>Ga0210400_10000977_pt1 | contig 29393 bp, 31 predicted proteins | sample IncBWH26MmetaG_FD_155456 | JGI IMG/M metagenome (GOLD analysis project Ga0210400, IMG submission 155456) | Forest soil microbial communities from Barre Woods Harvard Forest LTER site, Petersham, Massachusetts, United States - Inc-BW-H-26-M | ecosystem: Environmental > Terrestrial > Soil >... | reverse complement strand
CCTGCCCGCCGTGACGGTCGCCTGCCTGACCCTCTACGACATGCTGAAGGCCGCCCAGAAGGACATGGTCATCGAGGCCGTGCGGCTGGTCTCCAAGACCGGCGGGAAGTCTGGCGACTGGACCATCCCCTAGTCGCGCTCATCCCGCGGAGCAATTTGATGAAACTCCTCGCCGTCGATGACGCCCGCGCCCGCATCCTGGCCGAGATCGCCGCCCTGCCGGCCGAGACGGTCCCGCTGGCCCGGTCGATCGGCCGCGTGCTGGCGGAGGACGTGGCCGCGGTGCGCGACCAGCCGCCGTTCGCGGCCTCGGCGATGGACGGCTGGGCGGTGCGCTCGGCGGATTGCCCCGGAAGCCTGAAGATCGTCGGCGAGAGCGCGGCGGGGCACGGCTTCGAGGGCCGGGTCGGCGCGGGCGAGGCTGTGCGGATCTTCACCGGTGCGGCCGTGCCCGCCGGCTGCGACGCCATCGTCATCCAGGAGGATGCGACGCGGGAGGGCGAGACGGTGCTGGTTCCCGCGATCGCCGCGGGCCGTTCCGTCCGGCCGGCGGCAGGTGACTTCAAGGCCGGCGCGGTCCTGCTGACGCGCGGGACCCGGATCGACCCCTGGCGGCTGTCGCTGGCGGCCTCGGCGGGGCGGGCCGAGGTTTCGGTCGGTGGCCGGGCGCGGGTGGCGCTGCTGTCGACCGGCGAGGAGATCGTCCAGGCGCCGGCGACGCCCGGGCCGTTCCAGATCTACGACAGCGGCTCGCCCGCCCTGGCGGAGATGGTCGAGAGCTGGGGGGGGACGGCGGTTCGCGCCCGGCCGGTGCGCGACGAGCTGGACGCGGTGATCGCGGCGCTGCGGGACGCGGACGCCGAGCTGATCGTGACCGTGGGCGGCGCCTCGGTGGGCGATCACGACCTGGTGCGGGCGGCCGCCGTTGTGCTCGGGCTTTCGCTGCGGGTAGAGAGCGTCAATGTGCGGCCGGGCAAGCCCACCTTCTTCGGGGTGCTGGGCGACGGCCGGCGGCTGCTGGGCCTGCCCGGCAATCCGGCCTCGGCCTTCGTCTGCGCCGAGATGTTCCTGAAGCCCATCCTCAGCGCCTACCAGGGCGCGCCGACCGCGCCGGCGACCATGCCTGCGCGCCTGGCCGAGGCCCTGCCGGCCAACGGCTCGCGCGAGCACTGGATGCGGGCGAAGCTCACCTATGCTGACGGCGGGGTCAGCGTGCGGCCCTATCGCGACCAGGACTCCTCTCTGATCAGCGTCTTCGCCGCGTCCGACGCCCTCATGCGACGGATGCCGGGCGCTCAGGCGGCCGAGGCCGGGACGGTCGTCGAGGTGTTGCCGCTGTCGCGCGCATAGCGGAGCGCCATGATCTCGCCGATCACCGAGACGGCCACCTCCCAGGGCGCCTTGCCGCCGATGTCGAGGCCGATGGGGGCGTGCAGCTTGGCGAAGGCGCTTTCCGGCGCGCCCTCGGCCCGCAGCGGCGCGAGCCGGTCGGCGATCCGCCGCCGTGCGCCCAGGAGCCCCACGTAGCCGGCCGGCGAAGGCAGGGCGGCGCGGAGGGCCGCGCGGTCGGTCTCCAGGTCGTGGGTGGCGATGGCGATGGCGGTCCAGGGATCGACGCCGATGGCGGCGAAGGCCTGCGCGGGCTCGGCGCGGCTGTAGCCGATTCCGGGGATCGGCGGGCCGCCGGGCGGGCCCTTGGGGCGGACGAGGGTGGTCTCCAGCTCCGACTGGGCGCCGAGCTGGGCGATGGCGAGCGCGGTCGGGTCGCCGCCCACCACGATCAGCCGCGGGGTCGGCTCGTGATGGCGCACCACCTGAGCTTCCGGCCAGGGCGAGATGTCGGGGCCACACTCGCGCGCCGCCCCGTCGCTGACCCAGACCACCGGGCGGCGGTCCCGCCAGGCGGCGAGCAGTTCGCCCAGGGCGTTGTCGTCGGGCGCCACGCGCTCCAGGAAAATCTCGATCCTGGCGCCGCAGAGGAGCTGGATGTCCGGCCACGGGCTGCCCTCGCCATAGACGAGGGTGCGCGGGCTTCCGTCGGCGAGGCATTCATAGGCGTGGTCGGCCACGTCGCTTTCCACGCAGCCGCCGGAAAAGTAGCCGGACACGAAGCCCGGGGCGAAGACCATCTGGGTCCCGACGGGCCGCGGGCCGCCGCCCTCCACCGCGGTCAGGGTGGCCAGGGTGCAGGCCAGGCCCGCCTCGCGCACCTGCGCCAGCGTCGGCCGGACATCGTCGGTCATGCCGAACAGCGGCCATTCGGGGAGGGGCTCACGCACTGACAATATTTACCCCCTGGAAAGGTCCTGGATACGGCTTCTTAGGCATCATAGGCCCAACATGCCTGCTCATTGGAAGTGCCTGAGTCGTCCTCACACATGAGCTCTCCGATCAACAAGCTGGGCCTTGGCTCGGGCCAGTTCGGCCTCGACCAGCAGGCCGGCGCCCGCGGCCGGCCGCGCGATGCGGAGGCGCGCGAGATCCTGGCGATCGCCGCGCGCTCGGGCCTGGGCGTGCTCGAGGTCGGCCGCCATCCCAGTTCCGCCGAGATGACGCTCGGCCAGATCCTGCCCAAGCCGCAACCCTTTCGCCTGACCGTCACCACCGTGCGCCCCGACCGCGGCGCCGATCTGGTGGAGGCCGAGGTGCGCGCGCAACTGGCCCGCCTGGGCGTCGCCTCGGTCGACGCGATCCTGGCGCCCAGCGCCACCGACCTGTTCAGCGCCCACGGCCCGGAACTCTGGGACCGGTTGCGCAGGCTCAAGGACCAGGGCCTGACCAAGAAGATCGGCGTCTCGGTCTACGCCTCGGACGATCCGGTGGGCTTCGCCAAGCGCTTCAAGCCGGACGTGGTCCAGGCGCCGGCCTCGCTGCTCGACCAGCGCCTGCTGATCGACGGCACGCTCGGCCAACTGGCGGGCATGGGGATCGAGGTGCACCTGCGTTCGATCTTCCTGAACGGCCTGCTGTTCCTGCCGCCGGACCGGGCGCCCAACCACCTGAAGGCCGCCGCGGGGCGGATCAGCCGCGCGCGCCGGCTGATCGCCGAGGGCCGCTCCGATCCCCTGCAGGCCGCCCTGGGCTTTGCCCTGTCGCGGCCGGAAGCCTCCGCCGTCCTGGTGGGCGTGGCCTCGGCCGCGGAGATGTCTGCCGTGGCCGCCGCCGCCATGAGCCCGCCGCCGGACCTCGACTGGGACGAGATGGCGCTGGACGATCCCGACGCGCTCGACCCCCGCGCCTGGGCCGCGGCTTAAGTTGGTGATCGCCGCGCATGCGGCCTGCAGGATTCAACCACGAGCCCACACAAACACCACGAACCCGCTCCGCCGGTTGACGCGCCGCTAGCCAGGCCTTTCTGGCTCTGAGGCTTCAAGACCGGCCTGCGGCCGTCGAGCTTCCTTGGCGCGTTCCTGGTGTTTGTGTGGGTTCGTGGTTTTCCTTTTTAGTTCCTCTCGTTGAACGGCTCGTCCAGGCTGGGCTGCGGCTCGGTGAACCAGGCCGCGCCGTCGGGCGTGACGTAGAAGTGGTCTTCCAGGCGCACCCCGAAGGTCTCCGGGATCACGATCATCGGCTCGTTGGAAAAGCACATGCCGGGCGCGAGCGGGGTCTTGTCGCCGCGCACCAGATAGGGCGCCTCGTGAATCGATAGCCCGATGCCATGGCCGGTGCGGTGCGGCAGGCCGGGGAGTTCGTAGCCGGGGCCGAAGCCGGCCGCCTCCAGCACCTGGCGCGCGACGGCGTCGATCGCCTCGCAGGGCACGCCGGGTCTGACCGCGGCGAAGGCGGCGGCCTGGGCCTTCTTCTCCACCGCCCAGACGCGGCGCTGCTTGGGCGACGGCGTCCCGAAGACGTAGGTGCGGGTGATGTCGGAGTTGTAGCCCTGCACCCGGCAGCCGGTGTCGATAAGGACGATGTCGCCATCCTTGAGCTGCTGCTCGCCGGGCAGGCCGTGCGGATAGGCGGATGCGTGGCCGAACTGCACCGCGCAGAAGGACGAGCCGTCATCGGCGCCGAGCGCGCGATGCGCCTGGTCGATGAAGCGGCGCACGGCGGTGGTGGTGATCCCGGCCGCAAGGATGCGCGCGGCGCGGCGATGGACCTCCAGCGTCATGGCCTTGGCCTGGCCCATCAGGGCCAGCTCTGCCGGCGACTTGATCATCCGGCAGCCGTCGACAACGGGCGCCCCGTTGAGGGTCCGGACGTCCGGCGCGGCCAGGCGCAGGCCGTCGAAGGCGAAGAACGGCAGGGCCGGGTCGATAGCCAGGGTCGCCGCCCCCAGCTCGGCGAGGACCCGGGCGACGAGCGCGTAGGGGCTCTCGTGCTCTTCCCAAAGCACGATCTGGGCCTCGATGCCGAGGGAGGCTTCCAGGGAGCCGAGTTCGAAGCGGGGGCAGATCATGCTCGGCGCGCCTTCGCGCGGCAGGATCATCGCCACCAGCCGCTCGGTGGGGTTCCAGCCGACCCCGGCGAAATAGCGCAGCGAAGGCCCGGCCCCGACGATCAGGGCTTCGGCCCCGACCTCGGCCATCAGCGTCTGCGCGCGGGCGAGGCGCTTGGCGCGCTCGGCGGCGGTGATGGCGGGCGCGGGGCTGGGCCAGGGGCCGAGCGCCGCCAGTTCGGCTTCCGCCGTCGATCCGCCGATGCCGCTGCTCATGGATCTGCTCCCTTTCTCCGCGCAAGCGGAGGCGTCGTTATCTTAACCACCAAGAACGCCAAGGGCGCCAAGGGAGCCAAATCTTGCAAGCGCCGAGAGGCGGCCAAGCGCGGCTTCTTGGCGTACTTGGTGTTCTTGGTGGTCATTCTTCGCCGAGGATCGACCTCGCGCGCGTTGCAGGATGACAGCAGCGCTTCGCGCCGCCTAGAAGTTGACCATGCCCGGAAGCCAGGACTTCGCGGCCGACCCGCGCAATGCGGACCTGCTGATCTACGTCAACGGCGCGCTCGTCCCGCGGGCCGAGGCGAAGGTGTCGATCTTCGACGCCGGCTTCGTGCTGGGCGACGGCGTCTGGGAGGGATTGCGGCTGCACAAGGGGCGGTTGCTGTTCCTCGAGACGCACCTCGATCGGCTCTATTGGGGCCTGGAGAAGATCGGGCTCGACATCGGCCTTGGCCGGGAGGCGCTGATCGCGGAAATCCGCAAGGCGCTCGACGCCAACCGCATGACGCACGGGGCGCACCTGCGGCTGATGGTGACGCGGGGCGAGAAGGCCGCCGCCAACCAGGACCCGCGCAACTGGCTGGGCAAGCCCACCGTGGTGATCACCGCCGAGTACAAGGAGCCGGCCGCTCAGATCGCCACCCGCGGCCTGTCGCTGGCCACGTCGCAGGTGGTCTGTTCGCCGGCCGAGATGTTCGACATGCGGCTGAATTCGCACAGCCGGCTGAACCTGATCACCGCCCTCCTGGAGGCGATCAAGGCCGGAGCGGACGAGGCGGTGATGCTGGACCCCGGCGGCCACGTGTCGAGCTGCAACGCGACGAACCTGTTCTGGGTCAGGGACGGCCGCGTGCGGACGTCCTCGGGCCAGTTCTGCTTCAACGGGGTGACGCGGGCCAATGTGATCGCGCTCTGCAAGGCGAACGGGATTCCCCTGGACCAGGGGCATTTTCCCCTCGCCGACCTGCACGGGGCCGACGAGGCCTTCGTCACCGGCACCTTCGGCGGCCTGACCCCGGTGCGCGAGGTGGACGGCCATGGGCTGACGGCCGCCCTGCCGGGGCCGGTGACCGCGCGGCTTCGCGGACTCTACGAGGCGCTGAAGGACGCCGACGCGGGCGCATGACCACGGTGCGGATCGCCATGTGGTCGGGGCCGCGGAACATCTCCACGGCGATGATGCGCAGCTTCGAGAACCGGCCGGACTGCGTTGTGGTCGACGAGCCGTTCTACGCGGCCTACCTCGCCGAGACGGGACTCGAGCACCCGATGCGCGCCGAGGTCCTGGCCTCGCAGCCGCAGGACTGGCAGGTGGTGGCCGACGGGCTGGCCGGGGACGATCCCGCGCCGGTCTTCTACCAGAAGCACATGACCCACCACATGCTGCCGGGCTTCGGCCTGGACTGGACGGCGGCGTGCCGGAACGCCTTCCTGATCCGCGATCCGGCGGCGGTGCTGGCGTCCTATGTGAAGGCGCGCGCCGAGGTGACGCTGGCCGACATCGGCGTGGTGCGCCAGCGCGAGCTGTTCGACCGTGAGGCCGACCGGCTCGGCAGGGCTCCGCCGGTGGTCGAGGGCGCCGACGTGCTGGCCGATCCGCGCGGCGCCTTGAGCGCGCTCTGCGCGGCCCTGGGCGTTCCGTTCGCCGAGGAGATGCTGAGCTGGCCCGCGGGCCGCCGGGCGAGCGACGGCGTCTGGGCTCCGGCCTGGTACGCCGCGGTGGAGCGCTCCACCGGCTTCGCCGCGCCGGAGCGCCCGCCGGGCGCACCCCTCGACGACGGGCTCAGGCGGATCGCCGAGGCGGCCCGCCCGCACTACGAAGCCCTGGCGCGCTATCGCCTGCAGCCCTGAGGCCAAACGAAAGGAGGCCGCCTCACGGCGGCCTCCTCCTGGAGCCGTGTCGCGTGCGATCAGGCCGTGGCGGGCGCCGCGGTCTTGCGCGAGCGGCGCAGGCCGGCGCCGATGCCGACAAAGCCGACGATCATCAGAGCCCAACTCGCGGGCTCGGGCGCCCCCGAACCCACCTGCACGATGTTGTCCACAGACAGGGGCCCGCTGGTCAGGCCGCTGACGGTGTAGGTGATGTGGAAGGTGTCGTTGACGTTCGCATTGTAGGTCGGAAAGAGGAAACCGAAGCTGATCTTCTCGCTGTTCTGGTAGCCGCCCGCCGGGCCGCCGGTGCAATGCGCGGTCACCGCGCTGGTGCAGTCGTCGGTAATGGTCGCGGGGGAAGGATCGAAGGTCGCGACGCCGCCGGTCATCTGATCCGTGATCGTGATCAAGGCCGTCACGCCTGCGAGCGAAATCTCCGATCCGTTGATGTCCGGATTGAACGAGTAGTCGAAATTGAACGTAGCGCCGAGCGGGATGAAATAGGTGTCTTCGGTCGGGACGATCTGCGGATGGATTCCGCTGATCTTGGATCGAAGGCCGAGTTCTACGCCGTCCGCGGTGTTGGTGGTGAATTCCTGCGGCAGGACGCCATTTCCTGTGCCGAAATAGACGCCCGGAGCGGCCAGGTTCTGATTGAATTGCTCGGTGGCCCGGGCCCCGGACGCCAGCCCAAGGGCAGCGACGGCCGACAAGGCCGCCAGACAAACTGAATTCCTATGCATAAACCCCCCAAATTCGATCCATAGGCGAGCCCGGCAGCCCAAGAACTGAGCGGGGCCGCACTATGGATTTCTTATGCGGCCGGCGGACCGTTAACCTTTATGGTTGCGTTACCAAGGGGATTCCCCTTAGGCGCGAGTGCGCCCCGACGGGGGAGCCGCGTTGGCGCGCGGCGGTCAGCCTAGACCAGCTTCTTCTTGTAGAGCGCTGTTAGCTCGGACCAAGCGCGCTCGGCCCCCGCTTCGTTGTAGACGGCGCTGCCCTTGACGCACCAGCCGTGGTTGCAGCCGTCGTAGACCTCCACGCGGGCGGTCTTGCCAGCGTCGGCGAAGGCCTTCTTCAGCACGTCCTTGTCGGTGGGCGCCCGCTGGTCGTCATTGGCGGCGACGGCGGAATAGACCTCTGCCTTCATCTTGGGGATCAGCAGGTGCGGGCTGGCCTCCGTCTGGGTGACGAGGCCGCCGCCGTGGCAGGTGACGGCGCCCTTGATGCGATCGGGCAGGACCGCGGCGGTGCGGTACACCAGCGGTCCGCCCATGCAGTAGCCCTGGGTCCCGGCTCCCTTCTTCTTGTCGGTCTGCGGCTGGGCGTCGAGGAAGGCGAAGAAGGCGGGCGCGTCCGTCTCGACGGCGCCTGGGCCGGAGATGCCGCCCGCCAGCTTCATGAACTTCGGCCGGTCCTCGGCCTTGCCGAAGTCCAGGCCTTCGGTGACGCCGGGCGCGCGGCCGCCGCGGTAGAACGGGTTGGGCACCAGCACCACATAGCCCTGGGCGGCGAGCCGGCGGCCCATGTCGCGGAAGACAGGACGCAGGCCCCCGATGTCGGTCCAGATCAGCACGGCCGGCCACTTGCCCTTGCCCTGCGGATAGAAGAGCGCCGCGTCGCAGATCCCGTCGGCCGTTTTGATGTCGACGTCCTTCTCCATGACGGTGGCCTGGGCGTGCGCCATGCTCGCCGATACGGAGGCTGCCAAGCCGGCGGCCGCGGCGGCGGACAAGCCGAAGGCTCGGCGAGACATCGGAGTCTCTGCGGCGAGAATGGTGCCTTCGAACTGATGGATTTCGTCGTCGCACATGGCGGCAGCCTCCCTGGGAATGAGACCTGAAGGGTCGGCGCCAATGTTACGGCGTTATTTCCGCGGGGGAAGCGGCGGCGTCGCCGGCGCTCAGTCGGCCTTGGCCTTGCGCTCGCCGGTCTTGGCGAGGGCGATCAGGAGCGCCAGCCGCTGTTCGCGGGAGGGCGCTTCACGCGACCTGCGCGTCGGCGTCTTCGATGGCTTCATCGCCGCCTCCCTTGATCACGTCCTCCAGGCCCTGTTCGCGGACCTTGCGGTAGAGCGTCGAGCGGCCGATGCCGAGGCGGCGGGCCACCTCGCTCATGTGGCCGGCGTAGATCTCGATGGCGAGCTGGATCAGGTCGCGTTCGATCTCTTCCAGGGTGCGCAGGTGGCCGCGCTCGTCGAGGATGCGCACCGGCACCGCCTGCGGCATGTCCGGGATCATCTGGCCGACGGCCGTCGGCAGGGCGGCGAAGCTCGCCGCCATCGGCTCGGCGGCCTGGACCGGCGGCGCGACGCCGCTGATCGCCGGGAAGTCGTGCGGCTGCAGGTAGGGCGCGTCGGCAAGCACGATGGCGCGGTAGACCGCGTTCTCCAGCTGGCGGACGTTGCCCGGCCAGTCGAAGGCGGTCAGCCAGGCCATGGTCTCGGGTGTGGCGCCCACGACGGACTTGCCTTCCTCGACGTTGAACCGCTTGACGAAGGCGTCGACCAGGGCCGGCACGTCCTCCTTGCGTTCGCGGAGCGCCGGGGCCTCGATCGGGAAGACGTTCAGGCGATAGTAGAGGTCCTCGCGGAACCGGCCTTCCTTCACGGCGAGGCTGAGGTCGCGGTTGGTGGCCGAGACGATGCGAACGTCGACCTTGATCGGGCGCTTGCCGCCGACCGGGTCGATCTCGCTCTCCTGCAGGGCGCGCAGCAGCTTGACCTGGACGTCGAGGGGCAGTTCGCCGACCTCGTCGAGGAACAGGGTGCCGCCGTTGGCCTCCTGGAACTTGCCCAGGTGCTTGTCGGTGGCGCCGGTGAAGCTGCCCTTCTCGTGGCCGAACAGGATGGATTCCACGAGGTTCTCAGGGATCGCGCCGCAGTTGACCGCCACGAAGGGCTTGCCGGCGCGGTCGGACGAGCCGTGGACCGCGCGGGCGATGACTTCCTTGCCGACGCCGCTTTCGCCGGTGATCAGGATCGGGATGGCGGACTTCGCGGCCCGTTCGCCCAGCCGCTTGACCATGGTCATGGCCGGCGAGGCGCCGATCAGGTCGCCGAAGCTGGTGCGCCCGGAGGCATGTTTCTTCAGCCGGTCGACCTCGCCCTTCAGCGCGCCCATGGACAGCGCGTTGCGGATCGAGACCAGGATGCGCTCAGGCGCAGCGGGCTTGATGAAGAAGTCCATGGCGCCGGCCTGCATGGCCTGCACCACCGTGTCGATGCCGCCGGTGGCGGTGACCACGATCACCGGCTGGGGGAAGCCGCGGGCGCGCATCTCGACCAGGGTCTCCTGGCCGGAGATCCCGGGCATCACCAGGTCGAGCAGCACCACGTCGGCGCTGGCGCCCGAGGCGAGGTGGCCGATCGCCTGGTCGCCGTTCTCGGCATGCGCGACGGCGAAGCCCTCGCGCTCGAGGACCGCCTGGATCAGCCGACGCTGCGTCGGGTCGTCATCGACGACGAGGACCGTTTTGGCCATATGAAGACACCCACCATGACTGGCCGCCGCCTCGTGGACGAAGGCTCCTGTTGTCACGAATTGATACAGGGCAGGCGTAAAGACCGGGTTTCGGAGACCTGAGTCAGGGGTTAACGGCGCGGCTCCGGATGCGCCCGGCCGGCGGGGTGAAATCCAACTGTCACGATCCGTCGCCAAGGTGGCCGCCTTCGCTATAAGGCCGGTCATGCAGCTTTCCAGATTCGCCGCCGCGGGCGTGCTCGCCGCGGCTCTTTTATTTTCAGCGTCCGCCAAGGCCGCGCCGCGCAACGTGATCATCTTCGTCGCCGACGGCCTGCGTTCGCACAGCGTGACGCCGGAGACGGCGCCGGCGCTCGCGGCGGTGCGCAGCGACGGCGTCGATTTCCAGAACAGCCACTCGCTCTATCCGACGGTGACCACGCCCAACGCCTCGGCCATCGCCACCGGCCACCTGCTGGGCGACACCGGCGACTTCGGCAACACCATCTTCGTGGGCGAGCCTCTGGCGCCGCCCTATGGATCCGCGCTGGCCGCGCTCGAAGACGACGACCTGCAGAAAATCCTGAACACGCGCTTCGGCGGCAACTACCTGGCCGAGACGACGCTGCTGGCCGCCGCCCGCGCCAAGGGCTACGCCACCGTGGCGATCGGCAAGCACGGCCCGACGGCGATCCAGGACGTGACCTCGCGCGACGGCCTGGGCACGATCGAGATCGACGACGACACCGGCGGCCGCGACGGAGGCCACGGCATACCGCTGGCCGCGCAGGTCACCGCGGCGATGAAGGCCGCGGGCCTCGAGACCCTGCCGCCGGACCGTGGCCTGAACGGCGGCGGCGGGGCCTACAACATGCCGGGCGTTCTGGTGGCCAATGTCGAGCAGCAGGACTGGATGGCCGCTGTGGCGACCAAGGTGCTGCTGCCGCGCTTCAAGGCGGAGGGCCGGCCGTTCGTACTGCTCTTCTGGTCGCGCGATCCCGACGGGACCCAGCACGGCCAGGGCGACAGCCTCAACGAGCTCACCCCCGGCATCAACGGCCCCACCTCGAAGGCCGCGATCCGCAACGCCTCGAACGACCTGCAGAAGCTGCGCGACGCGCTGAAGGCGCTGGGCCTGGACGACAACACCGACATCGTGGTCACCGCCGACCACGGCTTTTCGACCATGTCGCGGCAGAGCCCGGACAGTCCGGCGGCGAAGTTCGCCTACCGGGACGTGAAGCCGGGGTTCCTGCCGCAGGGGTTCCTGGACATCGACATGTCGATCGCCCTGAAGCTGAAGCTCAACGACGCCACCGGCGACGAGGTCCGGCCGGAGGCGGGCTTCTATCCGAAGCACGGGTCGCTGCTCGGCCCCGATCCGGCCCACCCGCTGATCGCCATCGCGCCCAACGGCGGCACGGACCTGATCTACCTGCCCGGTCCGGACGCCAAGGCGCTTGCGCCGCGGGTGGTCGAGTTCCTCACTCGCCAGACCTACGTGGGCGCGATCTTCGTCAACGACGCCCTGGGCCCGATTCCCGGCGCCCTGCCGATGAGCAAGGTGGGCCTGATCGGCGCGGCGCGGACGCCGCAACCGTCCATCGTGATCTCGTTCAAGAGCTGGTCGACCGGCTGCGAGGACCCGGAGATGTGCGGCGTCGAGTTCGCCGATTCCAGCCAGCAGCAGGGCCAGGGCATCCATGGCTCCTTCGGCCGCCAGGACACCCACAACTTCATGGCCGCGATCGGCCCCGATTTCAAAGCGGGCTTCGTCGACCCGGCGCCGGTCAGCAACGCCGACTGGGCCAATACGCTCGCCCACATCCTGGGCCTGCAGCTCTCCGACATCGGCGGGCTTCGGGGGCGGGTGATGCGCGAGGCGCTGGCCGACGGCGGGCCGCCGCCGGAGGCGCGCGCCGTGACGGTGCGATCCGAGCCGGCCGCCAACGGCTTCGTCACCGTGCTCAACACCCAGGAGGCGGGCGGCGAGACCTATTTCGACGCCGCCGGGGCGCCGGGGCGCGCGATCGGGCTGAAGCCTTAAGTTGGTGACTGAATCAATCAGGAACCTGCTTCCTTCCTGATCGTCATTCCCGGGCTTGTCCCGGGAACCCATATTCGCCGTCGCTGCAAGCCGATCACCAGGCGCCGCCGCGGCTTTCTGGCTCCCTCGGAGTTTATGGGTTCCCGGCACAAGGCCGGGAATGACGAACAATGCGCTGGAACGACAAGGAGCTGATTAGGTCTTCGGCTTAAGACTCTCAGGCCCTGTGGGGCGGCCGGCCGGGCCTGGCCTGGTCGCCGATGCCCCAGCCGGAGGGGCAGGGGCCCATGCGCAGGAAGTGGCGGACCTGGCTGGCTGTCACCGGATTCGGGTCCTCCGGCGTGCGGTAGTGGTAGAGCTCGGTCAGGGCGAACTCGAGCCGGAAGTCGCGCTGCAGGTCGCCGACCGTGGTCGCGCTGATCCCGAAGGGCCGGCCGTCCACCTGGCAGCTCAGGGCCCAGCCGTTGGGCCGCATGTACGGGCTGGTGGTGTCCCTGCAGGGCCGGCCGTTCACCTCGGCGCGGGCGCGGGCGAAGGTCTCCCGCAGATTGGTGTCGGCGCAGACGTAGGTCGCGGCCTTGACCGAGCCGTCGCGGCCGATTACCTCGACCCGCCAAAGCTGTGGCGGATCCAGCGCCTGCCGCCGGGCCAGGATTTCGCTCTGAGTGGCGCGACCGAGGTCGCAGCCGGCGAGACCGAGCAGGGCCAGGAGCGCGAGGGACCGCAAAGCGCGCGCGCCTAAGGGCGGTGGACCGGTGGGACGATGATCGCCTGCATGTGATGCACTTCGTGCACGACGAAGACCTCGTCGGGCGGCATGCCTTCGGCGGGCGCCGGCGGCTGGGCCATCCAGGCGCCGTAGGCGGCCAGCAGGATGGCGCCGCCCATGACGAAGGCGCCGATGTCCTGCCGCTGGAAGTCCGGCGCGGGCCGGCGAAGCGCGGCGATCCGCTGCTCAAGGGGATGGGCCGAACGGCCGGCCAGCCAGTGGCAACCCAGGGGCGCGGCTATGGCGCCGAGCTGGGTCTTCAGCAGGGTCTCGGCGTAGCGGCGCTTCTGGCCCGGGCGGTGGGCCAGCACCAGGGCGTCGCAGGCCAGCTCCTGGTCGAGACGCGCCTCGCGCGCCGCCAGGTGGATCAGCGGGTTCAGCCAGAACAGGCATTGGGCCAGTGCGATCAGCCCGTTGGTGCGCGGATCGCCGCGCTCGATGTGGGTGCGCTCGTGGGCGCGGATCAGGGCGCGCTCTTCGGCGGAGAAGCGCGCATCCGTGTCGGCGGGCATGACGATCCGGGGCACGACGACGCCCGCCACCGCCGGGCCGGCGAGCCCGCGGCGGGCCATGTCGAGGAACCTGAGCTGACTGATCGCGATGACCAGTCCGGCGAGGACGGCGCCGGCCATCCAGAGGCTGAGCAAGGCGCCCGCCGGGGCGTGCATCAGGCCCTGCGAGGCCTGGTAGACCGGATCGAAGTGCGGGCCGTCGCCCGGCGGGACGATGCGGGTGGCGGCCGCGGCCGGGAACAGGGCGGCGGCGGCGGCGATCGGCACGCAGACCCACAGGCGGTAGGCCATCTCGGGCCCGAAGTTCCTGCGGACCACCGGTCGGATGGCCAGCACGGCCAGGACGGCGCCGGCGGCGGCGAGGTTCAGGTGAATGAGGGCGACGAGGACGTCAGTCGCCATTGTCGAGGTCCGCAATCAGACGCTTCAGACGCGCCACCTCTTCGGACGACAGGTTGCGGTGCCTGGCGTAGTGGGCGACCAGCGGCGCCAGCTCGCCGCCGAACAGCCGGTCGAGCAGGCCCTGGCTCTCGCCCTGGACATATTCCGCGCGGCTGACCAGCGGGCGGTAGCGGGTGCGCCCCTCGCTGCGCTCCGAGGCCAGCGCCTTCTTCTTCAGCAGGCGGTTGATCAGGGTCTTGACGGTGGCCTCGCCCCAGCCCTGCGGGGCGCCGACCGCGGCCACGATCTCGTCGGCGGCCAAGGGGCCTGAGCTCCAGACCGCCTCCATCACCTGGCTTTCCGCCGCCGAAATCCGCGTCATGGCTTTACGTCCGTAATTATCCTCAGACGTTACATCCGTAAATTCTGTCGTCAAGTCACGGCGTCGCGATGGGACGGCGCTCAGGCCACCCGGACCTCGGCGGGGCCGGCCGCCAGGCGGCCGACGACGGCCGCGGCGCTGAACCCGCGGTCGCGGACCAGGGCCAGGACGGCGTCGGCGGCGTCTGGCGCCGCGGCGATCAGCAGGCCGCCGCTGGTCTGGGGGTCGGTGAGCAGGTCGCGCTTCCAGTCCGTCAGGCCGGCGGGCAGGGCGACGGAGGCGCCGTAGCTGGCCCAGTTGCGGGTCGAGGCGCCGGTGCGCAGGCCGGCGCGGGCGAGGGCCTCGACGCCGGCCAGCAGAGGCGGGTCGGCGCCGATCTCCCCAGAGAGGCCCGATCCGCGGCAGATCTCCAGGGCGTGGCCCAGCAGCCCGAAGCCGGTGACGTCGGTGACCGCGTGGACCCCCTCTACGGCGGAAAGCTCGCGCCCGACCGCGTTGAGCTGGGTCGTGGAGGCGATCAGGGCCGCATAACCCGCGGCGTCCAGCCGTTCCTGCTTGAAGGCGGCGCTCAGCACGCCGACGCCGAGCGCCTTGGTCAGGATCAGCACGTCGCCCACCTTGGCCGTGCGGTTGGTCAGCACCTTGTCCGGATGCACCAGGCCCAGGGCGACCAGGCCATAGATCGGCTCGACGCTGTCGATGGAGTGGCCGCCGGCCACCGGCACGCCGGCCGCCGCGCAGACGCTGGCGCCGCCCTCCAGGATCGCGCGGATGGTCGCCGGCGTCAGCTTGTCGATCGGCATGCCGACGATGGCCAGGGCCAGGATCGGCGTCCCGCCCATGGCGTAGACGTCGCTGAGCGCATTGGTCGCCGCGATCCGCCCGAAGTCGAAGGGATCGTCGACCACCGGCATGAAGAAGTCGGTGGTGGCCACCAGGGCCTGGGTGTCGTTCAGCCGCCAGACCGCCGCGTCGTCGGAGGTGTCGGTCCCGACCATCAGGTCGGAGAAGGCCGCCGTCGCCGGCATGCCCTTGAGAATGTCCTGCAGCACGGCGGGCGCCAGCTTGCAGCCGCATCCGCCCCCATGGGCCAGTGAGGTCAGGCGCACGGGTGCGGTCGCGGGGCTGGCTTCGGGCGAGATCACTGTCATAGGCTTCATTCTAATGCGGCCCGCCGCCTAACCCGAAGGCCATTTCCCTGTTCGGCATCCAGATCCTCGAGACCGCCGACCTCGCAACCCTCGCCGGCTACGACGCGGTGATCGATGCGCGCAGCCCCGCGGAGTTCGCGGAGGACCATGCGCCGGGGGCGATCAACCTGCCGGTGCTGTCCAACGAAGAGCGGGCCGAGGTGGGGACAATCTATGTCCAGCAGGACCGCTTCCTGGCCCGCAAGATCGGGGCGGCCTACATCGCCCGCAACGTCGCCCATCATCTGCAGACCGCGCTCGCCGACCAGCCGGGCTCGTTCCGGCCGCTGATCTACTGCTGGCGCGGCGGCCAGCGGTCGAACGCCATGGCGACCATCCTGGCCCAGGTGGGCTGGCGAACCGCCGTGCTGGCCGGCGGCTACAAGACCTGGCGGCGGCACGTCAGCGCGCGGCTCTACGACCAGACCCTGCCGTTCCGGCTGGTGCTGCTCGACGGCTACACCGGCACGGCCAAGACCGAGGTGCTGCAGCGGCTGGCGGCCCGCGGCCAGCAGGTGATCGACCTGGAGGGCCTGGCTGCGCACCGGGGTTCGCTGTTCGGCGCGATTCCGGGGCAGCCGCAGCCCAGCCAGAAGCTGTTCGAGTCCCGGCTGCTGGTCGCCCTGGAGGGCCTGGACCCGGCGCGGCCGGTGATCGTCGAGGCGGAATCGAGCAAGGTCGGCGAACGCATGGTCCCGCCGGCGCTCTGGGACGTCATGACCGCCGCGCCGCGGCTGGAGCTCAGCGCCTCGCCCGAGGCCCGCGCCCGCTACCTGGTGCGCGCCTACGGCGACATGGTGGAAGACCGCGCGGCCCTGGACGACGCGCTGCGCCGCCTGCCGACCTGGCCCGGCCGCAAGCGGCTGGAAGCCTGGGGCCGGCTCGCCGACGCCGGCGACTTCGAGGCCTTGGCCCTGGAGCTGATGACCCTGCACTACGACCCGGCCTATCTCCGCTCGAGCCGCAAGGACGCGCGGCCGAGCCTGGGCGTCCTGGACCTGGGCGCGCTGGAGCCCGCCGACCTCGACGCCGCCGCCGACGAGATCGTCCGCCGGGTCGGCGCTCTGGGCGCCTGACGAAGAATAGACGGCGGCTCAGGCCGCCCCGCGTGGTAGGATGGCGGATCAAAGACGCGCGCGGCCGGCCCACGCGCCGGCGTCGGCCGCCTCTCCCAGGGAAACCGGCCATGAAACGCTACGCAGGCACGATCACGCCCACCCGGCGCGACCTCTCCGATCCGCGCTCCTCGCGCAAGCCCGGCCCGGCGGCTCCCGCCACGCCCGTGCTCAACGACCAGCGCAGCACGCGCTGAGCCCCAGATTTCAGGAGCCCGACATGGCCAAGGGTCAGAAGAAGTCCAACAAGGAAGCGCGAAAGCCGAAGCAGCCGAAGGCCAAGCCGCCGGAGGTGATCTCGGTCCTCAACCCGGCGCACAAGAAGCGCTGAGCGCCCGCCCGCAGCCCATCGGACAGCGTATAGCCGCCGAACGTTCCTCGCCGTCGCCGCCGCGAGCCGGTTGACGTGGCGGCCTGCTTGCCCGCGACCTCAGTCCGCGCATAGTGCCTCCCAAGGCCGAGGTTACGGCCGCTTGGGAGAGGCGTTCATGAGGATCATCAAGCTCGCGCTGGCGTTCGCGCTGGCCGCCACGGTGGCGGCCTGCCAGAAGCCCGTCGCCAATGTGGACGGGGCGCGGATCGCGGCCGCCGACGGCAACGCCGAGTGGGTCTCCTACGGCAAGGGCTATTCCGAGCAGCGGTTCTCGCCGCTCGACAAGGTCAACACCGGCAACGTCGGCCAGCTCGGTCTGGCCTGGTACGCCCAGTTCGACACCGATCGCGGCCAGGAGGCGACGCCGCTGATGGTCGACGGCGTGCTCTACACCACGACGGCCTGGTCCAAGGTCTACGCCTTCGACGCCGCCACTGGGAAACAGCTCTGGGCCTATGACCCCAAGGTCGATGGCGCCAAGGGCTTCGACGCCTGCTGCGACGTGGTCAACCGCGGCGTCGCCATCTGGAAGGGCCGCGTCTACGTCGGGACCATGGACGCACGCCTGATCGCGCTCGACGCCAGGGACGGCCACGTCGTCTGGCAGGCCCAGGTCGGCGATCCCAAGAAGCCCTTCACCATCACCCAGGCCCCCCGGGTGGTGAAGGACAAGGTGCTGATCGGCGAGTCCGGCGCCGAATACGGTGTGCGCGGTTTCCTCGCCGCCTATGACGCGGCCACCGGAAAGAAGCTCTGGCGCTTCTACACCCTGCCCAACGCCGCCGGGACGCCGGACGGCGAGCCCTCCGACAAGCCGCTGAAGGACAAGGCCATGGCCACCTGGCCCGACGGCCAGTGGAAGACCGTGGGCGGCGGCGGCACGGTATGGGACGCGATCGTCTATGATCCGCAGCTCAATCTGATCTACTTCGGCGTCGACAACGGCACGCCTTGGGATCAGGAAAAGCGTTCCGGCGGCAAGGGGGACAACCTCTTCCTGTCGTCGATCGTGGCGATCAACGCCGACACCGGCGAATACGCCTGGCACTACCAGGTGAACCCCGGCGAGAGCTGGGACTACTCGGCCGTGCAGCCGATGATCCTGGCCGACCTGAAGATCGACGGCCAGGTCAGGAAGGTGCTGATGCAGGCGCCGAAGAACGGCTTCTTCTATGTCCTCGACCGCACCAACGGGAAGCTGCTCTCGGCCAAGAACTATGTGCCCGTGACCTGGGCCAAGAGCATCGACCTGGCCACCGGCCGACCGGTGGAAAACCCCGAAGCCCGCTATAAGAACGGCAGCGTCGATCTGCAGCAACCCGGGCCGCTGGGCGCCCACAACTGGCATCCGATGTCGTTCAGTCCGAAGACGGGGCTGGTCTACATTCCAGCCCAGTCGGACCCCTTCGCCTACCAGGGCGCCAAGACCTTCGGCTACAAGGCCGGCGCCTGGAACCTGGGGATCAATACCCTGGCCAACGCCGGGCCGATGACGCCGGACCAGGCCAAGGCCACAGCGGCCTCCTACAAAGGCTACCTCGTCGCCTGGGACCCGGTGCAACAGAAGGCGGTCTGGAGCGTCGAGCACCCCTATTTCTGGAACGCAGGCGTCCTGTCGACCGGCGGCGGCCTGGTGTTTCAGGGCGCGGCCGAGGGGCAGTTCTACGCCTACGACGCGACCAGCGGAAAGCAGCTCTGGTCCTATCAGACCGGCAACGGCGTGATCGCCGCGCCGATGACTTACGAGCTGAACGGAGAACAGTATGTCGCCCTGATGGTGGGCGCGGGCGGCGGCGGCCAGATTTCAGCCCCAGCCTTCATGCCCACCCGGCCGCGCCTGCCCGGCCGCCTGCTGGTCTTCAAGATCGGCGGAACGGCCAAGGCCAAGGATTTCGTCCTGCCGGCCCAGCCCACCATCGACCTGACCAAGGTCACCACCACCGGCGACAAGGCTCACGGCTACGTGGTGTTCAACGACAATTGCGGCGTCTGCCATGGAACCAACGCCACCGGCTCCTGGCTGCCGGACCTGAAGCGCTCGCCGATGATCACTACGGCGGACGATTTCAACTCGGTGGTCATCCAGGGGGTGCGCGCCCACAACGGCATGGTCAGCTTCGCGCGGTTCCTGTCGAAGCAGGACGTGGAGGACGTGCGCGCCTTCCTGATCAGTCAGGGTAAGGGCGAGCCTTTGCCGGTGGCGAAATAGTTTCCTCTCCCCCGGCGAAGCCGAGAGGGAGAGGGCGGCTCGGGGTCGGCGATCCGGCGGCATTCGGTCGAGGGCCGTCGGTTGAATTCGAGAAGGCCCGAGAGGTCCTCACCGCCCTCTCCCTACTCTCTCCCTCTCTTCGCTGCGCTCGGGGGAAAGGAGGCTACCGCAGCACCGCCGCGAATTGCTCGGCGATCCAGTCGGACTGGTCGTCGGTGAGGATCAGGGGCGGGGCGATACGGATGGTGTGGGCGTGGGTCTCCTTGGCCAGGAGGCCGCGCGCCTGCAGCGCCTCGCAGACGCGGCGCGCGCCGCCGGCTTCGGCGTGCAGCTCGACCGCCAGCATCAGGCCGCGGCCGCGCACGTCCTTGACGCTGTCGGCGCGGATCGAGGCCAGGGCCGCCTGCAGCCGGTCGCCGACGCGGGCGGCGTTCTCGACCATGCCCTCCTCGACCAGCACTTTCAGCGCCGCGCGCGCCACGGCGCAGGCCAGCGGATTGCCGCCGAAGGTCGAGCCGTGCTCGCCGGGGTGCAGGACGTCCATCACCTCCGAGTTCGAGAGCACGGCGGAGACCGGATAGAAGCCGCCCGAGAGCGCCTTGCCGATCAGGGTGAGGTCCGCCTCGACGCCCTCGTGCTCCTCGGCCAACAGCTTGCCGGTGCGGCCGAGGCCGGTCTGGATCTCGTCGAGGATCAGGATGGCGCGGCGCTCGGTGCAGAGCTCGCGGGCGCGCTTCAGGTAGCCCGCCGGCGGGATGATCACGCCGGCCTCGCCCTGGATCGGCTCCAGCAGCACGGCCACGGTGTTGGGCCCGATGGCGGCGTCCAGGGCCTCGGTGTCGCCGTAGGGGACGACTTTGAAGCCCGGCGCGAAGGGCCCGAAGCCGCCGCGGGACTGCGGGTCGGTGGAGAAGCCCACGATGGCCACCGTGCGGCCGTGGAAGTTGTCGGCGGCGACCACGATCTCGGCCTGGTCGGCCGGGACGCCCTTCACCTCGTAGCCCCACTTGCGGGCCACCTTGATGGCGCTTTCCACGGCCTCGGCGCCGGAGTTCATCGGCAGGACCTTGTGGCTGCCGGTCAGCGCGCAGAGCTCCTCGTAGAAGGGCGCGAGCTGGTCGTTGCGGAAGGCGCGGCTGGTCAGCGTCAGGCGGCCCGCCTGCGCCACCATGGCCTCTAGGATCTTCGGATGGCAGTGGCCCTGGTTCACCGCCGAATAGGCGGACAGGCAGTCGAGGTAGCGATTGCCATCCACGTCCCAGACATGGACCCCCTGGCCGCGGGTCAGGACCACGTCCAGCGGCTTGTAGTTCTTCGCGCCGTAAAGGCCTTCCAGCGCGATCAGGTCGGCGGTGAGCGAGCGGGTGAGGGCGATGTCGTTCATGGCGAGGGACCTCTATTCGGCGGCGAGGATGGCGGGCCGGGCGGCGCTGGTCCGGTCGAGGCGGAGCGTCATGCAGTAGGCCGCGCCGCCGGAGCGGATGAAGGGCGCCAGGTCGACCTCCACGAGGCTATAGCCGTGGGCCTGCAGCTTGCCGCGCAGGCTTTCGGGGGCACGCGCCATGACCAGGGTCTCGCCCAGGTTCACGGCGTTGACGCAGAAGGCGGCGGCTTCCTCGGCCGTCGCCTCGATGCGGTCGCCCGGCGCCAGGCGGGCGCGGATCTCGGCCAGGGCGGCGGGCGTGAAGGCGTCGGGATGGTAGAGGACTTGGCCGCCCGACAGCGGGCAGAAGCAGGTGTCGAGGTGGTAGAACCGCTCGGAGACCAGCTCCAGGCCCACGACCTCCTGGCCGAAGGTCTTGCGGATCACGCCCAGGGAGGCGCGGTTCGAGCGGGGGCCGAAGCCGGCCCAGAACCAGCCGCGGCCGGCGTCCCAGATGGCGTCGCCGGCGCCCTCCTGGAGCACGCCCTCGGGCAGGTCGACGAGTTCGCTCACCACGCCGCGCGCCTTCAGCCGGGCGAAGACCGCGCGGAACACCGTCTCCTCGCCCTGCCGCTCCGGATGGCGGAAGCGGGCCAGCAGCACCCGGCCGTCCAGCACCACCGCGGCGTTGGCGGGGAACACCAGGTCGGGCAGGCCGCGCACGGCCTCGATGGTCTCGACGCGGGCGCCCAGCCCTTGCAGGGCGGCGCGCAGCTCGCCCGACGCGGCCGTGGCGGCCGCAGCGCAGTCGGCGGTCCAGGCGCCGGGATCCATCCAGGGGTTGATCCGGTAGCTGACGTCGAAGGCGCTGGGGTCGGTCATCAGGAAACGCGGTGGGGCGTCCATGCAGGGGTCCTCGGCGGCGATCTCGGGCCTTGAGGGTCACCCTTCCGCGCGCTAGCGAAAAGCGGGAAAGATGCTACATTTCGCGCTAAATACTGGCGATATGTGGCATGGTGCTGGCGATATGATGGATGATCTGGACCGCAGGCTCCTGGCCTTGCTGAGGGCCGATTCGCGCGAGCCGGTAGCGTCCCTGGCCGCCCGGCTGAAGGTCTCCCGCGGCACGGTGCAGAACCGCATCGCCAGGATGCTGAAACCCGGCGGCGCCATCCAGGCCTTCACCGTCCGCACGCGCCCGGAGATGGAGGCCACGCGCGTGCGCGCCATCATGTGCATCGCCATCGAGGGCGAGCGGTCCGGCGCGGTGGTCAGGGCGCTGCGCGGCTTTCCGGAGGTGGACAAGGTGCACACCACCAACGGCCGCTGGGACCTGGTGGCCGAGCTGGACACCGAGACGCTGGCCGCCTTCAGCCACACCCTCGACCAGATCCGCCTGATCGACGGCATCGCCGCCACCGAGACCTCGATCCTGCTGGCCACGCAGAAGATGTGAGGCCCGTCACCGGCAGGGACCTGTCCACGAACCCCACGAACGGGTTGGATCCCGAGAGGCCCGCGCAGCGGCCAGTCCTTTCTTGAACCACCAAGGACACCAAGATCACCAAGGACTCGAAGCAGGCCAAGGCGATTGCAGCTCGGGTAGCCTTTTGGTGGTCTTGGTGACCTTGGTGGTTGAAATGACTGAGCCTCCGCTCTCGCGGAGCCTCGGAAACGCGTTCGCGGGGTTCGTGGACATTTTCCTCCGCTTCGCGGGATCGCCTCCCGCTTGCGGGGCGGATGGACTATGTGAAGGCCCATGAACGCCCCCTTCAAGACCGACGCCCTGCCGCAATGGAACCTGGGCGACCTCTACGCCGGCCGCGACGACCCGAAGATCGAGGCCGACCTCGCCAAGGCCAAGGCCGCCAACGACGCCCTGGTGGCGCTGAAGGGCCGTTTCGTGGCCAGCCGGGCCGATGCGCGCCTGCTGGGCGAGCTGCTGGACAACGGCATCGGCCTCTACGAGGCGGCGACCAACGGCCTGTGGGGCGTGGGCGCCTATGCGGCGCTGGCCGCCTCCACGGCCCGCAACGACCCGGCCTGGTCGAAGTTCGAGGGCGACCTGCGCGCCCGCTCGGCCCAGATCGCCGCGGAGAGCCTGTTCTTCACGCTCGAGCTCAACGAGCTGGACGACAACGAAATCGAGGCGGCCTTCCGCGCCCACAAGCCGGCCGCGAAGTGGCGGCCGTGGATCCGCCGCGTGCGCCTGTCGCGGCCGCACGAGCTGTCGCCCGACCTGGAGCGGATGCTGATCGACCGCGGCCCGGCGGTCGCCAACTGGAGCCGGCTGTCGGAGGAGACCCTGGCCGCGCTCACGGCCAAGGTGGGCCGCGAGACCCTGACCCTGTCGGAGACCCTCAACCGCCTGTCGGACCCTGACGGGACCCGGCGCAAGCAGGCCGCCCAGGCGCTCTCCAAGTCCCTGGCCGAGCGGACGCCGACTCTGGCGCTCTGCCTCAACACTCTGGCCTTCGAAAAGCAGGTGGAGGACCGCTGGCGGAAATATCCGGACCCGGCCGCCTCGCGCCACATCGCCAACGAGGTGCACGCCGACGCCGTGGCCGCCCTGGAGGCCGCCGTGGTCGAGGGCTACGGCCCGGTCAGCCACCGCTACTATCGCCTCAAGGCCAAGGCCATGGGCCGCGACGTGCTGGACCAGTGGGACCGCAACGCGCCGCTCGATACGGCCCAGCCCAAGACCTACGGCTGGGACGAGGCCAAGGGCATGGTGCTGGAGAGCTTCGCCGCGCTCGCGCCCAAGTTTGCCGACACGGCCCAGACCTTCTTCACCCACCCCTGGATCGACGCCAGGCCTCGGCCCGGCAAGCAGTCGGGCGCCTATTCGCATCCGGTCACCGCCGACCGGCACCCCTACGTCTTCCTGAACTACATGGGCGAGCGGCGGGATGTGCTGACCCTGGCCCACGAGCTGGGGCACGCGGTGCATCAGACGCTGTGTTCGCCGCTCGGGACGCTGCTGGCCGACACCCCGCTGACGCTGGCCGAGACCGCCTCGATCTTCGGCGAGGGGCTGGTGTTCGAGCGCCTGCTGGCCAACGCCTCCAAGGCCGAACGCAAGGGGCTCCTTGCGGGGAAGATCGAGGACGGGCTCAACACCGTCGTCCGCCAGATCGCTTTCCACCGCTTCGAGACCCGCTTCCACGCCGCGCGGATGGACGGCGAGGTCTCGGCCGACCAGATCGGGACCATGTGGCTGGAGGCGATGGGCGAGAGCCTCGGCCCGGCGGTTAGGCTGAACAAGGGTTACGAGCACTACTGGGCCTATGTCAGCCACTTCGTCCACGCGCCGTTCTACGTCTACGCCTACGCCTTTGGGGACCTGCTGGTGCGGGGCCTGATGGAGAAGCGCCGCGAGGACCCGGCGGCCTTCGCGCCCCTGTACGAGGACCTGCTGGCCGCCGGTGGAACGCGGACATATGTCGAAGCGCTGGCGCCCTTCGGGCTCAACCCTCGGGAGAAGGCTTTCTGGGCGGCGGGGATGAAGCAACTCGAGCGGCTGGTGGACGAGTTCGAGGCCTTGGTTTGAGGGGGAGCCGCCCCTTCTAACTCGTCATCCCCCGGAACGCGTCTTCGCGCGACCGGAGGATGATGAGCTTTGGCGAGCCGCCAAACCCCAGCTTAAATCTCATGCCGGCCAGTCTGCCTTTGGGCCTGGGCAACTCAAGGTCCGCCACAGGCGGCCGCTCCGCGGCGGCGCAGGGCGCCGACCTTGACTTGCCCAGGCCCAAAGGCTCGCATCATCCATGAGATCTAACGGCAGGACCGTCCCGGTGGGACGTCACCTCAACCGCTCATCCCGGCAAAAGCGGGGACCCAGGCTTTTTTCTCCTGCGGCGTCACGTCCGGCCGCGCCCCAAATAATCGATCTCGGAAAACCCAAAACACCTGGGTCCCCGCTTTCGCGGGGATGAGCGGAATTGAGAGAGGACCGCTTGGCGCCCCTCAGACCCCCCAAGCGCTCGGCGGCGGCGGCAGGCCCGCGACCAGCGCCGCGAGCCCTTCGCTGTAGGCCAGGCGCAGGGCGTTCCAGTACGGGTCGTCCTCCTCGATGGTGACCAGGTTCCCCGCGAAGCTGTCGGCGCGATAGACGAGCAGGTCGATGGGCAGGCCGACGGAGAGGTTGCTGCGGATGGTGGCGTCGAAGGACAGCAGGGTGAGCTTGGCGGCCTCATCCAGCGGGCATTGCGGCGTGAGGGATCGGTCGAGGATCGGCTTGCCGTACTTGGTCTCGCCGATCTGCAGGAACGGCGAGCGGCTGGAGGCCTCGACGAAATTGCCCGCAGCGTAGATCTGGAACAGCCGGGGCGGTTCGCCCGCGATCTGGCCGCCGACCAGGAAGCTTCCCGCCGCGTCGCCATAGGGTTCGACGAACTTGGCGTCGGCTTCGGTCTTGCTGCGGAGCTGGCCGCCGACGATGCCGGCCGCCTCGAACATGGTCCGCGCCAGGCCCAGGTCGCAGGCCGGGTCGCCGGAGCCCACGGCCTCGTGCAGCCGGGTGACCACGGCCTGGGTGGTCGCCAGGTTGCCGGAGGACTGGATGGAGATCACCCGGTCCCTGGCGGTCGGCATCAGGTTCAGCTTCGAGACGCGCACCACCTGGTCGACGCCGGCGTTGGAGCGGGAGTCCGAGGCCAGCACCAGGCCCTGCGGCAAGAGGATTCCGAGGCAATAGGTCATGGGGGAGCCTACCGCGAAACGTCGTGACGTGCTTCCTTCCCGGTCCCGATGTCGGATCGCCGCCGGGCCGATCGTCCTTCGGGCGAACACCTGGGGAAAGAGAGACCATGAAGACCCTTCACGTCCTGGCCGCGGCCAAGGCCGCCTCCGTCCTGCTGATCGCGGGGCCGGCCATCGCCGCCACGGCGCCCGCCGCGCCGCAGCCGCCGGCCGGGTCCTATGCCATCGACAAGGCCCACACCTCGGTGACCTTCCGGGTCGTGCACCTGGGCTTCTCGCACTACACGGCGCGGTTCTCGAAGATCGACGGCAAGCTGAGATTCGACCCGGCCGCGCCTGCCACCATGGCCGTCGAGGCCACCATCGACCCGACCTCGCTGGAGCTGAACACGCCGCCGGCCGGCTTCCATGACGAGCTGATGGGCAAGAACTGGTTCAACGCGGCGGCCTTCCCGGCGATCGCCTATCGGTCGACCAAGGTGGAGGTGACCGGCCCCAACACGGCCCGGGTGACCGGCGACTTCACCCTGCACGGGGTCACCAAGCCGGTCGTGCTGGAGGTGACCTACAACGGCGGCTATCCGCCCAATTCCTTCGATCCGGGCGGCGCCCGCATCGGCTTCTCGGCGCACGGGGTCTTCAAGCGCTCGGCCTTCGGGATGGGGGCCGGCGTTCCCGCGCCGGGCTCGACCATGGGCGTGAGCGACGAGGTCGAGGTGGCGATCGAGACGGAGTTCTCGGGCGGCAAGCCGGCGGCGAAGAAGTAGCGCCGTTCCTGGCCCCTATTCGTGGGCCAGGACGTAGCGGACGCCGCGCGCGCCCATGGCCATGGCCACCGCGATCGCCGAGAGCCAGATTGCGTCCGAGGTCGACCAGCCGTCGGCGGCGAAGCCCAGGGCGACGAGCAGGAAGGCCACCGCCAGGAGGACGCCGAGCCAGTGGATCGTACGGCCGATCAGGCCGGAGGCTCCGATTTCCGGGCTGAGCACGCGCGGCCAGATCAGGTTCGGCATCTTGTCCTCCCGCAACGACTGGGTCGGCCAAGCTTAGCTTTCGCATGCGCCGGGCGAGCCTTGGGCGCCGCCACTCTGCGCCCCTTAGCCTTTCGAACCCGTTGCCGCCGATTGATGCAGATTCGCGCGCAAAACGCCCAAAGGCGCGGCCGTCAGCGGCTTTCCATCCAGGCGCGCATCTCCGAGGCCTCGCGCCGGCCGGCCCCCATATAGCGGGTGTCGCTGCCCACGGTGACCAGGTCGAAGCCGCGGTCGATCATTTTCTGCGAGTAGGCCATGCTGTTGGTGTGGACCCCGATCCGGACGCCCGCGGCCTTGCATGCGGCGAGGATCCGGTCGAAGGCCGCCATCAGGGCCGGGGCGTCGGAATCCTGGCCGGGCGGGCCGCCGATGGAGAGCGAAAGGTCCGAGGGGCCGATGTAGACCCCGTCCAGCCCCGGGGTGGCGACGATCGCCTCCACATTGGCCAGGCCCTGGGCGGTCTCGATCATGGCGATGGCCAGCATCTCGCCGTTGGCCTTCGCGTGGTAATCGGGGCCGCCGTAGACGATGGCCCGGGTGGGGCCGGAGCTGCGGAATCCCTCCGGCGGATAGCGGCAGGCCTGGACGAAGGCGGCGCACTCGACGGCGTCGTTGATCATCGGGCAGATCACGCCATAGGCCCCGGCGTCCAGGGCCCGCATGATCTTGCCGGGCTGGTTCCAGGACACGCGGACCAGGGGCGTCACCGGCGTGGTCGAGACCGCCTGCAACATGGCCAGCATCTCCGAATAGCCGATCAGCCCGTGCTGGGTGTCGACGGTGACGGCGTCCCAGCCCATGGACGCCATCAGCTCGGCCGAGAAGCCGCCCGGCATGGAGCACCAACCGTTGATCGCGGGCTTTCCCGAGGCCCACAGCTCCTTGAGGCGGTTGGCGCGCATATGGACTATTCTCCCTGACTGGAACCGGGGCTGAGATTGGGCGCCGCGCGTCGGCTTTGCAGCCCCGGCGGCGCGCGGGCTGCGACATCGCGCGCCAGCCATAGCGCCGACGATTATCCTCGTCTTCATTTCGTTCTGGAATTCTGCCGGCCAGAACGAGGCCGACCTTGACCGCATACAGCAGCCCAGACCGCCCGATCCGCGCGCCCGCCGGGTCGCTGACCCCGCGCTTGATCGACCTGGCCGAGCGCGTCACCGTGCTCGCGACCTTCGCCTATTACGTCACGATGAACTACGACCCGCAGCATTGGCTGAACCTCGCCATCGCCTCGACCGACGCCGTCACCGTCTGGTTCATCCTGGTCCGTCGGCCGGCCACCAGCGTCAGCCTCGATCCGCAGGACTGGCTGCTGGCCTGGGGCGGCACCCTGCTGGCCATGCTGGCGCGGCCGGGCGGAACGGCGCTGATCCCGCCGGGCGCGGCAGTCTGCCTGGTCGTCGCCGGCACGATCATCACCCTGGCGGCCAAGTTCAGCCTCGCGCGCAGCTTCGGCCTGGCGCCGGCCAACCGCGGCGTGCGCATGCGCGGCGCCTATGTCTTCGTGCGCCACCCCATGTACCTGGGCTATGCGGTGACCCACACCGCATACCTGCTGATCAACCCGACACTGATCAACGCCCTGTTGATCGGCGCCACCTGGCTCTTCCAGTTCGGCCGGGTGATGCGCGAGGAGCGCTGGCTCAAGCAGGACCGCGCCTATCGGCGCTATTCGCGCATCGTGCGCTTCCGGCTGATACCCGGCGTTTTCTAGGTCTATGCTGAAGCCCGAGCGCGCCCGCCACGGGGGCTTTCGGGAGGACTTTGGCGATGAAGATGGCCCTGACGGCCGCCCTGGCCTGCGCCGTCGCGCTGGCCGCCCCGGCGCGGGCTGAGCCCGACCCCAAGGCGCTCGCCTACAAGCTGCCCGACCAGATCGCCTGGCAGGGCGACCCGGTCAAAGGCCCGCTGACCTACGCGCTTTGGGGCGACCCCACCAAGCCCGGACCCTACGCCATCCTGGTGAAATGGCCGCCGCACCAGATGAGCCGGCCGCACACCCACCCCAACGACCGGCACGTCTATGTCATCAGCGGGACCTGGTGGGTCGGTACCGGCCAGACCTTCGCGCCCGAGACCACGACGCCGATCCCGGCGGGCTCGGTGGTCACCCATTTCGCGCACCAGTTCCACTACGACGGCGCCAAGGACGAGGCGGCAGTCCTGGAGATCACCGGCGAGGGGCCGCAGTAGGCGATGGGCGCGCGCCTGGCGCTCGGCGGGCTCATCTCGGCGGTGGCGCTGCTCGCGGCGCCTGTGGCGCTCGCCGCGCCGAGCTGCCTCGACCGGCAGGGCGGGACGGTCCGCTGCGGGACGGCCGGCGCCATGCCGGTGGGCTGGACCCTGCCGCCCGACCGGGCCCGCGCGCGCCTGGCGGCCATGGACGACGAGGTGGGCGCGGGGCGGCTGATCGGCCTCGCCTGCGTGATCGGCGGCCTCTTCGCCCTCCTCGCGCTCTTGCCCGATTTCGACGGCGGCTGGGACCGGCAGGAGGACGACCGCGAGCGGCGGGGCTAGCGCGCCAGGGCTAGCGCGCGGACGCAAGCTGGGGTCAAACGGACAAGAGTCGTGCGTCGGGAGGCAGGGATGAGGCTTGGACTTATGGGCCTGGCGGCGGGGGCGGCCCTGATCGCGCCGGGCGGTGCGCGGGCGGAGCCGCAGGTCATCGTCAAGTGCGACACGCCGGCGGCTGAGGCCATGCGCTTCACCAACGCCGGCGGCTGGAAGCCCATGCCGAACCCCGACCGCGCCGTCACCATCACCCGCGACAAGGGCAAGTTCGCGATCCAGCTCGAGGGCGAGGGCGGCTATGCTTCCAGCTCGGTCTTTGCGCTACCCATGGACCACATCGAGCGGTTCCGGGTGCTGCGCATCGACGGGACGGAGATCTTCCACCTGGAGGCCGGCGCGGACGGCCAGCCGACCCTGAAGCGCACCATCCGCGGCGGCCGCGACGGCACCCACGTCTACAACATCCGCGAGATGACCCTGACCCACTGCCCGACGGTGTCGGCCGACGTGGTGGTGGGTAAGCCGGGCGCGGCGGGGGGCTAGGACGCGGAGGAACCCAATACCGCTCATCCCCGCCGAAGCGGGGACCCAGGTGTTTTTCGTTCGGTCGGGATAGGTCAGCCACCAAGGACACCAAGACCACCAAGAGGCCCTCGCGGGCTCCGCCGTCTGCCTCACCTCGGAGGCCTTGCGGTCTTGGTGTGCTTGGTGGTTCAAAAAGCCTGGGTCCCCGCTTTCGCGGGGATGAGCGGAGTGTGGAGTGGGTTTCCGGCGCGACCGCGCGAAGCGGTCCTTAAATCTTACGGGGGATGC
>Ga0210400_10000976_pt1 | contig 29398 bp, 27 predicted proteins | sample IncBWH26MmetaG_FD_155456 | JGI IMG/M metagenome (GOLD analysis project Ga0210400, IMG submission 155456) | Forest soil microbial communities from Barre Woods Harvard Forest LTER site, Petersham, Massachusetts, United States - Inc-BW-H-26-M | ecosystem: Environmental > Terrestrial > Soil >... | reverse complement strand
CAAGTGGTCGTTCAACCAGTCGAGCCTGTTCCTCGATTTCCTGGCCGGCAATCAGACCTACCACTGCACGCCGTGGGGCAATCCGACGCGCAACTATTTCGGCTGGCAGCGGCCCTGCTACCTGCTTGGCGAAGGCTATACCAAAACCTTCAAGGAGCTGATGGAAGAGACGGATTGGGATTCCTACGGCACCGGCAATTACGAGAAATGCGCCCAATGCATGGTGCACAGCGGCTACGAGGCGACCGCCGTGGTCGATTCGGTGCACCACCCGCTGAAAGCGGCCGCGATCAGCTTACGCGGCGTGCGCACCACCGGCGAGATGGCGCCGGAAATCCCGCTCGACCGGCAGCGGCCGGCCGAATTCGTCTTCTCACGCCATGTCGAAGAGGCGGTGTCTCGGCTAGATGGCGGCAAACGCCAGCCGCAGCGCGCGAGCCGGTCCGGCTAACGCGGTCAGGGCCTGCCGGGTCTCGCGCGCGAGGCCGAACAGCGAAGCGATCTGCCGTGGCCGGCGCATCACCTCGGCAGCGACGCGGATGAACGCTGGAGTTCCGTTCCCGGCGAGCGGGATCAGGGCCGCGGGCGGCAGTTCCCGGGTCGCCGGATCGGCCACCGTGCGCAATACCAGGAACGGGATTCCAGCCGCCTCGGCGGCGCGAGCGACTATCGCGCTCTCCAGATCGACCGCGAGCGCGCCGGTCTCTCGCCAGGCGCGCATCTTGTCGTCCTCGGTCGCGAGAATGGCGCGGGATCCGAGCACCGGCCCCTCGACCGCGCCAATTCGCTCCGCCAGGCCAGCGATCTGCCGCTGAAACTGCTCGTTGGGGCGCCACCGCTGTTCGTCGCCGATCACCTCAGCCGAGAGGATGACATGGCCGGGCACGAGATGCGGTGCCAAGCCGCCAGCAACTCCAAAGCTGACGAGGCATTTCGCCTCACGGGCCGCGTCCTTGACGAGCGCTGTCGTGCGCTCGGGATCGCCGGCCCCGACGATGACCTGAAAACCGGCCGCTCTGGCAACCCTTGCCTCCGCCGCCAGGCCGGAGGTGCAGAGCACCGGTGTCAATGTTCGCATGCAGTCCCCTTCGCTGCGAAAACCGGGATTAGCATTTGGGATGACACACAACCCGCGAAATGTGCCTACACCCCCAAGCGCGAGGCACGTCAGGTTACCCAGGCCTAGGCATACCGCAGCAGCACACGGCTATCCAGCGTCGCAATTTCCCTACGCGACCCGGCGACACTTGGCTAGGAAAAAATCGACGACGCCGGTCACCCCCCGGGAACTTTCCCGGGGTTGTGGCAGATCCGTCAGGCGGCGCGCCGCCTCAACCGGAAGGGTGAGGGACATCCGGCTGCAACGTGACGAGCCCGACCGGGGCCACCGGCCGATGCGGCGGCAACTCGATTCGAAGCTCTCGCACCAGGCTCGCCACAACCAGCACCAGCCCGGTCAGTGGAGCGGGTGAGCCGACGCAGATGCGCGGGCTGGCCGCCGAACGGGATGTAGGCGAAGCGTGGCGGTGACGGCGCGTCAGGCAAGAAGCGCGGCAGATCGAAGCGGTTCGGAGCCTGCCAGAAGCGGCGATCCCCGTGCATAATCCACGGGGCGATCAAGACAACCGACCCCTTCGGCACCGGAACGCCGCCCGGGCACTGCCGCGCAGCGCCCCCGACACCACCCGCCAGGACAGACGCCCGTGGCTGTGGAGGGGGCGGGCTGAGGGAGGCTGAGTGTCTGCATTCCACTGCCCTGTTGCGCCCGCGCGGGACAAAGCGAACGAGCCGGATCTCGGGAGCGCCATTTCGACGCAGGCGAGTTCCACCGGATCTACACAGGGAGAGTTGGCCGGTTCCGCCCTCTGCGGGCGGCGAGCACTATAGTCCGACCGCTACCCGCCGCGAATTGGCCAGCGACAGCCGGCGGTAGCGCGCCAGGGCAAAAAGCGGGAAGAAGGCGCGATATCCGTGATAGCGCAGGTAGAAGACGCGCGGGAAGCCGACCGCGGTGTACCACGGCTCGTCCCAATTGCCGTCGCGGTCCTGATTGGCGATCAGATATTCGATGCCGCGCGCGACCGCCGGGTGCGCGACCTCGCCGGCTGCCATCAAGGCAAGCAGGGCCCAGGCGGTTTGCGAGGCGGTGCTGTAGGGCGCCTCGCCATGCGTTTCGTCCGGCCAATAGCTTTCGCCGGATTCACCCCAACCGCCATCGGGGCGCTGATGCGACAGCAGCCAGGCGACCGCGCGGCGGATCTCCACGGATCCCGGATCGACGCCGATCGCGTTCAGCGCCACCAATACCGACCAGGTGCCGTAGATGTAATTGGTGCCCCAGCGGCCGAACCAGCTGCCGTCCGCCTCCTGCTCCCGCCGCAGGAACGCGAGGACCGCCGCCACCGCCGGATGGTCGGCCGGCATGCCTCGCTGGGCCAGAAACCCGAGGCAGCGGGCGCTGACATCGGCGGTCGGCGGGTCGAGCAAGGCCCCATGATCCGCGAACGGGATGTGGTTCAGGTAATAATGCGTGTTGTCGGCGTCGAACGAGCCCCAGCCGCCATTGCGGCTCTGCATGCCGAGGACCCATTCGGCGGCGCGGTCGATCGCCGTGCGATAGCGCTCGGCATCGAAACGATCGAGCGCCAGCGCTACCGCCGCGGTGTCGTCGAGATCGGGATAATACGGGTTGGCGTATTGAAACGCCCAGCCGCCTGGCCGCAGCCCCGGCCGCGCCGTGGCCCAGTCGCCGACCGTGTCGAGCACCTGCTTGTCGGCGAGCCAGTCGAGCGCCTGCCGAACCGGGGCTGTGAGGCGTGCTTCGCCGGCCTCCATCAGCGCGTGACAGGCAAGCGCGGTGTCCCACACCGGCGACAGGCAAGGTTGGCAATATCCCTGCTCGCCATCGAGGACGACGAGCTTGCGCAGCGCCGCTTCGGCGGTGAGCCGGTCGGGATGATCGGCCGGATAGCCGAGGCAATCGAACATCATCAGCGAGTTGGCGATCGCCGGGAAAATCCCGCCGAGTCCATCCTCGCCATTGAGGCGCTCGGTGACGAAGGCGACCGCCTTGTCGATCGCGCGCTGCCGCCGTTCGGCCGGAAACATCGGTTCGGCGCGCCGCACCAGGCGATCGAGAAGGGTAAAGGCGCGGCCGATCGCCGACGGGGTCGACGGCGAAATCCAATCGCGGACCGCTTCAGGCGGCTCGAAAAACAGCTCGGCGATCGTGATGCCGCGCGGATTGCGCGCTCTCGGCCGCAGCGCCATCAACACCAACAGCGGCACCAGGACCGTACGCGACCAGTAGGAGATCTTGTCGACCTGGAACGGGAACCAGCCGGGCAGCAGCATGATCTCGACCGGCATCACCGGGACCGCGTTCCACGGCACCTCGCCGAACAGCGCCAGCAGGATACGGGTGAAGACATTGCAACGGCCGGCGCCGCCATGCGCCAGGATCGCGGCGCGGGCCCGCTCCATATGCGGTGCGTCGGTCGCCTCGCCCGCCGCCTTCAACGCGAAATAGGCCTTCACCGAGGCGCTCAGATCGAACTTGCCGCCGTAAAACAGCTGCCAGCCGCCATGCGGGCCCTGCGCCGACCGTAGATAGCGGGCGATGCGCCGCTCGATATCGGGGTCCGGGGCCCCGAGATAGTGCTGCAACAGCACATATTCGGCCGGGATCGTGGCGTCGGCCTCGAGCTCGAACACCCAGTGCCCGTCCTCGTGCTGCGACGACAGCAGCGATCCAACCGCACGGCCGATCGCATCGTTGAGGCCGGGCACATGCCCAGGCACATGCAACGCCGGGCTGACGATTGGCTGGCTTTTGGCTCTTGCCGTCATTCCCTGGGTCATGGCGATGCGCGCTGGCGATCCTCTGTGGTTTCCGGGGTTTCCGTCTGCCGGGTCGCGACAGGGGTCACGACCGCGGCCGGGTTGCGATTTCCGCCTATCCGCCCTGCTGCGGCAAAGCCGGAGCGGATAGCGCCTTCAATCGTAGCAGGCAAACCATTATCGACATAATCGCCTGCAAGGTGAAGATTGTTCCATCGCGTCGCGGCGGACGGCCTTCGTTCCAGCTGCGCCGGTGTGGCGCGGAACGTCGCCCGCCGCTCCTTGACGATCCGCGCCGGCGGCGCCGGAGCGGCCGGAATGCGGTAGGCTGCCGCGACATCGCGCCACAGCACCTCGCGCAAGGTCTCGGCCGGCTCGTCGACCAGCCGGTCGGCGGCGCTGACCGTCACCGATACGATTTCGCGCTTGCGAAACACCCATTCGGCGGTGCCGCCAACCAGCCCGGCGAACAGCGGCGCATCGGCCGGCGCGGCGTAGCGGAAATGGGCATTGACGATCGGCGCGTGGTCCTCCGGCACGGCGAGGCCAGGGACGAGCCGTGCTGCGGCAGTGGCCGGCACCGCGAGGATCACGCTGTCGGGAGAGCCGAGCGCGACTGTGCCGCCGTCGAACTGAAGCTCGACGGCGTGTCCGGCGGCGAAGCCGATCGCGCGCAGCCGCGCGCCGAAGCGAATATCGGCGCCCTGCCGGCGCAATACCGCCAAGGCCGGGTCGATCAGGCTTTCCGACAGCCCGTCGTGCGGGACGAGCGCGCGGCACGCCGCCCCGCCGCGGCCGAGCGTCTCGGCGAGCACCCGCCAGAACAACCGGGCCGAGGCGTCCTCGGCGCCGGTGTTCAACGCCGAGACCGCGAGCGGCCGCCACAACCGCTGGAACAGCCGGCTCGCCGGATCGAGCACCGCCGCTACCGTGGCGCTCTGGGCGGCGCGGCGCAGCTTCAGCGCTTCGAGATACGCGCTAGGCCGTGTGCCGGGAACGCGGCGCGCCGGGTCCAGCAGCCACCACGGCACGGCACCGCGATTGGGCCGCAACTCCCAGCGCTCGCCACCGGCGACATCGATGAACGGGATCGTCGCCTCGGCCGGCCGCTCGAAGGTGTCGAGCGCGCCGATCCGCTCGATATAGGCCAATGCCGCGGTATTGCCCGCCAACAGCAGGTGATTGCCATTGTCGATCCGGCAGCCGAGCTCGGGATCGAGAAACGAGCGGCATCGGCCGCCGGCATGCTGGCTGGATTCGTAGAGGGCGACGCGATGCCCCTCGGCGATCAGCGTGACGGCGGCGGCGAGACCGGCGACGCCGGCCCCGACGATATGCACCGTGCCGGGCGACATCATACCAGGCCGTGACGCAACACCAGCCGCAGCTTGTGCAGTTTGGACAGGCCGATTCGAGTGCTCGGATCGCGCCAGCCCTCGCGCAGCAAGGCGTCGAGCATGGCCCGATAAAAGGCACCCATCACCGCCGCGGGCCGCATCGCCCGGCGCGAGCAATGCGCCATGGCCCGCGCCGCCTCCGCGAAATGGCCCAACGCCAGCTCGGCGAGCTCGCGGCACACAGCCGGCAACGCCGGGTGGCGCAGCACCTTCAGCGGCTCGGCGCCGGCGATGCCATGCCGATCGAGGATCTCTCGCGGCAAGTAGAGCCGGCCACGCTGCGCGTCCTCGTCGAGGTCGCGCAGGATGTTGGTCAGCTGCAAGGCGCGGCCGAGGTGATCCGCGACGCTATGGGCCGCGGGGCTCGGATCGCCGAACACATGCACCGACAAATGCCCGACCGCGCCGGCCACCCGGCCGCAATAAAGGTCGAGGGTCGCGAGATCGGGGGCGCGGATGTCCTCCGCCGCATCCATTTCCATACCGTCGATAACGGCGTGAAAATCGTCGCGGCGCAGCCGATAGCGCTCGACTGGCTTAAGAAGCGCGCGGGCGACGATCTGACGCGGGTGGCCGGCATAAAGCGCGTCGATTTCGCCGCGCCATTCGGCGAGTGCCGCCTGTTTCTGGACTGGCGGCGCGTTATCGTCGGCGATGTCGTCGACCTCGCGGCAGAATGCATAGATCGCGTACATGCCGTCGCGCCGGTCGCGCGGCAGGAGCCGCATCGCCCAATAGAACGACGTGCCGGCCGCCTCGACCTTTTGGCGAATGGCCTGCCGCAGCGACGCGTCGTCGGGGATGGCCCCGACGCTATTCCATACCGTCCCGGTCATTGCTGGCGGGCGAGGATACCGGTCAGGAATGCTGCCGCGAAATCGTTTTTGCCGAGCTTGACCCGGCTCGCCAGCGGATCGCCATGCCGCAGCCGGCGCGCCAGCCGCGCCGCGAGCGCGACGATGACCGCCGACTCCCAACGCAGACCTCGCGCGGCGACGCGAGGCGGCAGCCCGCGAGCAGTGGCGATCAGGGTTTCGGTGCGGTCGAGCAGCGAGTCGATGACCCGCCGCAGCGCCGGACTCGCCGCGGGCGCCTCAAGAACCTCGACCGTGCAGCCGCAGGCCGCGAGATCGTCGAGCGGCAGGTAGACCCGGTCGAGGGTCCGGTAATCGGCGACGCAGTCCTGCAGATGGTTGAGCACCTGCAGCGCGGAACACAGGGCATCCGAGGATGGCCAGGTGTCATGGTTCTCGCCGTGCAGATCGAGGAGCTGCCGCCCGACCGGCGCCGCAGAGTAGCGGCAATAATCCATCAGATCGTCCCAATCGCGGTAGCGCAGCTTGGTCGCATCGAGCCGGAAGGCGTGCAGCACGTCGTGGCAATGCTGGGCGGTGACGCCGGTTTCGGCGAGGCTGGCGCGCATCGCGGAGGCCGCCGGGGAATCCATGCCGGGCGCGCCGTCGAGGATCGCCGCCATGCGGTCGAGCCGGCGGATCTTGTCGTCGGCGGCCAGCGCCGGATTGTCGGCGATGTCGTCGGCATTGCGGGCAAAGCGGTAGAAGGCGTGCACGTGGTTGCGCAGATCGCGCCGGATCAGCCAGGAGCCGACCGGAAAATTCTCGCCACCGCGCCCTTTGCCGGACGGCGTCTCGACGGTGCCACCCTCGGGCGGCGGCGTCTCGGCGGTCAAAGCGGTCATCCAAGATACCCGTTGGCCTTGAACCAGGCGACCGCGTCGGCGATCGCTAGCCGTGCCGGGCGCGGCGCATAGCCCAATTCACGCACCGCGCGCGCCGAGCTGAAGAACATCTTCTTCCTCGACATCCGCGCGCCATCCAGGGTGACGAACGGTTCGCGGCCGGTCAACCGGGCTACCGCCTCGGCGCCGGCTGCCACCGGCAGAATCGCGGCGTAGGGGATCCTGAACGATGGCGGCCGGCGCCCGGTCAGCCGTGCCACCTCCGCCAGGATCTCGGCCAGGCTCAAATTCTCGCCGCCGAGGATGTAGCGCCGGCCGATCTCGCCGGTCTCGGCGGCCAGCAGATGGCCGAGCGCGACATCCTCGACGTGCACGACGTTGAGCCCGGTATCGACAAACCCCGGCACCCTGCCGCGCGCCGCCTCGATAATCAGCCGCCCGGTCGGCGTCGGCTTGATGTCGCCCGGGCCGATCGGGGTCGACGGGTTGACGATGATCGCCGGCAATGACCGCTCGGCGATGAGATCGCGAACCACGGCCTCGGCGTCGAATTTCGAGCGCTTGTAGGGGCCGATCATGTCCGTGGCACGGCTCGGCGTCTCTTCGTCGGCGACACCGCCCGGGACGATGCCGAGGGTGGCGACGCTGCTGGTGTAGACGATACGCTCGACCCCCGCCGCCAACGCCGCCAGCATCAGCGCGCGGGTGCCGCTGACATTGGCGCGGAACATCGGCGCCGGATCCGGGACCCACAGCCGATAATCGGCGGCGACGTGGAACAGGTAGCGGCAGCCCGCCACCGCGGCGGCAAGCGAGCCGGGATCTTCGAGCGAGCCCGGGGCGATCTCGACCGACAGGCCCTTGAGGTTGCGGCGGTCGCTGCGCGGCCGCGCCAGCACCCGAACCGGATGACCAGCCTTGAGCAATACCCGCGCCACCGCCGAGCCGACAAACCCGGTCGCCCCGGTAACCAGGCACAGGCCCGACGGTAGCGTCATCTCAGCGAGTCGCCGTGGTTCGGATCCAATCGCCGATGCGTTGCACCACCGCCGTTTCGATGCCGAGAAAGCCGTGCGGAGACATCGCCTCGCAGGGATCGGACTGGATCTGGTCGCTCGCGACGATGATGATTTCCTTGCGCGGCGAGCGGGTCAGCGCGGCGGCCAAACTCGGCGCATCGCCCGGCGGGGTCAGCATACAGGTGTCGCCCTGGTTGGCGACGACGAGAGCCGGAGTGGCGATCAGGCCGGGCTCGCTGTCGAAGACGGTCTCGCCAGCTCGGCCCTGGCGCGTCACCGACGACGTCAGCACAACACCGGCGACCTTGCCGCCGAGATGCGCCGCGCCGTTGGCGGCCGCGGTCGCGCCCTGGCTGGTGCCGACGAGCCAGACCGGCGCATTAGCGCGCGACCGGGCGAAATCGATCGCGCGATCGATCGCCGCGGCATAACCGCTGGTGTGCCGCTGGCCCAGCAGCGAAGCGCCGTTGGGCGCGTCCAGGATCTCGACGGCAAAACCCTGGGCGAGCCACAGCGGCAGGGTACGGACCAGAAAATTGCGGTTGGTGGTGGTTCCGCTCGCCGAGATACCGATGATGCCGGAACCGCCGGGAAACATGATCAGCGTAGCGCGTGGGTTGGCCGGGCCCGCGAACAGCACCCGCTCGCTGCCGCCGGACCCGAGCGGAATGTCAGCGGCGAAGTTCTGCGCCGACAGCGGTTGTGCGAGCGCGATCAACCTGGAACAGAGAACGATGCCCGCGGCGCGCCGCCACATCCGAATCTCCCCGCCATTCAGGGAATGCCGACCAGCAGCTCAGATGCGGCCGTGGCAGTGCTTGAACTTCTTGCCGGAACCGCATGGACAAGCGGCATTGCGTGGCGTCCCGGCCCAGGGCGCCTGGACTGCTGCCGCGGCCCGTTCCCCCGCGCGCTCACGCGCGCTGCCGGAATTGCCGGCCGCGTGGCTGTTGCCGCGCCGCGAGCGGGCACGCCCAGCAGGCATTGCGGCACCCCCGTCCAAACCGGCAGGTGCACCTGCATCGGCCAACGCCATCTCGTGATCGGCCGATGTTCGCTCGCCGAATACCATTTCGCCGTACGCCGGCTGCGGCGGGGGCGGCGGCTCCATGCGCAATTCGACGTGGCTCAACACCGAGGTCACCTGTTGGCGCAGATTGACCAGCATCTCCTCGAACAGCTCGAACGCCTCGCGCTTGTATTCGTTGAGCGGATCGCGCTGCGCGTAGGCGCGCAGGTTGATGCCCTGCCGCAAATGATCAAGCGACAGCAGATGGTCCTTCCAGGTCTGGTCGAGCAGCTGCAAAAGCAGGCTCTTCTCGGCCATCCGCATCAGCTCGGGGCCATAATTCGCGGTCTTTTCCGCCATCTTGCGCTCGGCGGTCTCGATGATCCGCTCCTCGAAAAGCGTGTTGTCGGCGCCGTCCTCCTTGGCCCATTCCGAAAGCGGCAGGTCGAGCGCGACAAGACGCAGGCACTCGGCGTGCAGCCCGGTCAGGTCCCATTGCTCGGGCAGCGTATTCTCGGGAATCGCGAGCGCGACCGCGTCGGCGATCGAATCGTTGCGCATGTCGGCGACCATCGTGGCGACGTCACGTGCGTTCATGATGTCGCGGCGCTGCTCGTAGACGACCTTGCGCTGGTCGTTCATCACATCGTCGAATTTCAAGAGCTGCTTGCGGATGTCGTAGTTGCGCGCTTCGACCTTCTGCTGCGCCTTGGCGAGCGCCTTGTTGACCCACGGGTGGATGATCGCCTCGCCGTCCTTGAGCCCGAGCCGCTGCAGCATCGAATCCATCCGCTCGGAGCCGAAGATCCGCATCAGATCGTCTTGTAGCGAGACAAAGAACTTGGAGGCGCCCGGATCGCCCTGACGCCCGGAGCGGCCGCGCAGCTGGTTGTCGATGCGGCGGCTTTCGTGCCGCTCGCTGCCGATCACGAAGAGCCCGCCGGCTTCGCGCACGACCTCGCGCGCCGCCTCGATCTCGGCACGGATCTCAGCCGCGCGCGCCTCACGCTGAGCCGGATCCTCGATCTCGGCCAGATCGGCCTTGAGGCGCATGTCGAGATTTCCGCCAAGCTGAATATCGGTGCCGCGGCCGGCCATATTGGTGGCGATCGTCACGTTTCCGGCCCGGCCCGCCTGGGCGATGATAAAGGCCTCCTGCTCGTGATAGCGGGCGTTCAGCACGTTGTGCGGGATCTTGTGCTTTTTGAAGAGCTCGGACAAAGCTTCTGACTTCTCGATACTGACTGTGCCGCACAGCACCGGCTGCTGCCGCTTGCGGCATTCCAGCACCTGCTCGACGATCGCATCGTATTTCTCGCGCGTCGTGCGGTAGACCTCGTCGTCGCTGTCGGCCCGGATGCAGAGCTCGTTGGTCGGGATCTCGATGACTTCGAGCCGATAGATGTCGCCGAACTCCTCGGCCTCGGTCATCGCCGTGCCGGTCATGCCGGCGAGCTTCGGGTACATCCGGAAGTAGTTCTGGAAGGTGATCGAGGCGAGCGTCTGGTTCTCGTTCTGGACGGTGACGCCCTCCTTGGCTTCGAGCGCCTGGTGCAACCCCTCCGAATAGCGCCGCCCCTCCATCATTCGGCCGGTGAACTCGTCGATGATGACGATCTTGTCGTCCTTGGCGATGTAGTCGGTGTCGAGGGCGAACAGCTTATGCGCGCGCAACGCCTGGTTGGCGTGGTGGACCAGCGACACGTTCTGGATATCGTACAATGTGCCGGCGCTCAGCAGGCCCGCCTCCCGCAGCAGCCGCTCCATCTTCTCCTGGCCGCCTTCGGTCAGCGTGACGGTGCGCTGCTTCTCATCCTTCTCGTAATCCTCGAGGGCGAGCGCCGGGATCAGCTTGTTGACCTGGATGTAGAGATCGGAATTGTCCTCGGTCGGCCCCGAGATGATCAGCGGCGTGCGCGCCTCGTCGATCAGGATCGAATCGACCTCGTCGACGATCGCGTAATGAAACGGCCGGTGGACCATCTCCTCGAGCCGGAATTTCATGTTGTCGCGCAGATAGTCGAAGCCGAGCTCGTTGTTGGTGCCGTAGGTGACGTCGCACAGATAGGCCTGCTGGCGCTCGTTATCGTCGAGCTCGTGGACGATGCAGCCGACGCTCATGCCGAGGAATTTGTAGATCTGGCCCATCCATTCGGCGTCGCGCTTGGCGAGATAGTCGTTGACCGTGACGATGTGCGCGCCCTTGCCGGTCAGGGCGTTGAGGTAGACCGGCAGGGTGGAGACCAGGGTCTTGCCTTCGCCGGTCTTCATCTCTGAGATCATGCCGCGATGCAGCACGATCCCACCCATCAGCTGCACATCGAAATGGCGCTGCCCGAGGGTACGCTTCGAGGCCTCACGCACCGTGGCGAAGGCTTCGACCAGCAGATCGTCGAGGTCGGCCCCGTCTTCGAGGCGCTGCCTGAACTCGGCGGTGCGGGCGCGCAACGCCTCGTCCGACAACTTTTCGAGCTCGGGCTCCAATTCGTTGATCTGCTCGACCAGCGGTTCGAGGCTCTTGACGTAACGATCGTTGGCGGAGCCGAACAGCCGCCGGGCTAAGGCGCCGAACATGGGGACCTCGGGCAGGAGATGAATGGGTGAGATGGTGAGCGCACGGCGACGATTGACAGATAGGCCGGCACCGCGGGGGTGTCAATTCGCCCACCCCGGCTGACCGGCTCCCAATGCACATACAACGCCGGGCGCGACTTGTTCACGCCGGCTCGATATGCGACATCATCGCCGCCGCGCCGTAGCTCCCGGAGACAGCCGCCGATGCCCGCCATTTCCCCGCTCGCTCCCGCCGGTTTTCCCGAGCTGAAACCGATCCTGGGCGTGCGCCTCGCCGCCTATGCCGCCGGGGTCCGCTATGCCGGGCGCAACGACGTGATGCTGGCCGAGCTGGCGCCAGGGACCACGATCGCCGGGGTCCTGACGCAATCGACCACGCCGGGCGCGCCGGTCGATTGGTGCCGCGCCTGCCTGCCCGGCGGCTCGGTGCGGGCGATTGTCGTCAACTCCGGCAACGCCAACGTGTTCACCGGCCGGACCGGCCGCGAGGTCTGCGAGCGCACCGCGGCGGCGGCGGCTGAGCTGTTCGGATGCAGCCCGCGCGAGGTCTTTATCTCCTCGACCGGCGTGATCGGCGAGCCCCCGCCAGCCGACAAGATCGTCAACGCCCTACCCAACATCGTGCCCTTGCTCGATGCCGCGGCCTGGGAGCCGGCGGCACGCGCCATCATGACGACCGATACCTTCCCGAAAGGCGCAACCGCAACCGCAACGATCGACGGCACCACGGTGCGGATCAACGGCTTCGCCAAGGGTTCCGGCATGATCGCACCGGACATGGCGACGATGCTGTCCTACCTCTTTACCGACGCGGCCCTGCCGGCCGCGGTATTGCAGCCATTGCTCAAGGCCGCCGCCGACCGCTCGTTCAACTGCGTCACGGTGGATGGCGACACCTCGACCAGCGACACGCTGCTGCTATGCGCCACCGGAAAGGCAAAGAACGCCGCGATCGCCAGCGCCGACGATCCGCGGCTGGCCGATTTCCGCCGCGCGCTCGGCGAAGTCACGGTCGATCTCGCGCAGCAACTCGCCCGCGACGGCGAGGGCGCCGAGAAATTCGTCACGATCGAGGTGACCAGCGCCGAAAACGACCGGGCGGCGCGGCGGATCGGCCTGTCGATCGGCAACTCGCCATTGGTCAAGACCGCGATTGCCGCGGGCGACGCCAATTGGGGCCGCATCGTCATGGCCGTCGGCAAGGCCGGCGAGAAGGCCGAGCGCGACCGCCTGTCGATCTCGGTCGGCGGCATCAAGATCGCGGCCGAGGGCGGCCCGGTGCCGGGTTATCGCGAGGCGCCGGTCAGCGAGCACATGAACGGGCGCGAGATCCATATCGCGGTCGATCTCGGGCTCGGCTCCGGCCATGCCACCGTATGGACCTGCGACCTGACGCATGGCTACATCGACATCAACGGCAGCTACCGCAGCTGAGACGGCGCGCCCGATCGTCCTGGTCGCGGCGGTCGCGCTGATCGACCCGGACGGGCGGGTGCTGCTCGCCCAGCGGCCAGCAGGCAAGCATCTCGCCGGTCTGTGGGAATTTCCCGGCGGCAAGGTGCATGCGGGCGAGACGCCGGAGGCGGCGCTGATCCGGGAACTCGACGAGGAGCTCGGCATCGATGTCGTGACGAGCTGTCTCGCGCCCTTCACCTTTGCCTCGCACGCCTACCCCGAATTCCATCTGCTGATGCCGCTGTATGTCTGCCGCAAATGGTCCGGCATCGCGAGGGCGCGCGAAGGCCAGCGGCTGAAATGGGTCCGGCCGGCGCAGTTCGGCGATTACCCGATGCCGCCGGCTGACAAGCCGCTCGTCGCGATGCTGCGCGATCTGTTGTGAGTTTCACCGCAGAGACACTGAGGAATAACCAAAATTGGCGTCCTGGCGAACGCCGGGACCCATTGATCCGCGCCCAAAACAGCTGAAAAGTGGGTCCCGGCTTCCGCCGGGACGCAGTACAGCGGGCGGGGACGCCCGCGTTCCTATCCTGCTCCGTGCCCTTTGCGGCTCTGTGGTGAATTGAGCGCGGCGGCGAGGCGGTGGGTGGCGCTGCCGCGCGGCAAGGGCTGGGGTTGGCTCGAATGCGGCGCCCAGCCGCACAGGAACAGGATTTCGAACGTGGCGGGGATGCGGCCCTCGCTGTCGCCGAAACGTTCCGCATGTATCGTCGCGGCACGCGCCAGGGTGGCGCGGCGCATCAGCCCGCGGCGGCGCGCGGCCAGCGCGTTGGTTTCTCCCATCCCTCGCAGATCGCGCATCAGGGCCAGCGCATCCGGATAGCTAACCGTAATCGTCTCGCTGTCGGCGACCGGCATCGCGAAGCCGGCGCGCTGCAACAAGGCGGCGGCATCGCCGAGCTCGATCGCCGGCGAGACGCGCGGGCTGACCCCGCCCTCCTCCGCCAGTTCGGCCTCGAACAACGCGGTGCGCAATTCGACAAGGGTCTGGCCGCCCAGCATCGCCGCCAACAGCAGCCCGTCCGGCCGCAAGGCCCGGCGCAACTGCGCCAGGGCGCCCGGCAGATCGGCGGTCCAGTGCAGGGCGAGGACGCTGGCGATCAGGTCGAAGCTGGCATCGCGGAACGGCAGCAATTCGGGGTCGGCGGCGACCCGCGGCGCCGGCACGGCGGCGAGAAAAGCGGCCGAGGGCTCGGCGGCGACCACCTGCACGGTCCCGTTGCGCTGCGCCAACGCGCGCCCCAAAACGCCAGCGCGCGCACCGAGATCGAGTGCAACAGGGAATACGCGCCCGACCAGATCGAGCCGATCGAGCACCCGATCGGCAATTTCCGCGTGGAGAAAATCCGTGGCGGCGGCTCGGTTTCGGGCAAGCCGGGCCGCCCGGTCGCGGTGCAGGCGCCAGGCCCGCCGATCGAACAGTGGCGATGTCCCGCCCGCGGCTGTCACCGGGCCGGTACCCAATCGGCGGGCGTGTCGTGGTCCGGGTGTTGATAGTCGACAAACCGGCGCTGCCGATCGCCCGCCATCGACTCGCTAGTGGTCTCGAATGGCAGTGTGCCGATGCGATCGAGCCAGCCAAGCCTGCCCTCGATGCCGTAGTGCCTTACCGGCGGCACATCCTCCGGGTGATCCAGGCTGCCGAGCGTTACCGAGATCGTTTCGGCATCGTCGTAGCGAAAGGTCAGCGGCGTGCCGCAGGCGGCGCAGAAATCGCGGTGCGCCAGCGAGGAGCTGGCGAAACTCGCGGGCGTCCCCCGGGTCCAGGCGAAATGAGCACGCCGCACCGGCGCCGATGCCGCAAACGGGCCGCCCACCGCTTTCTGGCACATGCGGCAATGGCAGAGATGGACGCGCTCGGGCGGCGCGGTCAGCGCATACCGAATGGCGCCGCATTGGCAGCCGCCGGTGAGTGGGTGGTCTTCGTCCGGCTGGATCATCGCCCTCGTCCCATGGCTCATCGCAAAAATATAGGCGCAGTTCGCGCGATCGGTGAGGCGGCGGTTGACGGCGCCGCGTCAGCGCGGATGATCAAAGGCGATGCAGCTTTCGGCAACCCTTCCGGCCCAGCTGCGGCGGATCGGCCGTGCCGTCGTCGACGGCGTCCTGCCGCCGCGCTGTCTGGCGTGCGGCACGATCGTCGAGGAGCCGGAAACGCTGTGCGGCACCTGTTGGGCAGGGATGACCTTTTTTGCGCCGCCCTGGTGCGCGGTCTGCGGCCTGCCCTTCCCGCACCCGATGGGCGAGGATGCGGTGTGCGCCGATTGCGCCCGGCAGCAGCCGAGCTGGGACCGGGCGCGCGCGGTCATGCGATACGACAAGCACAGCCGGCATCTGGTGCTGGCCCTGAAGCATGCCGACCGCACCCATGTCGCGGGGGCACTCGGCCGCTGGATGCGGCGCGCCGGGGGCGAGCTGCTGGACGGCGCCGACATGGTCGTGCCGGTGCCGTTGCATTGGACCCGTCTGTTCGCCCGCCGCTACAACCAAGCCGGGTTGCTGGCGCACGCGATCCGGGCCGCCGGAGGCCCGCCGGTCGTGCCCGATTGGCTGGTGCGCCGCCGCCGCACCCCATCGCAGGGCCGGCTCGGCGCCGCCGCGCGGGCCCGCAATGTGCGCGGTGCCTTCGCATTGCGGCGCGGGCGCAGCGTCAAAGGCAAGCGGATCGTCCTGATAGATGATGTGTTGACGACGGGCGCCACGGTCGAAGAATGCGCCCGCGTGTTGCGCCGCGCCGGGGCGGCGTTTGTGGGGGTCTTGACGCTGGCGCGGGCGTTGCGGGCCGGCGGCTGAGAACCTGACCCAGAAGGGTGTCGGGTCGCGCCGGATTGCTCGATTCTCGCTTTCAGGCCGCTCGCCAGGGCGTAGGTCGCGAACCCTACCGGGGTTCTTGCGATGATGAAGGCCTGCAAACGCGCGGACAGCCGTCCTTCGCGGCCCCCGCGCTGGCGTCGGCGTCGCGCCGATTCCGGACGTTACCGGATCGCGGCGCTGTCAAACGGAAAGAGGGACCGCCTGTAATCGGCGTCCCCCTGCCCGCCGAGGACGTTTATTGGGGTGGTGGGCTGGGAGATGGTTGTCCAGCCCCAGGAATGCCATAGATCTGGTTCGGCTGACCGTAGGGCGCGGTTCTTGGGCCACCATAGGCTGGCGCCGGCGCGCCGCTCATCCCTCCTGGCGGCCGCCCTCCTGGCGGCGGCGCCACCCCGCCGCCTGCGTTGCGTGCAGCTTCCTGGGCGTTGAGTTGGTTAGCCATGTTGTCGCTGGCGCGAGCACTCCCGCCTCGCGTTGCGCGATGATGGCGCGTCTTTACCCGGTGGCTCCGCACATGCGATCCCGTCGATCCCATCGGCGCCGATGCCGTTGATGGCGCGCTGGGCGATGGCGTCACTGGCGCCGCCCAAAGTGGCGCAGCAATAACCAGGGCGGCCGCGATGGCCGTCCCACTCAGCACATATGTCATGGCTTGATCCTCGCGATTGGAACCTGTTTCTGCGGCGATGCCAAAAGGGATGCCGGCTGCCACGCCCGGCATCCCCCTCTCAGGAGCTGCAAGGCACAGAGGCTGAAACCTTACGGCCACGAATAAACATTGGTTTTACGTCTCGGCTGACAAGTGCGCTGATGCTCTCTACGTGTGATAACTTTGCGTCGGATCAGGGCTTGCGTCGTGGCGTTTTTGTGAGCCCGGTTTGAAGACGCAGGCTTGAGTCGGGTCCTGAGCCCGGCAGCGCCTGGTGGCGAGGTGACCCATGCTCTCGGCAAATAGCGACGGTTACCGGCCTGGCATGGTCGATCTGAAAGCCGGCCAGATCAGCCGCGAGATCTTCGTCAACGAGGCGATCTACCAGGAGGAATTGGAGCGGGTCTTCACTCGGGCGTGGCTCTTTGTCGGCCATGAGAGCCAGATCCCGAACCCCGGCGATTACGCCGCCGCGCGGATGGGCGAGGAGGCGGTCATCCTGTGCCGCGACCGCGCCGGCGAGGTGCATGTCTTCCTCAATTCCTGCCGGCACCGCGGCATGAAGGTGTGCCGTTACGACGAGGGCAACACCGCCGTCTTCACCTGCCCGTATCATGGCTGGAGCTACGGCACCGATGGCCGCCTCGTCGGCGTGCCGTTTTTCCGTGAGGCTTATCACTCGACCCTCGACCGCTCGCAATGGGGTCTCGTCGAGGTCGCGCAATTGGCCCGCTACAAGGGAACCGTCTGGGCGACCTGGGACCCGGCGGCGCCTCCCTTCCTCGAATATCTCGGCGATTTCCGCCGCTATCTCGATCTGAGTCTCGATGGATGGGACGGCAGCGAAGGCGGCAGCGAGGTGCTGGGCGGGGTGCAGAAATGGCTGATCCCGTGCAACTGGAAATTTCCGGCGGAAAATTTCAGCGGCGACAGCTATCACAACATCAGCCACCGCTCGGTCGATCTGGTCGGGATCGGCCCGTCGGGCAGCGGCCGCCGCGACATGCGCGAGCGGCAGATGGCCCGCCGGCTGCAGATCTGCTTTCCGGAGCGCGGCCACCAGACCGGCGTCTATGTCCTGCCGAAGGGGCAGCCGACCCCGCCCGCCTACCAGCACTCCTCGATCGTCTCGGATTATTTCGCGCACTGCGAGGCCCAACGGCAGCGGCGCTGTGGCGATTGGGGAAGGGTGACCGGCAGCCCGGGCGAGATCTTTCCCAACACCGCGCTGCACCCGCGCCAGCCGCGTACGATCGCTGTGTGGCATCCGCGCGGCGCGCACCAGACCGAAGTCTGGCGCTGGTACCTGGTCGACGCGGCGGCCCCCATCGAGGTCAAGGCGTTCTTGCGCGATTATTACATCCGCTATTCGGGTCCCGCCGGGCTGACCGAGCAGGACGATATGGAAAACTGGAACTATGCCCATGCCGCCAGCCGCGGCACGATCGCGCGGCGTCATCCCTACAGCTACGAGCAGGGGATCGGTCATGAGGTCGAGAATTACGAATGGGACGGGTTGCACCTGCCCGGCTGGGTCATGGGTCTGACCGAGGCGAAATCGAGCGAGCACAATTTGCGCAATCTGTACCGGCGCTGGGCGCAGTTCATGGAGGCAGAGAGCTGGACGGAGCTGGCGACCTGGCGCAAATCCGGCCGCCGCGCACGCGGCTGACGGGGGTTGCTGATCACGGCAAAGCGCATGGCGGGCTTGCACACCGGCAATTGACTTTGCCCAATCGCGCTCGCCGCGCCATATCTAGGCGCTGTAACGCGCGAGGACGCATTTTTCCGGAGAATCGGCCCGATGGCCCAGGTCGAGATGTATACGACGATGTTCTGCCCCTACTGCTCGCGCGCCCGCGCGCTGCTCGAACATAAGGGCGTGGCTTTCACCGAGATCGACATCATGGAAGAGCCGGGGCGGCGCGACGAGATGATCCGGCGGGCCGGCGGCCGCACGAGCGTGCCGCAGATCTTCATCGATGGCGAGCATATCGGCGGCTCCGACGACATGGTGGCGCTCGACCGCGAGGGCCTGCTCGACCCGAAACTGGGGATCGGCTCATGAGCGGCAGCACTTTCACCGCGGCCTGCATCCAATTCACTGCCGGGCCGGACCCCGAGCCCAACCTGCATCAGGTATCCGAGCTGATCCGGCAGGCGCGTGGCGCGGGAGCCGATCTGATCATGACCCCCGAGGTCAGCAATTTCATCGAGAGCGGCCGGCGCCGGCGCGACAAGGCGCGGCGCGAGGCCGACGACCCGTTTCTCGCCGGGATGCGCGATCTGGCGCGCGAGACCGGCGCCTGGATCCTCGTGGGCTCGCTCGTCATCGACCCGGCCGGAGAGCCCGGCGCCGAGGCGGGCGAGGAACGGCTCGCCAACCGCTCGTTCCTGATCGACGCCCAGGGCGGGGTCGTCGCCCGCTACGACAAGATCCACATGTTCGACATCGACCTGCCGGGCGGCGAGAGCTATCGCGAGAGTAACGCCTACCGCCCGGGCGACCGGAGCGTTGTCGCCGAGACGCCGTGGGGCCGGCTCGGCATGACGATCTGCTACGATGTGCGGTTCCCGCATCTCTATCGCGCGCTGACGCAGGCCGGCGCCGATTTCCTCGCCGTCCCGTCGGTCTTCACGGTGCCGACCGGCAAGGCGCATTGGCATGTGCTGCTGCGGGCGCGGGCGATCGAGAATGGCTGTTTCGTGTTCGCTCCGGCGCAATGGGGCGAGCATGCCGGCGGGCGCCGCAGCTACGGCCATTCGCTGATCGTCGATCCGTGGGGTGAGATCATGGCCGATGGCGGCGAGGTCCCCGGGATCATCAAGGCGGAGATCGACCCCGAGCGCATCGCCAAGGCGCGCGGCATGGTGCCGTCATTGCAGCACGACCGGGTCTTCACGCCTCCGGAACTAGTCCGCTTGCCGCTCGCTGCGCAGTGACGATACGGCCGTGACTATACGGCCGTCCCTCGCCCTCTCAACGTGAACGCGATTTCATAAACCCGCGAATTTACGCCACGCGCGGTGCCCTATATCCGCGTGGGCCGCGCGATGCGCACGCCCGGCAGGCAGTTATCCGGGAGTGCTCTTGCTCTTGATCAGGCGGCACCTATTTTAGAATCGTTCTAATCATGTAACAAGAGGAGGGTGAGATGGCCAATTACGCGACGCGCAACGATCTCAGCGCGAATGCGAAAAATGTCTCGATCGCGGTGTTGAACGCACGCCTCGCCGACGCGATCGATCTGGCGCTGCTGACCAAGCAGGCGCATTGGAACATCAAGGGGCCGAACTTCATCGCGCTGCACGAGATGATCGACGGCTTCCGCACCGAGCTCGACGAGCATGTCGACACGATGGCCGAGCGCGTCGTGCAGCTCGGCGGCACCGCGCTCGGCACGACCCAGGTGGTCGCCGGCGCCACCACGCTGAAGCCTTATCCGACCGACATCTATGCCTCGAAAGATCACTTGGCCGCGCTGATCGACCGCTACGCTCGGGTTGCCGGCACGGTGCGCGGCGCCATCGACGAGACCGCGGGCGCCGGCGATGCCGACACGGCTGATCTGCTGACCGCGTTCTCGCGGGCTCTCGACAAACAGCTGTGGTTCCTCGAAGCGCATGTGCAGGAGCGCGAGTAGCTCCCATCCCGGGTAATTGACGATAGCCGGCTTGCCTCGCCAGCAAGCCACCCTTTCCGGCGATTGGATCGACCGAGATGACTGCGCTGCTCGCCACCCTCGACCACCCGATGCGATCGGCGCGTCAGGCGATCACCGATCTGATCGACCTGCGCTCGGTCAGCTTCGGCTCCCCGGCGGCTATCGTCACCTGCATGGGATTGATCATCGGGCTCGACGCCGCGACCGCGACGAAAGCCGCGGTCATCGGCAGCCTGCTGATTATAGGCGTCGCCGACAACCTGACCGACTCGCTGAGCGTCCACATTTACCAGGAAGCGGAACGCCTGGCCGAACGCCGCGCATTCGGGACGACGATAGCCAATTATCTTGCGCGCCTGACGGTGACGCTCAGCTTCGTTTTGTTGTTCCTGCTGCTGCCGGACTCGGCGGCCATTTTCGGCTGCGCGCTCTGGGGCTTTTTTCTACTCTCAGGACTCAGCTACCTGCTCGCGAAGGCCCGCCGCGTCAGTGCGTTCAGCGAGATCTGCAAGCATGCGGGGGTGGCATTGGTCGTGATTGTCATCAGCAAAGCGCTGGGCCTGTGGATCCAGAGCGTCACCGGCTTGACTTGAGATTTGCCGGCGAACAGCGCCGTCTGCCGGCAACGACATCACCGTTATCGCGCCTTGTCGATTACGCGGTAGGTGGGGAGGCCCAACTCGCGGGCCAATTGACGGGCGCGCCGCTTGGCTTCGTCCTTGGTCTTCGCGACGAAGGTCTCGGGCTGGCCTATCGTCGCCTTGCTGTCGTCGTCGCGCTGGGAGAGCGTCGCGCGAAAGCCATCGGTTGCTTCTTGGATCGTCAATCTCACGAACACGGTCGGTCTCCCTCAGGTCTTAGGTGAATTGTCGGGCGCCGCGAGCTTCAGCCGCGCGGCTTCGAGCCACGCCTCGCGCACGATGCGCCCGCGCTTGGCCCACGGAACGCCTCGCGGGTCGCTTGCTTCGTAGAGCGCTTGGGCGAGCTCCTCTGCGGGTCGGCTCGTATCGGACGGCGCGGCCCCGCGACGCATGATGGTCATCCGACCCTCTCTTGATCGCGCCACGGCAGCGCGTCCGGTAGCGTGCTGCGCAGTCGCGCAACCTCGCTTTGCCCGCTATCCGCTTTTGACGGAAGACAACAGATGGGAAGAGCAGCGCCGCTATTCAATACAATAGTTATTGGCTAGGATGACTTAAATTATTATTGCGTCTCTCCGGCCGCGCATATATTGTCTAGGCTTCCTGTCAGAGGCGCCCCTCGTTTTGGGTTTTCCATCATATCTGCAAAATTAAAATTGGCCGGACGGGCAAGGCGCTGATAACATTGCTTTCAGGCAAGATCCTGGACTGAATTTTCAAAATGGCGGTTGCAGCAACCGCCTTTGACGACGTCGCACCCGGGCCGCGGCTGCGGCGTCAAAACCACATCCGCGTAAGGGAGCTCATCGATGGATTTCCGGCCGCTGCATGACCGCGTGCTGATCCGGCGCGTCGAAGGCGAAGAGAAGACCAAGGGCGGCATCATCATCCCCGACAACGCCCAGGAAAAACCGATGGAGGGCGACATCGTCGCCGTCGGCCCCGGTGCGCGCGGCGAAAATGGCAAGATCCAACCACTCGACATCAAGACCGGAGACCGGGTGCTGTTCGGGAAATGGTCGGGCACCGAGATCAAGATCGATGGTGAGGACCTCATCATCATGAAGGAATCCGACATCATGGGCGTCATCGCCAACTGAAAGGAAAGACAATCATGGCAGCCAAAGACATTCGACTGAGCAGCGATGCCCGCGAGCGCATGCTGCGCGGCATCGATATTCTGGCCGACGCGGTGCGGGTCACGTTGGGGCCGAAGGGGCGCAACGTGGTGCTCGATAAATCCTATGGCGCGCCGCGCATCACCAAGGACGGCGTGACCGTCGCCAAGGAAATCGAACTTTCCGACAAGTTCGAGAACATGGGCGCGCAGATGGTCAAGGAAGTCGCCAGCAAGACCAGCACGATCGCCGGCGACGGCACAACGACGGCGACGGTCCTGGCCCACGCCATCGTGCGCGAGGGCGTCAAGGCGGTGGCCGCCGGGATGAACCCGATGGATTTGAAGCGCGGCATCGAACTTGCGGTCGAGGCCGTGGTTGCCGATGTCAAAAAGCGCTCGAAGAAGGTCGCCAGCAACGCCGAGATCGCGCAGGTCGGCACGATTTCGGCGAATGGCGATGCCGAGATCGGCCGCATGCTCGCCGAGGCGATGAAAAAGGTCGGCAATGAGGGTGTCATCACGGTCGAGGAGGCTAAATCCCTCGACACCGAGCTCGATGTCGTTGAGGGCATGCAGTTCGATCGCGGCTATCTGAGTCCCTACTTCGTCACCAATGCCGAGAAGATGGTGGCCGAGCTCGACGATCCGTACATCCTGCTGCACGAGAAGAAGCTCTCCAGCCTGCAGTCGCTGCTGCCGGTGCTCGAAGCGGTGGTGCAGAGCGGCCGGCCGCTGCTGATCGTCGCCGAGGACATCGAGGGCGAGGCGCTTGCGACGTTGGTGGTCAACAAATTGCGCGGCGGCCTCAAGGTCGCGGCGGTCAAGGCGCCAGGCTTTGGCGACCGGCGGAAGGCGATGCTCGAGGATATCGCCGCGCTGACCGGCGGCGAGGTCATCTCCGAAGAGCTCGGCATCAAGCTCGAGAACGTGACGCTCGACATGCTCGGCCGCGCCAAGAAGGTGCGCATCGAAAAGGAGAACACGACGATCATCGACGGCGCCGGCAAGAAGGATGCGATCGCCGCCCGCGTCGCCCAGATCCGCGCGCAGATCGAAGAAACCACCTCCGATTACGACAAGGAGAAATTGCAGGAACGGCTGGCAAAGCTCGCCGGCGGCGTCGCGGTGATCCGGGTCGGCGGCGGCAGCGAGGTGGAGGTCAAGGAGCGCAAGGATCGCGTCGACGACGCCATGCACGCGACCAAAGCCGCGGTCGAGGAAGGCGTTGTCGCCGGCGGCGGCGTGGCATTGCTCTATTCGATCAGGGCGCTCGAGGGTCTAACCCCGGCCAACAACGACCAGAAGGTCGGGATCGAGATCGTTCGCAAGGCCTTGCGTTCGCCGGCCCGACAGATCGCCGAGAATGCCGGAGCGGACGGCGCGGTCATCGTCGGCAAGCTGACCGAAAAAAACGACCCGAATTACGGCTATGACGCGCAAGCCGGCGAGTTCAAGGACATGGTCGCCGCCGGCATCATCGATCCGACCAAGGTCGTTCGCGTCGCCTTGCAGGATGCCGCTTCGGTGGCCGGCCTGCTGATCACCACCGAGGCGATGGTAACCGATCGGCCGGAACCGAAGGCTGGCGCCGGCATGCCGCACGACCATGGCCATGGCGGCATGGGCGGGATGGATTTCTAAGCAGTACCGGAGCCGCTCCGCCCGTCACGGGCGGAGCGGATCCACCCAGGCTACTCGGCGGGGACCGGCAACCGGCCGGGCGGGCCGGCGACTGCCGCGATTCGCTGGACCACGGCGGGTCGCGGCAGGCTGACCTCGCCCTGCTCGAAGGCAATCACGGTCAATGCGGCGAAGGCCTGGAGCAATTCACCGGGGCGCAACAGGAAATCGGGATTGCTCGGGCGGCCGAACCGCTCATTGCCCGCGGCGAACGTTTCGTAGATCACGACGCCGCCGGGCACGAGCGTCTGGACGAGCACCGGCAACAATGGCCGGTGCAGGTAATTGGTCACGACGATCCCGTCATAGCCGCCGCCGAGCGCCGCCAAGGCGTCTTCCGGCACGCCGCTCTCCAAATCGAGCTCCCGCACCGCGCAACCCGCGCCGGCGAGCGCGCGCAACGCATCGACATTGCGGTCGACAGCCATCACCCTGAATCCCATATCGAGAAGCAGGCGGGTGTGGCGCCCGCCGCCGGCGGCGAGGTCGAGCACATGGCCGCCCTGCCGGATCAGCGGCGCAAATCGCCGCACCCAGGCCGATGGCGCGTGTTCGTGATTGGTTAGCACTCTCGACTCAGAATTGCTAAAGCGGTGGTTCGGTTATAGATAAGGGGTCAGGAGGTCGGCTCGATGATCCTGTTTACGTTGCGATGCGCTTCCGGCCACGAATTCGAGGCGTGGTTCCGCGACGGCGACGGCTTCGAGGCGCAGCACAAGGCGGGCGAGATCGCCTGCCCGCATTGCGGCGATTCGCAGGTCGAGAAGGCGCTGATGGCACCGAATATCGGCCGCTCGCGCGACACAACGCCGATCTCGCCGGCCCAGATGCGCGCCGCGCTGACGGAGATACGCCGCCAGGTCGAGACCAATTGCGATTATGTCGGCGAGCGCTTTGCCGAGGAGGCGCGCCGCATTCATTACGGCGAAGTCGATCCGCACGGCATTTACGGCGAGGCGAGCACCGAGGAATCGCAGGCGCTGGCCGAGGAAGGCATCGAGTTCGGCCGCATTCCCTGGATCCAAAGCGACGCGTAATCTCCCGGGTCGGCGTCATCGCCGCACCGCCGCGATCATATAATTGACGCTCAGATCCTCCGATTCGGCCCAGCCGCCGCGCCGCCAATCATAGCTGAGGCCGGCAAGACGGTTCGTCGCGAGGCCGTGGCGCCGCAGCCCGAGCACAAATTCCGACGGCCGCACGAAGCGGCGCCAGTCATGGGTGCCGCGCGGCAGCCAGCCCAACAGATATTCGGCGCCGATGATTGCCAACGCAAAAGACTGCGCCGTGCGGTTGAGCGTCGCGCCGATGACCGCGCCGCCCGGCCTGACCAGCGCGCCCAGCGCAACGAAGAACGCCTCGCGATCGGCGACGTGCTCGACGATTTCGAGGGCGAGGGCGACGTCGAACCGCTCGCCCGCGGCGGCGATCTCCTCGATGCTGGCGGTACGGTAGTCGATGGCAAGTCCCCCGGCCTCGGCATGGGCGCGGGCGATTTCGATCGCCGACCCGGCGGCGTCGACACCGGTCACGGCAAAGCCGAGCCGGGCCATCGGCTCGGCGACGAGGCCGCCGCCGCAGCCGATGTCGATCAGCCTCAAACCCTCGAAGGGCCGCATGGCTTTGGGGTCGCGGCCAAAGGACGCGAGCAGCTGCCGGCGGATGAAATCGAGACGGGCGGGGTTTATCCGATGAAGGGGGCGAAAGCTGCCCTCGGGGTCCCACCAGGCCGCGCTCTGCGCGGCGAAGCGATCGATGTCGCCAGGGTCTATGGTGTCGCCGAATTCACTCATGCCGCCGGCATTCCGCGCTCGGATGGCCGCTGACGCCATAACCAAGCGTCCCGGCGAGTATGCGGGGCGGGCCGCCCGCCTACAATATGGCGTACGTTCCGTGCCGGGGTCTGGACGCGGGTTGCGAGCATTGCGATCTAAGGTCTAGCCCATTACGAGAGAAGCATGTCGCGCATCGTTCAGAAATTCGGCGGTACCTCGGTCGCTGATATCGAGCGGATCCAGAACGCCGCCCGCCGGGTCAAGCACGAGGTCGATGCCGGCAACGAGGTCGCGGTCGTCGTCTCGGCGATGGCCGGCACAACCAATCAGCTCATCGAATGGACGCGGCAGATGAGCCGATTGCACGACGCGCGCGAATACGACGTTGTCGTGTCGGCCGGCGAGCAGGTCACCGCCGGGCTGATGGCGCTGGCCCTCCAGGATCTCGGGGTCCATGCTCGCTCCTGGCTCGGCTGGCAAGTTCCGATCCGCACCGACGGAGTGCACGGCAAGGCGCGCATCGAAGCGATCGCCGCCGGCAAGATCGAGGGACGCTTTGCCGAGGGCCAGGTCCCGGTCTTCGCGGGGTTTCAGGGTCTCGGCCCGCGCGGGCGGATCACGACGCTGGGCCGCGGCGGCTCGGATACTTCGGCGGTCGCGCTCGCCGCCGCGCTCAAAGCCGATCGCTGCGACATCTTCACCGATGTCGACGGCGTCTACACGACCGATCCGCGCATCGTTGCCAAGGCGCAGAAGCTGAGTAGAATCACTTACGAGGAAATGCTCGAAATGGCATCGCAGGGCGCGCGGGTATTGCAGACGCGCTCGGTCGAGATGGCGATGAACCACCGGGTGCGCCTCCAGGTTTTATCGAGCTTTACCGACACGCCCGGGACGCTCGTGGTCGATGAGGACGAGATCGTGGAAAAACGGGTCGTCAGCGGCATTGCCTACAGCCGCGACGAAGCGAAGATCACCGTTCAGCGGGTCGCCGACCGCCCCGGCGTGGCGGCGGCGATTTTTGGCCCGCTGGCCGACAACGCGATCAATGTCGACATGATCGTGCAGAACATCTCGGCCGATGGCAAAACCACCGATCTGACCTTCACCGTGACCCGCGCCGACCTCGATCGCGCGGTCGAGGTCTTGCAGGGCTGCCGCGAGGTGCTCGGCTTCTACGGCCTGAAACCCGATCCGAACGTCGTCAAGGTTTCAGTGATCGGCGTTGGCATGCGCAGCCATGCCGGGGTCGCCAAGCTGATGTTCCAGACGCTGGCCGATAAGGGGATTAATATCCAAGTGATCTCGACCTCCGAGATCAAGGTCAGCGTGCTAATTGCCGCCGAATATACCGAGCTCGCGCTGCGGGCATTGCATACGGCGTACGGGCTCGACGCCCCCGGATGAGCGAGGGATTGGCCGCGGCCGATCGGGCGGAGGCCCGACCGCGCAGCGCAGGCGCCTCCGCTGCGGTGCCGGATCGGCGCCGCGCCGAGCTGGACCGGCTATGGGCACGCGGCCGTTCCTTTCTCGGCGTCGATCTCGCCATTATGGGCGGGGCGATGACCTGGGTGTCGGAGCGCAACCTCGTCGCCGCGATCTCTAATGCCGGCGGGTTTGGCGTCATTGCCTCGGGCTCGATGTCGCCCGACCTGCTGAGCCGCGAGATCGCCGCGACGGCGGCGCTCACCAAACACCCGTTCGGCGTCAACCTGATCACGATGCACCCGCAGCTCCTGGAGCTGATCGATGTCTGCATCCAGCATCGAGTCGGCCATGTCGTGCTGGCCGGCGGCATACCGACGATCGCCGCGGTCCGCCGGATCCGCGCCGGCGGGGCGCGAGTGTTGTGCTTCGCGCCGGCTCTGATCTTGGCGAAAAAGCTCGTGCGTATCGGGGCGGATGCGATCGTCATCGAGGGTAGCGAGGCGGGTGGCCATATCGGCCCGGTATCGACCGCGGTGCTGGCGCAGGAGGTCTTGCCGCATTTGACGGAGGTTCCGGTGTTTGTCGCCGGCGGAATCGGGCGTGGCGAGGCGATCCTGTCCTACCTCGAAATGGGCGCATCCGGCGTACAGCTCGGCACCCGCTTTGTCTGCGCCCACGAATCGATCGCCCATGCCCAGTTCAAGCGCGCCTTTATCCGCGCCACGGCGCGCGATGCGGTCGCCTCAGTTCAGCTCGACGCGCGCTTTCCGGTGATCCCGGTGCGCGCGCTCGCCAACCCCGCGACAGAGCGGTTCCGCGAGATCCAACGGCAGGTGATCGATCGCTTCAACAGCGGTGAGTTGTCGCAAAAGAACGCCCAGCTCGAAATCGAGCATTTCTGGGCCGGTGCGCTGCGCCGGGCGGTCATCGACGGCGATGTCGAGGCGGGGTCGCTGATGGCGGGCCAGAGCGTCGGGTTGGTCACCCGCGAGCAGAGCACCGCCGAGATCCTTGCCGAGCTGGTCGGTCAGGCGCTGACCGCGATTGGCGGTCGCGATCAGCGGTTCACCTCGTTGCAATCCGGCTCGGCGGAGGGCCAGGGCGCCGGCGGATGAGCGATGTCGGGAACCCCCCGGGTGCATCCCAAGGGAGCTCCACCGAGCATGTCACCGCGATCCGCCGGCTCCTGCGCCGCCTGCGCGCCATCATGGCCGGCTCGGGCAGCGCACAGGAGCGGCTCGACCGGATCGTGCGGGTCATCGCCGCTGAAATGGTTGCGGAGGTCTGCTCGGCCTATGTGATGCGCGCCGGCGAAGTACTCGAGCTGTTCGCGACCGAGGGTTTGCGGCCCGAGGCGGTGCACCGCACCCGCTTGCGGGTCGGCGAGGGGCTGGTCGGACAGATCGCCGCAAATGCCCGGCCGCTTGCCCTCGCCGACGCCCAATCGCACCCCGATTTTGCCTACCGCCCGGAAACCGGCGAGGAGGTCTATCACTCGCTGATGGGCGCGCCCATCCTGCGCGGCGGCCGAGTGCTGGGTGTGCTCGTCGTGCAGAACCGCACGCCGCGTCATTACACCGAGGACGAGATCGAGGTATTGCAGACGATCGCGATGATCGTCGCCGAGCTCGCCGCCAGCGGCGAATTGGTCAACCCGCTCGAAATGGCGCAGAGCCGCGGCGGCGCGTCCATGCCGGTGCGGCTCGACGGCATCCGGCTCAACCCCGGGCTGGCGATCGGGCCGGCGGTTTTGCATGAACCCAGGATCGTGATCCGGCAGGTCGTCGCCGAGGATGTCCCCGCCGAAGAAAAGCGGCTGCGGCAGGCCGTGCGAGAGATGCAGCAGACGATCGACGCGCTGGTCGACACCAGCCATGGGCTCGGCCCTGGCGAGCATCGCGACATCATCGAGACCTACCGCATGTTCGCCGCCGATCGCGGCTGGCTCGGGCGTATCAACGAGGCGGTGCGCAGCGGCCTGACGGCCGAAGCGGCGGTGCAGAAGGTGCGTGACGAGACGCGCAGCCGCATGATGCAGATCACCGAGCCCTATTTGCGCGAGCGGCTGTTCGATCTGGAAGATCTCGCCAATCGCCTGCAGCAAATTCTCGCCGGGCAATCGCCCGGCACGGTGGCCGCAGACGCGCCGGCCGAGTTCATCCTCGTGGCGCACTCGATGGGCCCGGCCGAGCTGCTGGATTACGCCAGCCGGCGGATCAATGCTCTGGTGCTGGAGGAAGGCTCGCCGACGGCGCATGTCGCAATCGTCGCGCGGGCATTCGACATTCCGGTGGTTGGCCGGGTCGCCGAGGCGACCCAGCGTATCGACAATGGCGATATGGTGATCGTCGACGGCGACCACGGCCAGGTGCTGATCCGGCCGCGCGCCGATATCGAGCAGGGCGTCGCCGCGACGGTCGCGGCGCGTACCCGCAGGCGCGCCTATTACGAATCGCTGCGGAATACCCCGGCGGTCACCCGCGACGGGGTGGCGGTCAGACTGCTGCTCAATGCCGGGCTGCTGCTCGATCTGGCCCAACTCTCGGCGACCGGGGCCGAGGGCGTCGGGCTGTTCCGCACCGAGATCCCGCTATTGACGCGGCATGCCTTCCCGGATGTCGCCGACCAGA
>Ga0210400_10000975_pt1 | contig 29423 bp, 30 predicted proteins | sample IncBWH26MmetaG_FD_155456 | JGI IMG/M metagenome (GOLD analysis project Ga0210400, IMG submission 155456) | Forest soil microbial communities from Barre Woods Harvard Forest LTER site, Petersham, Massachusetts, United States - Inc-BW-H-26-M | ecosystem: Environmental > Terrestrial > Soil >... | reverse complement strand
AGCGTCACCGGGAGTAGGGCGTTCTGGGCCATGGCAAATACCTTCCGCGTTGCGGGAACCGGATGGGCAAAACTAACCGGGACCACGAAAGTTCACAAGGGCCCGGGTCCCGGGCGAGCCTGATATCCCTATCGGTCGCCGGGGTGAGGGCCTTGAGAAGGGGCCAGGTCTTCTCGCTTCAATGCTTGCAGCTCATATGCGCGTAGGCTGCCGGGTCCACGCCCAGGGCGGCTTCGAGGCGTTCGGCCCAGGGGAAGAGGACGGTGTTCTCCAGGTGGATGTGGGTGTGGAGGTCCCGTTCTAGCTCCTCGAGCCCGTCCAGCATGGCGCGCCAGGTGTTGCAGGCGCCTTCGGGGATGATGAAACCGCTGGTAAGGCGGCGGAAGGTCTCCAGGGCCGCGCCGTGGTCCTCATGCTCCCGCATCATCGTGCGCACGGGCAGCGTGACTGCGGGCGGGAAGGGCGGACGCTGACCGGTCTCCAGGAGCTTGCAGAACGGGAAGAGGATCATCTCCTCCTTGTTGAGGTGTTCTTCGGTCTCTCTCGCGAAAGCCTTGAACGCGGCGGCCAGCTCGCCGAGGCGCGCGTCCTTGTCGCCATGGACTTTGGCCACCTTGTCCGTGATCCGCTCCAGGCGGGGCAGGGCCTCACGCATGTAGGTGTGGTGCGTGGCGACGATGTGCTCCACCAGCGCGTCCACGGTGCGGCGCCAGGGCGCGTCTGGACCTTCGCCAGGCGTGGGGGCCTCGGCCTCCAGTCGCGCCGCCACGGCGGCTGTATCCGCGCCCTTGGCTTCGCAGGCCGTGGCGAGCGCCACATTGCCCTTGCAGCAGTAGTCGATGCCTAGCTTCTCGAAGACCTTGGCGCGGCCGGGCCGCTCCGCCACCAGTTCGCCCACGGTCCGTTCCAGGATGCTCATGGATTCCTCCTGGCATTCAGGCTGCGGCTGCGGAGGGAGGGGGCCTTGATCGAACTCAACCGGAAGAACCCGCGTTGACTTCCATCAAGCGTCCGGCTTTCCTGGTGGGCCTAGACTGGCTCCATGACCGCGCCACACCAGGGCCTCTGGTCCAAATCCGCCCTCTTCCACCGCATGAAGCCCGAGCAGGTGGGCGCCCTTGGGTCCCTTCTGCGCCTGAAACAGGCGGAAGCCGGTGAGACGTTCTTCCGGGAAGGAGACGATTGCACGGGCTTCTTCGTGGTGCTGGAGGGCGCCGTGCAGCTGCGCCGCTCCGGGCCCGATGGCCGCGAGGCTGTGCTGAGCGTGGTGCGCGCCGGCCAGAGTTTCGCGGAGGCGGCCGTCTTCTCCGGCGGGCCCTTTCCCGCGTTGGCCCAGGCCCTGGAACCCTCGCTGCTGGCCCATTTCCCGAAAGGCTCCTTCCTCCGGATGCTGAAGGAGGACCCGGACCTCTGTCTGGGCGCCTTGGAGAGCCTGGCCTCCTGGCACCACCGCCTCACCTTCCAGGTGCAGCAGCTGAGCCAGGAGGACGGCACAGGCCGCCTCCGCCGCTGGCTGGGCGACCAGTCCCGGGAGAGCCGGGACGGCATCGTGCGCCTGCGGGTGCCGAAGAAGGTGCTGGCGGCCCAGCTGGGCATGGCGCCGGAAACCCTCTCGCGGCTGCTGAGAAATCTCCGTGACACAGGCGAGATCCACGAGGAGGGCCGGGAGATCCGGCTCCGCTGATGGCCTCCCGGGGGAGTATTCTTAGAGGTCGGGGCCGGAGGCGGCCCGGGGAGTGTTCATGAAGGTCATCGTCGCCAAGACCGCAGGGTTCTGCTGGGGGGTGCGCCGCGCCATGGACGCGGTGCTGGAGGCCTCCACCAACCAGAGCGCGGGCCCGGTGCAGACGCTCGGCCCCCTCATCCACAACCCGCAGGCGCTGGAGCTCATCGGCAAGCGGGGCGTGGCCGTGGCGGAGGCCCCTGACAAGGTGCAGAACGGCACGGTGGTGATCCGCGCTCACGGCATCCCCATCCAGGACCTCCGCGGCCTCAAGGAGCGGGCGAAGAAGGGCGAGCTGACCATCGTCAACGCCACCTGCCCGGAGGTCGCCAAGGTCCACAACAAGATCAAGAAGTGGAGCCCGAAGGGCTACTTCACCGTCATCCTCGGCTCCCACGGCCACGCGGAGAGCGTGGCGCACCGCAGCTTCGCCGATCACGGCTCCATCATCGTGGCCAACATGGACGAGGCGAAGGCGCTGACGGACGAGCAGCTGGAAAAGGTGCTCATCGTCTCCCAGACCACCTTCACGGTGAAGGACTTCCACGAGATCAGCGGCTACATCCGCGACCGGGCGAAGGATGTGGTCGTGGAGAACACCATCTGCGAGGACACCTGGACGCGGCAGGACGAGGCCAAGTCCCTGGCCCAGGCCGTGGACTATGTGATCGTCGTGGGCGGCAAGGCCTCCTCCAACACCAAGCACCTGGCCGAGCTGGCCCACCATTACGGCAAGCCCGTCCAGTATGTGGAGACGGCCGCGGAGCTGGACCTCAAGGCCTTCAAGGGCTCGGAGACGGTGGGCGTCCTCGCCGGCGCCTCCACGCCGACCTGGCTCGTCGATGAAGTCGTGGATGTGCTGGAGCAGCTGGGCGACGGTCCCAGCCGACTGGGGAGCTTCCTCCGCGCGGGCTTCGGCGCGCCTGTGCTGCTGGCCATCGGTTCCTCGCTGATGACGCTGGGTGTCCACGCCTGGCTGGGCTTGGGCCTTTCCTGGCGCTTCCCCCTCATCACCGGCTGCTATGTGCTGGGCATGTTCCTCCTGAGCCCCTACCTCGACCCTCACGGCCTCGGCGCCAAAGGGCCCGGCCGCGCCCACTTCCTGGAGCGCAACCGGTCCGCCCTGCTGACGGCGGCCATCGCCTCGCTCGTGGTGGCGCTGAGCCTGGCCGGGACCTTCGGCCTCGTGCCGCTGGGCGTCCTTCTCGGCGCCACGGTGCTGGGCGCGCTCTACAAGCTGCCCCTGGGCGGCGGCCACAGCCTGCGCAACATCCCCGGCTCCAAGGATGCCGTGGTGGCCGTGGCGCTTTCGGTGGTGGCCGTGGCCATGCCGGTGTGGTTCGCCGGCCGCGCCTGGGACCTGCGGGTCTTCGCGGCGCTCTTCCTCGTGGGCGTGTTGGCCTTCGCCCGCACGGTGGTGAACGACATCCGTGACATGCAGAACGACCAGATCGTGGGCAAGGAGACGCTGCCCATCCTCCTGGGGAAGGGCGCCGCCAAGACGGTGCTCGCCGTGATGCTGGGCGTGCTGCTGGCCGGGACGCTCTGGCTGACCTTCCACAGCCGCCACGCCGTCCATCCCATGATCACGGCCCTCATCCTCGTGGCCTGCGCGGCTTACCCGCTGCTCTACCTCTGGCTTTTCCATGACCGCTTCACCACGGGCCGTGCGCGGTTCCAGGTGGGCGTGGAGCTGAGCTTCTACCTGCTGGGCCTCCTGGCCCTGGTTTGACGCCGGGCAAAAGGCCAGCCGCGAGACTCCTCCGTTGCCTCGCGTGGCGAGGCGCGGGACACTGCAATTCCGCGACTGCTCCGCGCTCTTTCAGAGACGAGATGACCGACGCCACGACCCCCGAAACGCCCCGACGCGCCGGTCTGCTCTCCGAGCCCATGGAACGCAACTTCGTGTTGCAGGCCTTGGCGCTCGTGGCCTGGTGCCTGGCCTGGATGGCGGCGCAGTCGTTGCTGGAGCGGCGGGGCGCCACGCCCCAGCACCAGGTGACGGTCTTCATGGCGGTCTCGCTCGTCCTCCTCGGCGGCTTCTTCCTCGTCGCGCGCCGCCGGGCCTTCGAGCTGTTCACGAGCGTCCCCTTCGCCGTCACCCAGATGGCGCTCCTGGCCATGTCCGTGGTGCTGGGCACGCTGGTGCTGCAGGAACTCAAGTGGACGGAGTACACGAGCCTCTATGGCGCGAAGTGGTGGGGCGGCCTGCCGCTCTTTCTCGTGCGCCATGTCCACGCGGATGACGTCTACCACAGCCTCTGGTTCTACGGCCTGCTGCTCATCATCAGCCTCTGCACTCTGCTGGTGGCCTGGAAGCGGCGGCCCTACCCGCTGCCCAAGTTCGGTTTCCTTCTCGTCCACATCGCTCCCGCGCTCATTCTGGCCGGCGGGCTCATGGGCAAGTACGGCTTCGTCCGCGCCTTCAACGAGATCCGCCAGGGCGAGCCCGCTTCCGTCTTCTGGCGCGTGAAGGGGCCTGATCCCAACGACTGGAAGGACGCCTACGGCCTGCCGGACTTCCGCGTGAAGCTGGAGAAGTTCGAGATCCAGCACTACGACACGGAGTACAAGCTCTACGCCTTCGTGGAGCCGGACGGGAAAGGCGGCTTCGAGCGCAATCCCAAGTCTTACGAAGTGAAGGAAGGCCTGGACACGCGACTGCCCCTCACATGGCTGCGCATGAAGGTGGATAAGGCCCTGCCGGATGCCATGGACAACGGCGGCTTCCAGGAAGATCCCAAGGCCGGGGCCAACCCCGTCATGAAGCTCATGCTGGGCCTGGGCGCGCCGGAACCCGTGATGGGTTACCTGCTGGCGGAAGATCCTCGGGCCTACCGCTTCAACGAGCCCGGCGGCCGTTTCTCCGTGCTGCTCAAGGACCACTTCGACGCCGCGCTCGCGCCGCAGCTCAGGCCCCACGGACCTTCAGCCCAGAAGCTCGAAATGACCTTCATGGGTAAGGAATTGGAGCATGACGCCCGACCAGGCAGCACCTGGTCCTTCCCTGCCTTCGAACTGAAGGTGGTGAAGCTCCACCCGGACTTCCCATTCAAACAAGGGCCCGAGGGCCCCGTGGATCTCAACCGCGTGCCGCCCCAGCTGCGCGGACCCTGGCTGGAGATGCAGCTCCACCGCCTCAGCGATGGCGCCATCGCGCCGCTCTTCCTCTCCGCCCGCACACCGGCCTTCTCCGACCAGGCCAACGCGGAGACGCTGCCCCCCGGCATGGGCATGACGCTCCACTATGTGCGGGAGGGCGAGGAATCCCAGCGGCGCTTCCTCGTCTACTCGCTGGCGGACCAGAAGGTCCGGCTCATGGAGGACGGCAAGGTCTCCCGCGCGGAAGACTGGGCGCCCGGCAAGCTCTTCTCCATCGAGAAAGGCCTCAGCGCCACCATGCTGGAGATGCTGCCCCACGCGGTCTGGAAATCCGACTACATCGCGAACCCGGACACCAAGGGCAAGTCCGTGGACGCCGATCACGCGAACCCCGCGATCCAGGTGACCATCTCGGATCCGGATTCCGGCGAATCAGAGACGCATTGGCTCGGCGCGAAGACGCCTGATGGCTCCGCGGCCCAGGGCACGACCTTCTTCGGCAACCGCGTGGGCCTCGCCTACCACGCGAAGGACGCGGAGCCGAAAGACTTCCGCAGCGTCCTCGTCATCGAGGACAAGGACGGCCATGAGCTGGCCCGCAAGCAGGTGAGCGTGAACGATCCGCTCATCTTCCGCGGCCACTGGTTCTACCAGAGCAACTACGACCCGAAGGATTCCACGGTGAGCGGCATCATGGTCGTCTATGAACCGGGCCTGTGGCTGACTTACCTGGGATTCATCTGTCTCATCGGCGGCGCACTCTGGATGTTCTACCTGAAGCCCTGGCTCAAGAAGCGCGCGGAAGAGAAGGTGGCCTGATGCACGAGATGTACGCCCACTTCGCCAAGGCCGAATGGCCTTTCAAGCTCACGCTGGTCTTCTACACCCTGGCTTTCCTGGCCTACCTGGCGAGCCTCTGGGCGCCGAAGCTGAAGGACGGCAAGGACCGCATCTACTCGGCCGCCCGCTGGCTCTTCCTGGCCGCCTGGGTCCTCAACGCCTACACCCTCATCGGCCGCGGCATCGAGGCTGGGCGCCCGCCCTTCAAGACCTTCTACGAAAGCCTCATCTACTTCGGCTTCATCTTCGGCGGCCTCATGGTGGTGGTGGAATGGCTGAAGAAGGTGCGCTTCCTGGGCCTGCTGGCCAACCTGCTGGTCCTGGGCGCGCTGGGCTATGCGCTCCACAAGCAGGACATCGAGATCATCCAGCTGCCTCCCGCCCTCAACAGCGGGTGGTTCCTGCCCCATGTGACCATCTACTTCTGCGGCTACTCCTGCGTGACGGTGGCTTTCGTGCTCGGCATCCTGGCCCTGCTCAAGCCCGGCAACCGCGCCATGGAAGCGGGCTCCTTCTGGGCCCGGGCCATGGGCGCCACGGAAGTGGATTTCGAGAAGCTCACCATCAAGTGGATCCGCGCGGGCTTCATCTTCCTGGCCGCGGGTCTCATCACGGGCGGCACCTGGGCTAAGTTCGCCTGGAGCGACTACTGGTCTTGGGACCCCAAGGAGAACTGGGGCCTCATCACCTGGCTCATCTACGCGGGGGTGCTCCATCTCCAGCACACCAAGTGGAAGGGGCGGCCCGCCATCAAGCTGAGCCTGGTGGCCTGGGGGTTCATCGCCTTCACCTACTTCGGCATGGGCTATCTGCCCACCAAGTCCCAGTCCATGCATATCTATACGGAGCCGCCCCCGGCGGACCAGCAGGGCGTGAACGGGATCAACAAGCAGATGTATTGATCCCTCCCGGCGGGCTGCTATCTTTGGGGCGCTAACCAACCCCAAGGAGCCATATATGCGCAAGTTCGCCTCGTCCCTCCTCCTCGCGGGCGCCCTCTTCGGCGCCTCCGCCCTCTCCGCCGCCGGCGCCAAGACCTACCAGGTCACGGGCCCCGTCATGGATGTGCAGGGCGATGTCGTCACCATCCAGAAGGGCAAGGACCTCTGGCAGATCAACCTGCCCGCTGGCACCACGGCCCCCAAGAAGGGCGACAAGGTGACCATCACCTACACCATGACCGCCACCAGCGTCGAGGTGAAGGGCGCGAAGGCCGAGAAGCCCGCCAAGAAGGCCACGACGAAGAAGGCCGCCTGAGCGCGCTGTGATTCCGGACGGGCCCCGCGAGGGGCCTGTTCCCGTTTAGGGTGGAGCGATGGACCGTGCCTGGATTCTCGTCACTGGATGCTCCACCGGCATTGGCCGCGCGCTGGTGGCGGAGCTTCGGAAGCGCGGCTTCGGCGTGGTGGCCACGGCCCGCAAACCTGGGACGCTGGCCGGTCTTCCGGCTGGCGATGATCTCCGCGTTCTCGCGCTGGATGTGACGGACCCGGCTTCCATCACCGCCGCCGCGGAGGCTTGCCGGGACCTCCGTCTCACGGGCCTCGTCAACAACGCGGGCTATGGACAGGTGGGGCCGCTGGAGTTGCTGCGCGCGGATGAGCTGCGGGCGCAATTCGAGACCAATGTGATCGGCCTCCACGAGATGACCCGCGTCTTCCTGCCCCTCATCCGCGCCCACGCCGCGAAAGGTGAGGGCCGCATCGTGCAGGTCGCCTCCATGCTGGGGCGGCTCTCCATCCCCCTGGCGGGCGCCTACAACGCCAGCAAACACGCGGCGTTGGCGCTGGCGGAAACCCTCCGTTTGGAGATCGGCGATGAGATCCCGGTGATCCTCGTGGAGCCCGGGGCCATCAAGACTTCGTTCCGCGACACGCTGGTGAAGGCCTGGGGCGATCTGCCGGAACGGGCCGCGGGCACGCGCTACGAGCGCATCCTCCGCAAGCACATGCGCGCGCGGGACGCCATGGGCGAGCGTTGGGCCATGGATGCGGAGAAGTGCGCCGCGAAGATCGCCCGCGCCATCGCGAAGAAACGCCCGCCCCGCCGCGTGACCGTCGGCATGGACAGTTTCTGGATCGGCAAGCTGAAGCGCCTCATCCCCGCGGCCCTGTGGGAGCGGATGCTGCGGCGGAGCTACGGGCTGCGTTAAGCGAAGCGCAGATCCCGCCGGAACAGGTGCTGCTCCAGGCTGCGGGGGCCGAAGTCCTGGAGGCGGCCTGCGGGAACCTCGGCCGGGGCGCTGATGCGGAGGAAGGCCACGGCTTTCGCCACGACGGCCTCGTCTTTCAGGATGCGGCGATGCCCTAAGCCTTCCGTGCTGACCAGCTCCGCGCCGGGCCAGGCTTGAGCTACGGCGGCGCCCTCCTCCCAAGGCGTTTCGCGGTCTCCGCGGTCGTGGATGAGGAGCATGGGCACCCGCATCCGCGTGGCCACCGTCTTGAGGTCCACGCGCCCCCAATCGAAGCCGATGCGCGCCGCGAAGGCATCCAGCGCGGGTTGGAAGGCGTTCTCCGGGAACCCCAGCATCGCCAGGAGGGCGGTGTAGAAGTGGCTGGGCGTCGCGGGCGGTGAGATGAGGACGAGACGCGAGAGACGCAGCCCTTCGTCCAGGGCGAAGGTCGTGGCCACAGAGCCGAGGGAGTGGGCCACCACTGCGTGGATGGGGCCCGCTTCACGGGTGAGCGTCTCCAGCGCCCGCGCGAAATCCAGGGGGCCGCTGGTGCGCCCTTCGGAGCGGCCGTGCCCTGGCGCGTCCAGGGCAAGCACGGAGAAACCCGCGTCCATCAAGGGCCGGACGAAGGCGTGGAGCTGGCTCCCGCGCCCCTCCCATCCATGGAGCAGCACCACGCGCGGGCCCTCGCCCCAGGCATAGCCGCGGACCTTCAGGCCGCCGGACACGAGTTCGAAGGAGTGGCCCGTCCGCGTGATGGGCCGCTCCGCTTCGGGAATGCGATGGCGCTTGGGCGTGCAGAACAGCCGCTCCGCGCCGCGGAACGTGAGATCCTGCGACAAGCCGCGCAGTGCGCGGAAACCCAGCTGCAGCGCGCGGAGTTTGAAGGGAAGGGCGGGTTGCTCGCTCATGGGCGCCTCAGAGCGGAGCGAGGCGCGTGCCCGGCGCGGTGAAATGGCGGAGCCGGTCCTTGATGGCCCTCCGGCTCATGGCGAAGGCGCTACGGTCTTCGTGCAGCTGGAACGCGCCGTTGGCTCCCAGCGCCAGCGCGTGGAACTCGAAGGCCAGTTGCTCGGGATCGGCCTCCCTGGAAAGCTCGCCGGACACCTTCGCTTCCCGGAGGAGCCGTGCCAGCGTCTGCCGCAGCTCCAGCATGCACTCGGCCGTGTAGTCGCGCACCGGGCCCGGCCGCCCGTCGAATTCCGAACTGGCGGCGGCGATGGGACAGCCGCCCCGGAAGACCTCCGATTCAGCGTAGGTGAGCCAGCGGTCGCAGACGGCCAGGAGGCGCTTCAATCCCCGTGGCGCCTTGAACGCGGGGACGAAGACCTCCCGCGCCACGGTGTCGCGCACGGCCTTGAGCGTCGCCAGCTGCAGCTCCTCCTTGGACCCGAAATGGGCGAAGAGCCCCGCCTTGCTGAGGCCGGTGGCCTCCGCCAGCCGCCCGATGCTGAGGCCCTCCAGCCCCAGCTCCGAAGCCATCTGAACGGATTCCTGGAGGATCGCGTCCCGCGTCAGGGCGCCTTTGGAAGATGAGACGGCGGCGGGCACGGGATCTCCAGGGATGATTAAAAATAAAACGATCGTTCGTTTTGTCAAGTGGCGCGATCCGTCTTTCCTGAAGCCCCCTCGACCTTCAGGCGCGCTTGCGCAGACGGATATGGGTCGCGCGTTCTCCGGGAATGAGCTCCGAGCACTCGTAGCCCTGCGCGTGCAAGTTGATGCCGTTGAAGAGATGCTCTCCGGATCCCAGCAGGACGGGGCTCAGGGCGAGGTGCAGCTCGTCGATGAGCCCGGCCTGCAGATACTGCCGGATGGTGGACACGCCGCCGCCGAGGCGGACATCGCGCCCGCCTGCGGCAGCGAAGGCCTGGGCCAGGGCGTCATGGATGCCGCCGGTGACGAACCGGAATTCCGTACCGCCCGCCATTTTCAGGGGCGGCCGCGCATGGTGCGTCAACACGAAGACGGGCGTGTGGTAGGGCGGCTCCTCGCCCCACCAGCCCTTCCAGCCGTCGTCCGGCCACGGCCCCCGGACGGGGCCGAACATGTTGCGCCCGAGGATCCAGGCGCCGATGCCGGCGAACCCCTGCTCGGCGAGGGTGTTGTCCACGCCCGCCTCACCGCCGCCCTCCCCGTGCATTTCGCGCCACAGGCGCGAGTGGAAGAGCCATTCCATCAACTCCGGGCCCCGGACGCCGAGCGGGTTCTGGAGATCCTGGTCCGGCCCGGCGCCGTAGCCGTCGAGAGAGATCGCGAAGCTTTGGACGCGGAGTTTCGGCATGGGAATCTCCCGACCGGTGCGGTCTGCAGCGACACTCTACCTCATGGAACTGGATGCGCTGAATGAGCAAGGCTGGTGCCTCTGGTCTGAGGCGGTGTCAGAGCACGAACTGCGGGCGATCGAGTCCCTGTTGCCCTGGATCGCGCAGCCTTCCCGCCGGCCGGTGCCTCTAGCGGCCCTGAATGCTTGGCTGGCGGGGACCCAGCTGCCGGATCTCTTCAAAGACCTGCTGGGGCCGGCTTCCCGTCCGGTGCGCGCCCTCCTCATGGCGAAAGGTGAAGGCCAGGACTGGGACATCGGCTGGCACCGGGACACCACCTTCGGGGTAAAGGCGCCGAAGGCGGTGCAGGGCTTCGACGGTTGGGTGGACAAGGGCCCCTTCTGGCAGGTGCAGGCGCCAGAGGAACTCATGTCGCAGGTTCGCAGCCTGCGCCTCCACCTGGACGATTCGGGGCCGGACACGGGCCCGCTCCTGGTGAAGCCCAGCAGCCATCGCGGGCTGGAGACGGATCCCGTGGAACTCCACGCCCGGCGCGGCGACGCCTTCGTCATGCACCCGCTGCTGCTGCATGCCTCCGCGCGGCCACGGATCCCGGCACCCCGCCGTGTGCTGCACATCGAATGGGCGGCTTTCGAGCTTCCCGGTGGGCTCGAATGGGCCTGGTTCTGAGGTATCGTGCTTTCATCAACAAGGAAGACCCCATGAATGATCTCGAAGCCAGACTGGCGTCATGGCGCGCGGCCGGAGTGCTTGATGACGAGGCGGTCTCCCGCATCCAGGCTTTTGAATTGGCGCAGGCTCCTTCTACCCGCCTCCGTTGGCCTGTGATTGTCGCTCTCGTCTTCGGCGCGCTGATGATCGGGGCGGGCGTCCTCCTCTTTGTCGCGGCCCATTGGGATGAGATGAGCCCCGCCGCGCGCTTCACGATGCTCCTTTCAAAGGTCGCCTTCTTCCATGCGGTGGGCGCGTTCACGAGGGACCGGTCGCCGCGGCTTTCCTCGGCCCTCCATGGCATCGGAACCGCGGTGCTTGGCGCCGCGATCTTCCTCGCGGCCCAGGCGTTCAACCTCCAATCCCACTGGCCGAGCGGCATTCTGATGTGGGCTGCCGGCGCGGTCGTGGGCTGGCTCCTGCTTGACCGTGATTGGGTGCAGGGGGCCATGGCCGCGATCCTGATCCCGTTCTGGCTGGGAGGGGAATGGAGCGAAGCTACGGGCCTCGGGTGGCGCAGCCTTGATGGCGCGGAGCGCATTGAATCGTTCGGATTCCTCTTGCTCGCGATCACCTACCTGTCCGCGCGGCGAGGCCCTGACGACAGCCCGCTCCGCAAGTCCCTCGCCTGGATCGGAGGCCTCGCTCTGATCCCTTCCGTCTTCTATGCGACCTGGGCCAGTGACACCAACGGCTGGGATTTCCACCGGTCCAGCGCCTTGCCGGTGCCCCTCTCCTTGCTGGGTTGGACAATCGCGCTGACGGCGCCTCTGGGGCTGGCCTTCCTCCTGAAAAAGCAGGCCGCGAAGTGGAACCTCCTCTCCGCGCTATGGGCCTGGGGGCTCGGAATCATGCCGGGTGGCGAGCTCCCTCTGTACGCCTGGTGCGCATTGGGAGCCGCAGGCCTCATCGCATGGGGCGTCCATGAATCCCGCCGCGAGCGCATCAACCTGGGCATGGCGGGGTTCGCGATCACGCTGTTCGCCTTCTATTTCTCTTCGGTGATGGACAAGCTCGGCCGTTCGCTTGGCCTGATGGGGCTCGGTTTCCTCTTTCTGGCCGGTGGATGGCAGTTGGAACGGCTGAGGCGCAGGCTGAACGCGCGGATTTCGGAGGCAAGGCCATGACCGCCCGCACCCGCTCGCTGACCCTGATGGCCGTCCAGTTGCTCATCGTGATGTTGCTTTGGGGGAAGCTCCACTACGACCGGATGAAGCTTCCCCGTTTCTGGGTTCAAGCGGCCCCTGTGGATCCGGAACTTCCGATACGGGGCAGGTATCTGGCCCTTGCGGCGGTCCTGCCGGTTCAAGGATTCGTGTTTCCGGGCATTCCCCCCCGTCCAAAAGGCTGGAGGGCGACAGATCCCTGGCCAGATCCTACGGATGCCCACCCGGTGAAAGTGCGGCTCGAGGCCTCGCCTTCCGGGCTCATCGCGCAAGCCGTTCAGCAGCCGCAAAGCGCCGAGGCTGACTCCTCCGGTTTCGGACCGGAGCCTGGGATTCAGTGGGGCCGGGTCCGGGAGGATGAGCGGAGTTTTCAGCCGGACCGTTTGACTGTGACCCTGAATGAGGGGATCCCATGCTTCATCCCGGAACGCGCCAAGAGTCCCGCTCAACTGGCCGATGGTGAGACGCTATGGATGGAAGTGACGCTTCCGGCCAAGGGACCCCTGCGCGTGATCCGCCTCGCGGTGAAGGACGCCAGGGGGACGATGAGGGTGCTGAATTTCTGAGGCGGGGCCTGCCAAACTGGTCCCATGCCCGAAGAACGCCTCTACCTCCTCGACACCTTCGCCTTCATTTTCCGCTCCTACTTCGCCAATCCGCGGCTGAAGAACGGGGCGGCGTACACCTTCGCGCGGCTGGCGCTGCAGCTGCTGGAGAAGCACCAGCCCACGCACATCGCCGCCGTGTTCGACACGCCGGAGCCCACTTTCCGACACCAGATCTATCCCGAGTACAAGGCCAACCGCGACGCTATGCCGGAGGATCTGCGGCCCCAGATCCCGCTCATCCGCAAGCTTATCGAGGCCATGAACATCCCCATCGTGGAGTTGAGTGGCTTCGAGGCCGACGATGTGATGGGCACGCTGGCCAAGCGGGCGGCTGCGGACGGTCTCGGCGCCGTCATCGTGAGCCCCGACAAGGATTTGCTCCAGCTGGTGGACGACGTGGCTGGCATCACGGTCCTCAACACCAAGGACGGCGAGATCTGGCACGACCGTGAGGGTGTGAAGGCCCGCATGGGCGTGTGGCCGGAGCAGGTGGTGGACTACCTTTCGCTGCTGGGTGACGCCTCCGACAATGTGAAGGGCGTGCCGGGCATCGGTGAGAAGGGCGCGGCGCAGTTGCTGGAAAAGTACGGCAGCCTGGCCGGCGTCCTCGCTCACGGTGATGAGCTGAAGCCCCGCCAGAAGGCGGGTCTTGATGAAGCCAAGGAATGGCTGGATCTCACCAAGCGGCTCGTCACCGTCGTCACGGATCTGGACCTGCCCACTTCGCCCGCGAAGCTGAAATACGCGGGACTCGATGCCGAGAAGGCTCGCGCGACCTTCAAGGAGCTGGGTTTCCAGACCCTCACCAAGGAGTTCACGAGCCATGGCGGAGGCGGGGCTGATGCTCGCACCTATAAGCGCGCGGAGACCTTGGCGCATCTGGAAGCCGCCGTGGCCGCCATCCGCGCCGCGGGCCGCTTCGGCCTCGACACGGAGACCACGAGCATCGACGCCACCCGCGGTCACATGGTGGGCCTGTCGCTGGCCTGGAAGGCGAACGAAGGACTCTATGTGCCGCTGGCGCATCTCAAGCCCGCGGCCAAGGACACCGACGGCGCGCTGCCGGGCCTGCTTCCGGAATCAGGCTTGCCGGAATCCATGCTGGATTTGCGCAGGGACGCGGAAAGCTACTGGAAGGAGCTGGCGCCCCATCTCGACGCGCGCAACCTCGACTTCAGTTCCGTCCGTCGCGTGCTCGCGCCGCTGTTCGCGGACGCTTCCGTCAAGAAAGTCGGCCAGAACCTCAAGTACGACCTCCAGGTGCTCGCCCGCCACGGCCTGCCCGTGCACGGCATGTCGGACGACAGCATGGTCATCAGCTATGTGCTGGATTCCACGCAGCGCCACAATCTGGACGACCTGAGCTCACGCTGGTTGGACACCAAGCCAATCGCTTTCGAGGAAGTGGTAGGCAAAGGCAAGGCCATGAAGCGCTTCGACGAGGCCGACTTCGACCAGGCGGTGCAATATGCCGCCGAGGATGCCGATCTCGCCCTGCGGCTCTGCGACGCGCTGAAGGCCAAGCTCACGGATCCGCAACTCCAGCGGCTCTACGCAGAAGTGGATCTGCCGCTAGTGGAGGTCCTGGCCCAGCTGGAACTCAACGGCATCCGCATGGACACGGCCGTTCTGGACAAGCTCGCGGTGCAGATGCGCGCCACGCGTGACGCGGCCGTGGAGCGCGCGACCGAAATGGCGGGCGAGGGCTTCAACCTCAACAGCCCGACGCAGCTCGGCAAGATCCTCTACGAGAAGCTGGGCCTGCCGGTCCTCAAGCGCACAGGCAAGACCAAGGCCCCCAGCACGGATGAGGATGTGCTCCAGGAGCTGGCGGAGGACCACGGCGCCGAGATCGCCAAGGAGCTGCTTAAGCACCGCCAGATGGCGAAACTGCTGGGCACCTATGTGGAAGCGCTGCCCCTGATGGTCAATCCCGTCACGGGCCGCGTGCACACACGACTGCATCAGGCGGCAGTGAGTTCAGGCCGTCTCGCCTCCAGCGACCCGAACCTGCAGAACATCCCCGTCCGCACGGAGGAGGGCCGGGCCATCCGCGCCGCCTTCGTGCCTGAGCCCGGCTGGCTGCTGCTGGACGCGGACTACAGCCAGATCGAGTTGCGCGTGGTGGCGGCGCTGGCGGATGATCCCGTGCTGCTGGGGGCCTTCGAAAAGGGCGAGGACATCCATCGCAGGACGGCGGCGGAGGTCTATGGCATCGCGCTGGAGGAGGTCTCGGCGGACCAGCGTAGCGCCTCCAAGGCCGTGAACTTCGGCCTCCTGTACGGCCAGGGCGCCTTCGCGCTGGCGGCCTCGCTGGGCATCTCGCAGAAGGAGGCGAAGGCTTTCATCGAGCGCTACTTCGAACGCATGCCCAAGGTGGCGGCCTGGATCGAGATGACGAAGGAGAAGGCGCTGGCCGAAGGCCTCGTCCGAACCCACTGGGGCCGCATCCGCCGCATCCCAGAGCTGGAGAGCGCCAACCAGAACCTCCGCGCGGGCGGCTTGCGCGAAGCCGTGAATACGGTGGTGCAGGGCACCGCCGCCGACCTCATGCGCCGCGCTATGGTGCGGCTGCACGCCGCCATGAAACGCGACAAGCTCCGCGCGCGGCTCCTCCTCCAGGTCCACGACGAACTGCTCGTGGAGGCCCCGCCGGAGGAGGTAGAGCGCGCTTCCGAGCTGCTCAAGGAGGCCATGGAAGGCGCCGACGACATCGGCCGCCTCAAAGTGAAGCTCGCGGCGGATGTCCGCACCGGCAAGAGCTGGCTGGAGGCGAAATAATTCTGAGCCTACAATGACCCTCCTTTCCGGAGGATTCATGCGCGCCCACGGCTTCATTCCGATGCTCCTTGTTCCCGCTCTTGCGGCCGCGGTGCCGAAGGCGCCTGCCATGGCTCAACCCATCACGGTCACCTGGCTGGGCCATGCGGCCTTCGAGGTCGTCTCCTCCGGGGGCACCAAGCTGCTGCTGGATCCGTTCCTCACCCAAGACCCGGCCACCCCTCCGGAGTACAAGGATCTCGTCCGCTATAAACCCGACGCCATTCTCGTGACGCACAGCCACGGCGACCACCTGGGCGACACGGCGGCCATCGCCAAGGCCAGCGGCGCGCCGGTCATCGCGGCCTATGAACTGGCCTCCACGCTGGGCCTGCCGGACAAGCAGGTCATGGGCGGCAATGTGGGCGGCACCTTCCATGTGGGCGATGTGACCGTCCATATCGTGCCTGCCATGCACAGCAGCAGCCCTGGCGGGCGGCCCGTGGGCTTCGTGCTCACCTTCAAGGACGGCCGCAGCCTCTATCACACGGGCGACACCTGGATCTTCGGCGACATGTCGCTTATCCAGGAGCTCTACCATCCCAGTGTCATCCTCATGGGCATGGGCGGCGGACCCTATACGGAAGACCCCGCCACCGCTGTGCTGGCCGTGAAGAAGTACTTCCATCCATCCGCCATCGTGCCCATGCACTTCGGCACCTTCCCCGGCCTCGCGAAGGAGGACGACATCCGCGGCGCCTTCAAAGGCGACAAACGGCTCACCGTGATGAAGCCTGGCGAGACGCTGAAGTTCTGATGGAGAAAGGCCCCGGAAATCCGGGGCCTTTCCATGCAGCCTCGCCGTTCAGCGGAAGCTGACGACCTGGATGTCGGCGGGCGGGGTGAGTCTGCTCGTGCGGACCGGCTTGAGGATCGTGGGATGCGTGAAGGTGTAGTCCACGCCCTGGGTGAGGAGCAGGCCGTTGGTGTCCTCTCCCTGTGCCATCGCGGCGCCCTGACTGAGGGCGATGCGACGGGTGGAACAGGCGGGGATGCCGTACCCGTTCAAGCCCTGGACGAGGGCAGTGGCGCCGAAAGTGCCGTCGCCGGCCACCGGGTCCTTGGGAAGCAGGATCACGAGGCGGGCATTGTGCGCGCCCAGGTAGGAGACGGCCTGCCCCATGTTCTCCATCCGGTGGATGTCGAGCACCGTGAGGGTCCGGAAGCCGTTCTCGGACGCGGCCTGGGCCGCTGCGGCCACGGCTTCGCGACTCATGCCGTAGTTGCACACCACGGCGAAGCCGGCATTGTCCGGCCAGACTTGGCGGGCGGAGCCCAGCACCGCGGACGGATCGGCTGCCGGCGCGGCGAGGCTGAGGAAGAGAGGAAGGACGCGAAGGACGGAACGCATGGGAACCTCCTTGGGAATGGGGTCGCGGGGCCCCGGGGGAAACCGCCGCGGGGGCGCGGCGGATGGCGGGCGCAGATAAGGGCTAGCCCGACCCAACGCCGCGCCGGAAGCGGAATGGGGCGGATGAGCTGTTTCGAGGGGCGGGTCGGCCGGTGATGGTGATGAGGAAAAACGGGACCAGATCTGGTTCAGCCGGACTGCCTGGATACGGAGCACTCGCGATGCGAGGTTAGAGCGCGAGTGCGGAAAAACAGAACATGGATGCATGACAATCCGCTGCTTGTTCGGGCGGCCGCGCGCCCGCCTGCATCCCGGATCAACGGAACATCCATGCAGTCCATGGAGCCGGGCCCTTGAGTGATACTGGAAGGTCGGGGGTTCTGATGAAGATCCTGTTGCTCGGTTCTGGTGGCCGTGAACATGCGCTGGCGCTCAAGTTGAAGGCCTCGTCCACTCCCGTGGAACTGGTCTCGGCGCCGGGGAGCGACGCGCTGGCGGAACTTGGCGCGCGCGTGGTCCTGGACGCCGAGGACCCCAAGGCCGTGGCGGACTGGTGCGCGTTGAGCAAGCCGGACCTCGTCATCATCGGCCCTGAAGCGCCGCTGGTGTCTGGCGTGGCGGATGCGATTCGGGCCATGGGCATTCCCGCCTTCGGCCACGGGCAGAAGACCGCCCAGCTGGAGGGGTCGAAAGCCTTCGCCAAGGCCTTCATGCACCGCCACAACATCCCCTGCGCCGCATCGGTCGCGGTGAAGGATCTCGCGGCGGGCGAGGCCGCCATCAAGAACTGGAAGTGGGGCCTGCCCATCGTCCTCAAGGCGGATGGCCTCGCGGCGGGGAAGGGCGTGGTGCTCGCCACGAGCGAAGCCGAGGCGCTCGACACGCTGCGCAGTTTCCTGGACGGGGCTTTCGGTGAAGCGTCGAAGACCATCGTGTTGGAGGCGCCCTTGCTGGGCATGGAGCTGAGCCTCCATGTGCTGGTGGATGTGGACGCCGGCCACGCGCGCTACCTCACGCTGCCCGCCTGCCAGGACCACAAGCGCATCTTCGAAGGCGACAATGGCCCCAACACTGGCGGCATGGGCGTCTTCGGCCCCATCCCCTTCCTGCGCGAAGAGGACATGGAGCGCATGCGCCGCGACCTGGTGGAGCCCACGGTGCGCGGTCTCCAGAAGGACGGCTTGGCCGCGCGGGGCGTGCTCTTCCTCGGCGTCATGTGGACGGCTGCGGGCCCGCAGCTGCTCGAATACAACTGCCGCTTCGGCGATCCAGAGACGCAAGTGCTCATGCAGCTGCTGGACGAGGATCTGCCCGCGCTGCTCCTCTCCGTGGCGAAGGGCGAGCTGCTCCAGCGCAATGTGAAGGTCAAACCTGGCTGCGCCATCACAGTGGTGCTGGCGGCGGAGGGCTATCCCGACGCGCCGAAGAAGGGCGTGCCCATCGAGATCGGCCGTCCCGCGAGCACGCTCATCCACGCGGGAACGAAACGAGCCGACGGCCGCTGGACCACGAACGGCGGCCGTGTCCTCAACCTCGCCACCAGCGCGCCAACTCTGGCGGAAGCCCGGGCGAAAGTGGCAACCGACCTCGTCCAGGTCGCCTGGCCCGGCATGCAGGCCCGGCGGGACATCGGCCTCAAGGCCTTGAAGCACGCTGAGGCGGGCAAGACCGTTCAAGACCCCTGGTGAACCGTTCGATCCTGCGCCCCGCCCACCCGCTGGGGAGCTGGGGTCTCCACTCTCACGGATCCCTAGACTGAGTGGAGAGGAGGGATCATGGCCATCCCATCGGACTTGCGGTGTGAACGGGACAATCTCCAGAAGCAGGGACGGGGGACCCGTTTCTGGTGGCTCTTCCGGGGCCTGGTCAGCTTCCTGCTCCTGCAGGGCCCGCTCCAGCCCCTGATCCGGCGGGGCGAGTGGTGGTGCGTACCTCTGGCTCTCGGCATTTGGGTTGGCGCGGTGGGTCTCTGGTGGCTCGCGGCCCTCGCTTTCGAATCCGAACGGCGCCGTATCGAGATGAAGCTGTCTCGGGGCTTTGGGGGCGGGTGGCGTGGCGCCCTGCCGATGATCCTGCTGGCCTTCGCGTTCCTGTTCGCCTTGCGCACACCCGAGTCCATGCCGCAGGGGGCGCTGCCCATCCTCGTGTTCGGCGCCTGGATCTTCGTGATCGAACAGACTTTCGCCGCCAAACGCGCGAGCTTCGACCTGCTGGATGCCCGGGAGCAGGCCCTCCGGGCCAGGCTGGCGCCGCACTTCATCTTCAACACGCTGAACACGCTGCACGCGCAGATCGAGTCCGATCCGCGTGGGGCCCAAGCGACGACCGAGCGGCTGGCGGAGCTGTTCCGGCAAGTGATCTCGGCCTCAGACCAGTCCGTGATCCCGCTCAAGCAGGAACTGGCCTTCGTCGAGGCCTACTTGGGCATCGAGCAGGCGCGGCTGGGGAAACGCCTGGCGGTGCGCGTGGATATTCCGGAAGAGCTGGAATCCGCGCTCGTCCCGCCTCTTTCGTTGCAGGTGCTCGTGGAGAACGCCGTGAAGCACGGCATCGCACCGCTGGAACAAGGCGGGGAAGTCCGCATTTCCGCGAAGCGGGAAGGCGCGGATCTCGCCGTTGAGGTGAGCGATCCCGGAACTGGCATCGGTGCGGAGACAGGAACCGGAACGGCCTTGGAAACGCTCAGGGCCCGGCTCGCGAAACCTGGCGACCTCACGCTCGCCCGCGTGGACGGCCGCACCGTGGCAAGCTTCCGGTGGAGGCAGCCTTGATCCGCGTGGTGGTGGTGGAAGACGAGCCGCTGGCCCGACAGCATTTGGTGGACATGCTCATGGAGCTGCCAGGCATCCAAGTCGCGGCGGCCGCGGAGAACGGTCGCGCGGGGCTGGCCGCCATCGCCGCGCAGAAGCCGGATGCGGTGTTCCTCGACATCGAGATGCCGGGCATCAAGGGCACGGAGTTGATGCACCTGCTGCCGGAGCCACGGCCCGCGCTGGTCTTCGTGACGGCCTACCCGCAGCACGCGGTGGAAGCCTTCGCGGGCGGCGCCGTCCACTACCTGCTCAAACCCATCTCCCGCATCGGCGTGGCCCAGGCCATCTCGCGCATCCGCCCCAAGGACGAGCCGCTGCAGAAGGAATGGCGCCGCATTCCCGTGCGCCGCAAGTCAGGCACGCGCCTGCTGCAACCCGACGAAGTGGACGCCCTGGTGGCGGATCTCGGAGATTGCGTGGCCTGGGTCGCCGAGGGCCGTCTGCCGGTGGACGGCACGTTGGCGTTCTGGGAGGAGCGGTTGAAGGACCAGGGTTTCGTCCGCGTCCACCGCAACGCGCTCGTGCGGGTCCAGGCCATCCGCGAGCTGAGCGCCGGAGACGATCTCGTGCTGCCGAGCGGGCGCATCCCCGTCAGCCGGAGGCGGATGGAAGAGCTGCGAAAGGCGCTGGGGTTGTAAGATTCACCCCATCAGACTTCCGTTTCGCCCCAGTCATAGTCCCTTCCGCCTTGCAGGCCAGCCTTTCCCGCTTAGGCTCTATCCATGCTCAGGCGGCATCAGGCTTGGATCTTCTATTGGGGCGGCTGGCTCCTGATCGGGGTCTATTTCGCGGGTCTGGATGCGACCGTCCTGTCCGAGGGCCCTGTCGACATGACCCGGCTCGTCACGGTGGACATCCTCCAGCACCTGATCTGGGGCGCCATGGTGCTGGTCGTGATCCGCTCTCTGAAGCGGTATCCCCTTGGAGATTTCAGCACATGGCCCCGCTGGATTTATCACATCGGGCTGAGTCTGTTCTTCACGATCACCGGCCTCGCGGTGGTCTTCACTATCAGCAAGACCCTTCAGGGCGGACCCTTGGTTCCGGGAGCGGTCCTTCTGCACCAGTTCGTCCGCTTCTTCTGGCGCTATTTCCACCTGGCCTTCATGGACTTCATGATCGCTATCGGCGCCTTCACGGCCGTGGACATGTACCGGCGCTTCAAGGCCCGGGAACTCCAGTCCTCCCAGTTGGAGGCCCGGCTGGCCCAGGCCCAGAACGAGGCCCTGCGCATGGAGTTGCAACCCCACTTCCTGTTCAACGCCCTCCATTCGGTCTCCGCTCTCATCGACAGGGATCCGGCCGCCGCGGACCTGATGCTGTCCCGCCTCGGGGATCTGCTGCGCCAGACCCTGGATCTCAGCGGGAAACAGGAAGTCAGCCTCCGGCAAGAACTGGCCATCCTCCAGAACTACCTTGAGATCCAGCGGATCCGCTTCCAGGACCGCCTGCAGGTGCGTGTGGAGTGCCCGGACATGCTCTTGGACGCCCAGGTCCCCAGCTTCATGCTCCAGCCCCAGGTGGAGAACGCGCTCAAACACGGTTTCGCCCGGCGTTCCGGCAGCGGCCTCATCGTCATCCGCGCCCGCACGGAAAGCGGGCGCCTCGTCCTTGAGGTGGAGGACGACGGCTGCGGCCTTTCCGAACTTCCGCACCATCAAGGCGTCGGAACCGCCAACACCCGGGCCCGGCTCGAACTGCTCTACGGCGAGGATCAGAGCTTCGAGCTCCTGCCCGTCCCCAGTGGCGGCGCCCTGGCACGGATCCGGTTGCCTCTTCATGACACGCCGCTGATGAGCACCGGAAGCGGAGAAGTCTCGGACGATGGGCGGCCCGCAGCCAAGCTTCTCCAAGACGCCATGATCCATGCCCCCGCTGAAGGTGCGGGGTTTTAGGAATCAAGCCTTTGAACCCTTCAGACGAGTCAAATGGGTTCGACGCCGACTGCCTTGTCGACATCCCATCTGTAGAAACCGGAGCCGCTTTTGCGGCCCAGGCGGCCTGCAGCGACGAGCTGCTTGACGAGATTGGGTGCCTTGAATCGCGGCTCTCCGAAGGCTTCGAACATGACTTCAGCCACATGGACCATGGTGTCGAGGCCCACATAGTCACAGAGGAGCAGGGGGCCCATGGGATGGCCGCAACCCAGCTTCATGCCGGCGTCGATGTCCTCGGTGCTGGCGAGGCCCTGCTCGCGGCAGCGGGCGGCGTCCAGGAGGTAGGGCACGAGGAGACGGTTCACGATGAAGCCCGGGGCGTCCGGCGCCACGACGGGTGTCTTGCCAAGCGAAGTCACGAAGCCGCGAAGGGCCTCGACGGTTTCCGCGGAAGTGGACAGTGCCTTCACGATCTCCACGAGCGGCATGGCGGGCACGGGGTTGAAGAAGTGCAGGCCCGCGAGGCGTGGCAAACGCGATGGCGATAGCGGCGCGGCCATCGTTCCGATGGGGAGGCTGGAAGTGTTGGAACAGAGGATGGCATCCGCCTTGAGCACCTCCTCCAGCGCGGCGAAGGCGGCCAGCTTCAGCTCCGGGATCTCCGGCACGGCCTCGATGACGAGGTCGCAGTTCTTCAGGTCCCTGTAGTCCGTGGTGCCACGGACGGCCTTCTTGAGGGCCTCGACTTTGGCCGCGTCCAGCTTCCCCTTCGCCAGCGCCCGGTTCCAGGCGCCATGGATGCGGGCCAAGCCCTTCTCCAGGAACGCGGCGTCCGTCTCCTTCACCACCACCAAGCAACCCGACTCCGCGACCACCTGCGCGATGCCAGCGCCCATGAGGCCGCACCCGATGACGCCCACGCTCTGGATGGCCATGGTCACTCCGCAGGGACGATCCAGGCGGCCGCGATGAGGCCGTTCTGGATCTTGTAGATGACGAGGCCGGGCAGGGCGTTCTTGTCCGCGCCCTCCGTCACCTGGTGCTCGATGACGGTGGTGGGGCCCAGTTCGGAACGGTAGATGACGCGGAGTCTGGCGTCTTTGTGTTCGCGGAAGAACTTGGCGAAGCTCTTGTAGATCTCATCCTGGCCCGAGAGCGCCGTGATGCCAGGATGCCGGACGAACTGGGCGTCCGGCGTGAAGCAAGCGGTGTAGGCTTTCGCGTCGTGGGCGTTGTAGGCATCCATCTGCCGCTGCACGATGGCCATGAGGCCGGAGGAGGGCGCGGCCGGAGGCGCTGGCGTCTGGCCGCAGAGGGCGCTGGCGAGTAGCATGGGGATGGCGCGGAGCATCGGTCACCTCTGCCTATATTCTGCCAACATGGGGCTCGAGGTTCTCATGCTTGATGTGATCAAAGAACTCTACGCGCACCAGGAGTGGGCCGACGCATCCCATTGGCATGTGATTCTCGGTTCTGAGGCGGCCCGGAAGGACCCGGAGCTGAAGGAACGGCTCGTCCACCTCCACGCCACGCAACAGGTTTGGCTGGGCCGCTGGCAGGGCATCTCGCTCGGATTCCCCAAAGCGGAGGACCACGCCAGCATCGAAGACACCTACCACTTCGCCCAGGCCTGCCACGCGGCCCTGCGGGCGTACCTGAGCCTGCGGAAGGAGGCGGATATGGCGGAGCCCATCACCTACACGAACATCGCAGGTGAGACATTCACTCAAGCCCTGGGCGACCTGATGCTCCATCTCGCCTTCCACAGCCAGTACCACCGCGGCCAGAACGCCGCGCGCCTGCGCGCGCTGGGTTCGCCCGCCTCCGGGACCGATCTCGCGAACTGGCAGCGGGGCGGCAGGCCAGGGGCGGAATGGATCTGACTGCCCTACATCTCTAGATAGGTCGAACTCTGCCGTTGCTCGGTCATGAGCGCTCGGAGTGCCTCGGCGGCGTCGGCCTTGGCGCCGCGGCCCTTGCGGGCGGGGCCCTGGACGAGGACGCTGGGGTCGTAGTTCACGCTGCGGAGCATGTCGTCCACCGTGTCGGCGCGGACCACATGCTGGATCTTGAAGTCCTCGTCCTCATCCACCTGCACCATGACCTCGTTGGGCGCGCCGAAGAGGTTGTGCCGCATGCCGAGGATGTCCTGGTAGGCGCCGGTGAGGAAGAAGGCGATGTAGTAGGGTTCGCCGGACCTGGGCTCGTGCAGCGGAATCTCCTCCCGCACATCCTTCAGGTCCACGAACTTCTCCATCTTGCCGTCGCTGTCGCAGGTGATGTCGCAGAGCGTGGCGCTGAGCGTGGGCTGCTCCTTGAGCCGGTGCACGGGCATGACGGGGAAGAGCTGCTCGATGGCCCAGTGGTCCGGCATGCTCTGGAAGATGCTGAAGTTGCCGATGAGCTTGTCCGCCAGGCTCTTGTTGAAGTCCTGGAACTCCTCCGGGATGTACTTCAGGGATTTCCCGGAGAGCATCTTGCTCAGCTTGCGGCAGACTTCCCAGTAGAGCGTCTCGCCCTTGGAGCGGTCCTCCAGCGAGAGGTAGCCCAGGTTGAAGAGCGTGATGAGCTCGTCCTTCTGGGTGACGGCGTCGTTGTACATCTCGGAGAAGTTCTTCACCGACATGTTGTCGCGGGTGTAGGCCAGCTCTTTGAGGATCTGGGGCTCGCGGCCCGTGAGCTCCACCTTGTACTTGGTGTGGGTGGTGTCGATGAGGCCGATGATGTCCACCACCACCACCTGGTGGTAGGCCACGATGGCGCGGCCGCTCTCGCTCACGAGGTCGGGCATCGGCACCTGCTCGTGCGTGCAGATGTCTTTGGTCGTGTAGACCACATCCGCCGCGTACTGCTCGATGGAGTAGTTCATGGAGGAACTGAAGGTGGTCTTGGACCCGTCGTAGTCCACGCCCAGGCCGCCGCCCACATTGAGATACTTCAGCGGAACGCCCATCTTGCGGAGCTTGGCGTAGATGCGCGTGGCCTCCTTCATGGCGGCTTTCACCTTGCGGATGTCCGTGATCTGGGAGCCGATGTGGAAGTGCAGCTCCACGATGCTGGCGAGCAGCCCTCGCTTGTCCATGACTTCGACGGCCTCCAGGATCTCGCGGGTGGTGAGGCCGAACTTGGCGTGGTCGCCGGCCGAGGTCTCCCACTTGCCGCTGCCCTGGGCGTTGAGCTTGGCGCGCAGGCCCACCTGGGGATCCACCTTCAGGTCCTTGGCGACTTTGAGGATGAGCGGCAGTTCCGTCATCTTCTCCACGGTGATGACGACATTGCGGCCGGCCTTGCGGGCCAGCAGGGCCATGCGGATGAAGGTCTCGTCCTTGTATCCGTTGCAGAGGATGAGCGCCTCAGGATGCAGGTCCGTGTTGAGCGCGATCATGAGCTCGGGCTTGGAGCCGGCCTCCAGCCCGTAGCGGTACTTGTGGCCCGCCTTCACCAGCTCCTCGACCACTTCCTTGGTCTGATTCGTCTTGACGGGATAGACGCCCTGGTAGGAGCCCTCGTAGCCGAATTCGCGGATGGCTTTGCGGAAGCCCTCGTTCACCTCTTCCACGCGGTCGGCGAGGATCTGAGGGAAGCGCAGCGTCAGCGGCGTGCGGATGCCCTTCTTGCGCAGGTGCTGGACGATCTCGTAAACATCGGCCACCAGGTTCTCGTCCTGGGTGGGCGCCACTTCGAGATGGCCCTTGCTGTTGATGCCGAAGTACCCGTTGCCCCATTCCCGGACGCCATAGAGGGTGGACGCGTCCTGCACCGACCAGTGCTTCATGGGCATCGAAGGGGCCTCCCGGCGAAAAAGGGCAACGGATCATTAGAGGGAAAAAAGGCCCGCCATTCCAGGGAAAATCAGGGCACGGCCCCTTCCGGGCCCAGGATGGTCTCCACGGTCTGGCGCCAGTGCTGCTGGCGGACGCGGCGCAGGGCTGTGCGGCGGGTGCGGACGCGCCACTGGGCGGCGCCCAGGCGCAGGCTCTCCGCGGGCTGCTCGTGGAGCCGGTCCGGCCGTCCCCAGAGGGCCGGATCGCCCCACAACGGCGCGGCATTCCAGGGGCAGACCTCCTGGCAGGCGTCGCACCCCGCCGCCCAGCGGGAATCGCGGAGGGCCGCGGCGATATCTTCCGGCGGCTGGGCTGCGGTCTCGATGGTGTAGGTGGTGAGGCAGCGGTTGGGATCAATGCGGAATGGGGAGATCGCCCCGCCGGGGCAGGCTTCGATGCAGCGGGTGCAGCTGCCGCAGTGTTCGGTGGTGAAGGGCGCGTCCAGTGGAAGGTCCGCCGAGAGCAGCAGGACGCCCAGGAAGCCGTAAGAGCCGCCCTTGCCTGTGATGAGGAGTGTGTGCTTGCCTTGCCAGCCGAGCCCGGCTCGGGCTGCCAGCTCCCGCTCCAGGAGCGGCGCCGTGTCCACACAGACGCGGCCCTCCAGTCCCGGCCGCGACTCCTGGGCCCGGGCCAGCAACTTCGCCAGGCGGGGCTTGAGGACCATGTGGTAGTCCGGCCCCCAAAGGTAGCGGCTCAGCTTCAGCGAATCCGGCGCCGCGCCGGGCACCGCTTCGGGCCGCGCGTAGGGGAAGAAGCCCACCAGCGCGGTCTTCGCCTGAGGCCAGAGCTTCCGGGGATCCAGCATCGTCTCGCGGTCCAGGTAGGGGAGGTGGCGCGCGCCACCGTCCGCGAACCAGGCCTCGAGGTTCTCTTTTTCGGCGGCGAAGGGCTCGCAGGACGCGAAAGCCGCTCGCGCGAAACCTGCCGCCAGCGCTTCGGTTCTCAGCCATTCCCTGAAGGTCGTCGCGTCCACCCTCCTAGAGTAGTGCGCCCGGGAGGCGGGAGCCGGTAGCCTGTAGTCTGATGAACCTCCCGAATCTCCTCACCTCTCTCCGGATCCTGATGGTTCCGGTGCTGGTCGTCGTGCTCCTGACGCGGCTTCCGGCCCACGAGATCATCGGCGTCGTTCTCTTCTGGGTGGCTTCGCTCACAGACTGGCTGGACGGCTACCTGGCGCGGCGCTGGAAGCAGGTGACGACGCTGGGCAAGCTGCTGGATCCGCTGGCGGACAAGCTGCTGGTGGCGGGCGCGCTCATCTCGCTCGTGGAACTGCGCGGTCCCGGCGACCTGGCGCCCTTGGCCCCGGCCTGGATGGTGTTCATCATCCTGGCCCGCGAATTCGCCGTGACGGGCCTGCGCGGCATCGCGTCGGAAGAAGGCGTCACCATCGCCGCGGGCACCGTGGGCAAGTGGAAGCTGGGCTTCCAGGTGGCGTCCATCTCGTTGCTGATCCTGGGCCCCCGCCTGGACGCCTGGGGCTACGCCTGGACCAAGAAGTCCGTCTTCATCCACTTCATCACCATCCGGTATCCCTACAGCTTTTTCTGGGGCCTGGGCGTGCTGCTGCTGTGGGTGGCCGTGATCCTCGCCATTTGGAGCGCCATCGCTTACTTCCGGGCCTTCTGGAAGGCCGTGGGGCCGCGCTTGCTCAGCGGCGATGGCCGTCTCACGGGCAGGGAGGATCTGTGATCAGGCGCTGGATCATCGCGGGTCTCCTTACGGTCCTCCCGCTCGTGGTGACGCTGTGGATCCTCAAGGGGGTCTTCGGCTTCCTGGTGGGCATCTACCAGGTGCCGTTCACCTGGCTCAGCCACCACATGGGCTTCGGCGAACCGCCTGTCTGGCTGCTGGCCATCCTCTCGGCCCTCACGACCGTGCTCCTGCTGGGCGTGGTGGGCGCGCTGGTGGGCAATTTCGTGGGCCGCCAGCTCCTCACCTGGCTGGATGATGTGATGCTCAATGTGCCCGTGGTGAAGGGCATCTACGGCGCCACCAAGCAGCTCATCAACGCCATCCAGAGCGGGCAGGGCGGCCAGGGCGGCGGCTTCAAGGAAGTGGTCCTCATCGAGTGGCCCCACGCCGGTTCGCACACGCTGGGTTTCGTGGCGAGGCGCGACTGCTCCTGGGCCATCCCCGGCGGCGAGGACATGGTGGCCGTCTACATCCCCACCGCGCCCAACCCCACCAGCGGCTATGTGGTGATGGTGGCGGCGAAGAAGGTGCAACCCGTGGATGTGACGCCCGATCAAGCCCTCACTTGGGCCATCAGCGGCGGCGTCGTGGCGCCGTTGAAGACCACAACCGGGACCTTCAAATTCCCGGAGAAGGGATGAGTCTCGCCGGCAAGCGCGTCTTCGTCACCGGCGCCGGGAGCGGGCTGGGGCGGGCCGCGGCGAGGATGCTGGCAGAGCGCGGCGCGGAACTGATCCTCGCGGGACGGCGTCTGGAGGCGCTCCGCGAGACACTGCCGGGCGCGTCGCACATTCCCCTCGATCACTCGGATGAGGCCGCCGTGGCGGCCTTCGCCAAGACCTGCCAACCCCTCGATGGGATGCTGCTCTGCGCAGGAGACCTCGTGACGGGCAGCGTGGGATCCACGCCTGTCGCGGACTTCGACCATATGATCGCCGCGAACCTGCGCGGGCCCTGGCTGCTCTGCCACCACCTGGGGCCGACGTTGAAGGATGGCGCCTCCGTGGTGCTCGTGGGCTCCAACATCGGCATCCGCGCCATTCCAGACTCCGCGGCCTACTCGGTGGCCAAGGCGGGCCTGCACATGCTGGCGAAGGTGCTGGCCCTGGAGTGGGCGCCGCGTTCCATCCGCTGCAACGCCATCGCGCCCGGGCCCATCCACACGGCCATGGTGGATGCGCGCTTGGCGGCGAGCCCTGACCCCATGTCGGCGCTCGCGAAGCTCGCCCAGGTGAATCCGCTCCGGCGCCTGGGCCGTCCGGAGGAGGTGGCCGCGCTGGCCCTGCATCTCCTGTCGGATGAGAGCGCCTGGACCACAGGCGCGGTCATTCCCATCGATGGCGGGGCGGACGCCGTCGCGCTTTGAGTTCGCCGGTCGCCAGCAGCCATCCGCCGATTTCCCGCATCGCCCGGTCAACGGCCGCGGCATCGTCCCGTAAGCGGTCTGGAGGCCTTCCATGAACGATTCCAACAACAGCTTCTTCATCCAGCGCATGGGGCGGGAAGAGGGCCCCTACGGGCTCGGCGACCTGCAGGCCATGCTGCGCGCGGGCCAGCTTCAGGGCCGCGCGCTCATCCGGCGCGAGGGCGGCGCGTGGTTCAACGCGGACGAGGTGCCCGGCCTCTTCTCCAGCCGCGACTGGATGGTGGCGCTGCTCCTGAGCGTCTTCCTGGGCAGCTTCGGCGTGGACCGTTTCTACCTGGGCCATGTGGGCCTGGGCATCCTCAAGCTCATCACCTTGGGCGGCTGCGGCGTGTGGCATATCATCGATGTGATCCTCATCGCCGTGGGCTCTCTCAAGGATGAGCATGGACTCCCCCTCAAGCGTTAAAAGGGCCCCGCAGGTCGTCGCGCAGATCCTGGGAATCCTCGGCCTCGCGGTTGTGGGCCTCAGCTTCGCGCTGGGGCCTTCGTTCTGGCAGGGCCTGCCGGAGATGTGCGCCTTCCAGGCCATGACGGGCCTGCCTTGCCCCACCTGCGGCATCACGCGCTCCTTCGCCGCCACGGCCCATGGGCAGCTCCGCTTGGCTTTCCACTACCACGCCTTCGGCCCCTTCGCCTTCGTGGCCCTGCTGGTGGCCAGCCTTTGGAGTTTCACAGGTCGGCCCTTCCCGAGGATCCGCGCCTGGATGGTGTGGGTCGTGGCGGGACTGGTGGCCGTCTACGGCATCGCGCGGATGATCGGCTGGATTCCCAAGCCCTAGATCTCAGGTTCCAGTTCGAGGAAATCTAGGTCGCGATCGAAGCTCTCCTCCATGCGGGCGACGGAGAACCCGGCCAGCAGCAGCACGGCCCCGCCCACGACGGCTGCGGCGGGCAGAAGGCCGATGCGCCCCTTGAAGGCCAGGAAGGCGAAGGTCATGGGCGTGAGGGAGCCGCGGATGAAGTTGGGCACGGTCGTCGTCACCGTCGCCCGCAGGTTCGTCCCGAACTGCTC
>Ga0210400_10000974_pt1 | contig 29436 bp, 24 predicted proteins | sample IncBWH26MmetaG_FD_155456 | JGI IMG/M metagenome (GOLD analysis project Ga0210400, IMG submission 155456) | Forest soil microbial communities from Barre Woods Harvard Forest LTER site, Petersham, Massachusetts, United States - Inc-BW-H-26-M | ecosystem: Environmental > Terrestrial > Soil >... | reverse complement strand
AGTACCTTGGGCGGCCCCGTGGTTCCAACGACTCGGGTCAAATCCACAAAGATCTCCTCCCCGGGGGCTCTTGACGTCGATCAGTGACAATCAATTGACGTTTTGAAAGACACATTTAATCCCTCGATCAAAAGCGAGGAATTTCTCTCAACGGGACTGCATTTTTTACAATTTTGTCCGATCGACTACACCAGCAGAATAGGGTGTTCATCAACGCGGGCAATCGGGAAGATTATCTATGGTCGGGGCAGGTGAATACCCGATACGAGCAATATCAGCGATTGGCCCGCTTATGCGATCCGGAGGGACGACAGATATGTCTGTTCGAAACTCTCGACGGGCACGGGCTTGCCAAAGAGATAACCTTGCATTTCATCGCAGCCCAGCGATCGGAGCTGACGGAATTGCTCCTCTGTCTCGACACCTTCCGCTACCGTATTGAGCTTTAACGCGTGCGCCAGATTAATGATGACCGACACCAGTGTTTGTCCGCCTGTTGCTGAAACCATCTCTACCACGAAAGAGCGATCGATCTTGAGCGTGTCCACCGGCAGTTTTGTCAAGTAGTTGAGCGATGAGAAGCCGGTGCCGAAGTCGTCGATGGCAATCGTGACGCCCAATGCACGGATTGCGAGTAGGCTGCCGATGCTGTGATTGACGTCCTGCATAATCACGCTCTCCGTGATCTCCAATTGAAGCCCCGCTGCCGCGTCTGCGGCAACACTGATGGCCTGCCGGATCTCTGCAACGAAATTTTGATTGCGCAGTTGGAGCGGCGACACATTCACCGCAATGCGCACGGCGGGCAGCCCGTCATTGCGCCAACGCTGGTAGTCTTCAATCGCTTTGCGCAGCGCCCAGCGACCTACGTCATGAATTAGTCCGGTTTCCTCGAGAATCGGAATAAAGCGGCCGGGCGGCGTCAGGCCGGATACGGGATCATTCCATCGGATCAATGCCTCGGCCCCGGTCAGCTTGCCGTTTACAATGCTTATCTTGGGTTGGTAGTGAAGAACGAATTCTTCTCTTTCCAGTGCTCTTCGCAGGCGATTTTCTATGCCTAGGCTCAGAGCCACGGTTTCAGTCATTTTCTGTGCGTAAAACAGGTACCGGTCCCGGCTCGCCTTGGCTTTCTTCAGCGCCGCCTCGGCGTTGTTGAACAACGCATCTGCGTCGGTGCCATCATCCGGGAATACGGCGACGCCAATTTTGGCCGCCATGCGGTACACGCCATCATTAACGCGGAACTCATGTTTCATAAATGCCGCGATTGTTTTCTCGAGCACTCGCGCGACGTGCGACTCGTACATGACTTTGGGCAACACCACGGCGAAATGGTCTGCATCGAGGCGTGCGACAAAATTGACGTTTTCGGCGTTCTGCGCCAACCACTCCGCAACTTGCTGCAGAAGGGCGTCACCGGCTGACCGGCCCAGGCTGTCGTTGAGCTTCTTGAACCGCTCCAAGTCGATCACAAACACGGCGATCTTGTGACCGGCGTCGGCGGCACTCAGCATGTACTGCGCGACGCGCTCGAGAAACGACCGTCGGTTCGCGAGTCCCGTGAGCGAATCGTAATTAGAGAGGCGATCGAGTCGCTCCTGCCTGTCGAGATGATCGATGGCGAACGCGACATTGCCGGCCAGTTCGGTCAACAACTGCAAGCCCGCCGCGTCAAAGAATTCCGGTTTGCTCGTGTACAGCGCCAACACGCCGATTGGATTGTCCGAGACCATCAGCGGAAATACGGCTAACGATCGAATACCCGACTGGGCGTGCATCTTGCCAAAGACGAGACTCTCGTCGTTCGCAACATCGTTGGAGACAGCGGCCGCTTTCTCCCTGATCGCCCTCGCGGCCAACGTTTTTCCGTCGAGCCTACCCTCGCTCGAGGCGAAATGGCCCTGGATTGCGGTCATGACCGGCTCATCGTGGCCCGCCCAAGCCACCGGAACAATCCGGTCCTCGTTGGGATCTATCACAGCTATCCAAGCCATTTCGAATTCGCCTTGCTCGACGGCAGTCTGGCAAGAGCGGTTGAAGAGGTCGGCGCGATCGCGTACTCGCACCATCGAGGTGTTTATTCCGGTAACCATTGCGTACAGGCGATTGAGGCGCTTCAGCCTGTCTTCCGCTGCCTTTCGTTCGGTTCGATCCCGTGCCACCTGCCAACCGGAGACGACGGCGATCAATAATGCCAAGGCGCTTCCCATGATCAAGGCGACTCGGGCCTCACGATAACGGTCCGCGGCCGCTGATTTGCGTTCCCGCAGCAATTGTTGCTCTTCCGCTTCCATGTCACGAGCCGCGCTGCGAAACGCGTCCAGCAGGGAAGCGTCCTGTCCGCTGCGAATCAGGGCCGCCCTATCCTCGGCAGCCGGCGTCCGCCGCACTCTTTCGATCGTGTCACCACGCTCGACCATACGTTGCAGCAAATCCTCGACAATACTTAGGCGACGTTGCTGACGTGGGTTATCCGCCGTCAGTGCTCGCAGGGCTCCTTGTTCGTTGTCAGCCAACGATGCATTGGCGCGCGACCGCTCGAGAAATGCGTCCGTGCCGCTCAAAGCGAAATCACGATACCCATTCTCAATGTTTTCTATCCGCAACCGCAGGTTCGCGAGATGTTCAAGAACCTCATCCGTATGCTCGACCCATTGGGCACTTTCAAAGGAGGCGAGAACGCTGCGGTAGGCGACGATACCGACGACAAGGAGCACAGCTATGACCGCGCCGAACGCGGCCTGCACTTTTACAACGACTGGCAATTGTATTTTTTTCATCTCAATCCGTGACCGAACGAATGGCCCCCGGCCTTGCATTTAAACAGGCCGTCGGCGCAACCCACCGTGTGGTAGTCGACATCTGGCCCCCGGCTATGAGCGTAAGCCATAGGGAATAGCCTGTGAAAAGCTCTCGGGGCAACCCTGAATGCGCCGACCCTACTCGGGACTTGCTCGACCGATTGTTCGCGGTGTCGTTCGCCGGCGCGAGCACAGCTTCCCGAGGTGCGACACATTATGTGTGATAGCGCACCGACAACAATAGCCGTCACCACTATGCTGCGAACAGAACACATGTTCAGGAGACCAGCGTGGACAGAAACCATCAAATCGCATTTGGTGCCGGAACGGTTCAATTAGACCCCGCTGTGATCAACCCCAATTGGGTGCTCGAGGGCAATCCGGTTACGCATAACAAACTGTTGTCGACCAGCGCCGACGGCACCGCCAGTACGCTGTTTTGGGATTGCACGGCCGGTCGGTTCAATTGGTTCTACGATGTCGATGAAACGGTATGCGTGCTGGAAGGTTCGGTGACCATCAAGAACCAAGACGGTTTGGCCCGTCGGGTGAGCGCCGGCGACTGGATATTTTTTCCGAAAGGATCCTACGCAGAATGGACCGTGCATGAGTACGTGCGCAAAGTGGCGTTCTGCCGATCCCCCATGCCGAGGGCCGTTCAATTTGCCCGCGGCGTTTACCGGATACTAAAAAAGCTGAGCGGCCGCGGCTCCAACGGCGCCGAAGCTACGGCGATGTTTCAGGGCGGCTAGCAGCCGCGGCGATCGCGCACTTCCACTCGTTAGTTGGTCGATTTAGGGCCTTACTCGTGAAGCAGTACCCGCGCCGCCTCAAGGCACATTCATGAAGCCAAAGGCTCGCTACAGCACCCGATACGGTCAATCTGCGCCGCAGCTATTGCCTCCCGATCTTCAATCGTTAGGATCGATCGCATTCACGGCGCGCGATTTCAAGAGATTGGATGCTTGGCTCGCGGAGGACGGCTGGCCAACGGAACATATGGATGCGGCCATGCTCGAAGGTTACCTGGTCGCCCTGCTGGCGTGGCCAATCCAACTCTCGCCCGGCGCGTGGCTGCCCGCCACCTGGGGAATACGTGGCTGGAAAGTAGCGGCAAAGATTGCAACGCCGGAACACTACGATCGATTTCTGGCGCTGGTCATCGGACTACTGCAGGAGTTGGAGCGTCGGCTCACCGCCACCCCACGTGCGCCTACATTCGTGCTGACGAATGACTGCGCGCTTTCCTCCACGCGCTACTTCGCGGGAGCAGCCTGGTCCACCGGGTTTATGTCTGCGCTGCAGTTCAGTGCGACTGGTTTAGGCTCGCGTTCCGCCCTTTCGCGCGCCGCACTCGAAAATATCATCGCAATCGCATCGTTGCGGCCCAAAGAACCGAGCGCGATGAGCCAAGTCGCAGCCGCGTTGCGGGAGTCGGTTGGCACTCTGATGGATGAAAGGCCTGCCCGCGGAGCCGCCACTTTGATTGCGCGTGGCGCGACAGTCGCTGCTTAGCCAGAAGAATGCGCGACCAGGGCGCGCAAGCGCGCCTCGCTCTCGCGCAACGCGATTTCCTCCCGCTTGCGCGTCGTGATGTCCAGGCCCGTGCCGCAATATCCTGTAAAGATGCCCGCGGCATCGTACACGGGCTCACCGCAGATGGAATAGTAGGCATGCTTCCCGTCTGAGTGAACGGTCGCGAATTCGAAATCGCAGAAAGACCAGCGCGCCGCGAGCTGTGATTTGTGTTCGGCCCAACCTTCATCGGCGACAACCACGTTAGGCAGCTCCCAGTGCGTCATGCCGAGGATTTCAGCGGTGCCAAAGGCGCTGCATCCAACGACTTGCGTAAATCGAAAGTTGCTGTCCTGCTCCCAATACCAGTCGGATGTTAGATCGTTCAACACGCGGAAGCGCATCTCGCTGCGTCGTAGCGCGTCGACAGCTTGTTGTCGCAACAAGAACCCGCCGAGTTGACTACCGATGGAACGCACCGCCTGCAGCATGCGGTCGTCAGGTTCGCGGACACGACTGGCGGAGAAGGCGAGCACGCCGATGACCTTGTCATCCGTCGTGACCGGAAAGACGCATGCGTCGTACTCGCCGGTTTCTGGCGCAAGAGCCGTCGGAGATACTGCGGCGTCCCGCGCACCATCGACGATCCAAAGCGGCTGACCGGACTGGCAGACGCGCCCTGCCAGACCAGCCCCTGGACGGAACACCATGCCCCGCGACTTTTCCAGAAATTCCTCGACGGCCGCGCCGGCTACGCCCCAGGACTCGTCAAAGCGCAGCACGCCGGCCGATTGATCCAGGCAGAAGTAGCGGCCGCAATCCCAGCCCTGCGTTTCGCATATCACACGGATTACCGATTGCAAGGCGGAGGCTGCCGTGGTCGCGTTGGCAAGACAACGCGCCACGGCGAATTCAAGCCCCAACAACAGCTCGCCGCGCTTACGCTCGGTGATGTCCTCGCAGAGAACGACGGCAGACGCGTTGCCGTTTTCGGCAATGCGCGTGACACTGAGCGCCAACCAGGTTCGCCCGGTAGGCGAATCACAGCTGTAATCGTAGCGAAAAAGCGCGCGCTCGCCGCCAATCACCTGGCGGATCCCTGCTGCGATCGCCACTCCATCAACCTGTTCGGTAGCGCAAGCGTCGTCGCAGACCGCAAGATAATTGGCGCCCAACGCAACATGCGTGCCGACGCCGGCATGATTCGTCGCGAAATCACGCCAGGCATGATTTGCCGAAAGCACGAGCCCGGCGTGATCCAGCACGGCGATCGGGGCGCCGAGAGCATCAAGGACGGCACGGTCGAAGCGATGCGGCTGCTGCACCAAGGCCTCCGCCTGCTTGCGCTCGGTGATATCCCGCGTAATCCCGCGGTAGCCCTTGAAGTGATTTCGATCGTCGAAGACCGGCTCGCCGCTGATGCTGACGTAGCGCACCTCGCCGCCGCCATCCACGTGCCTGAGTTCCAGGTCACGGAATATGGCGCGCCACTCGAGTTGCTGACGGTGGGTCCGCCAATCGGCCTCGCTCATGTTGTCAATCGACAGATCCCAGAGCGTCTTCCCGATGATGCCCTCTTCGGCGATTCCATCGGCATCGTCCCCAGCGCCTCTATGCGACACGAAGCGATAATCTTCGTCCTGCTCCCAGTACCAATCGAAGGCAAGTCCGATCAGGCTGCGGAATCCCACTTTGCGCTCAATCAGTGCCCGTCGCGCCTCCGGCAGAAGGATGGAGTTGCCGCTCGCCGGATCGATGATCGCGTCTATCTGACCCGCTTCGATCGCTTGACGCTCAGGGCCTCCCTTGACCAGGCGTAGGATGGCCTTTTGGAAATCGCGCTCGATGCCCGTGCCGGATGGGGCCGGGTTCAATTGGGGAAGTGCGGAGTTCATCCCGTGCTACCCACGATTCCAAGCGCGCGAAGCACCCCGCTTTTATCGCTGAGATTGCCGACAACCGTTGCGATGGGTAACGGCGACAGCTTGGCGAGGCTGGGCGTGACGACGATGCCGTCGGCGAGAGCGCGCAACGGATGTTGGAGAACGTCGATGATTTCCAGCCGGAAGTTGCCCTTCAAATGTTCCTGGCAAATCGCTTCAAGGTTTGCGACCGCCCGAACTGAATTGGGTCCGCTATCGGTAATGTATAGCGCCATCACCACAATTGTAGTGGCTGCAGGGTCGGATTCGCCGCGGCCCTTCCGCTTACGAACCATCGTGCGCCTCCGCCTTGTTCTTCTTTCCAGAACCATTGGAAGCGTGGCCTTTGTCCGGGGAAATGCCGGTCCTGGGCGCCGCGCGTCCAGTCCGATCCGCGCTGCGAATCCTGCGCAGCGATTTCTCCCGGTCACTCGAGGAAACAAGGCGCGCCTGATCGTCGCTGAAATACGTCGCCAACTCAACCCGCTGCCGCTCCAGATCATGCTCCAAGGCAGTGATTCGCGCACGCGTTTCAGCTTCGGCAAGCTCCAGCGACACGCGCTTCTGATCGAACTCGGAGCGACGTTGTATCGTCCTGGCGCGCTCTTCCTCTTCCTTCTCCCAGCGCAGGGTGCCCATCAGGACCTCGCCCCCTGCGGTATAGACATCCGCCAACGTCGGACCGGCATCGTCAAGTATCAATTCGCGCACCTGGTTCGAGTGCGCAGTACCCCGTGACTTGATGATGGTTAGCGCGCGATTCCGCTCCCCGCCCCGGATCATGTACGACAGGTGGATCCAGGTATCCGCGATTGTGGATATCTGCAGATCGGTCGATTCTGTCTCCGGCTGATCGCCCTCGTTGATGGCCGTGACCACGACGGTGATCTTCTGATCTTTCGCCGTGTAGATAAATCGATTCGCGACCGAGCGTGCGGCCGCGAGCCCTCCGGCCTTGGCGATGGCCGACAGAGGATCGATCACCATGCACCGCGGCCGATGCTCGGAAATCAGCGCTTTAAGCTTGACCAGGTGGTCCTCCGCAGCGACCGATTCCGTGCGGCCCGAATACATCCGCAGCACGCCGCTCTTGAGATGCGGTCTGAGCCGGATCCCGACGGACGTGAGATTTTGTACGATGCGATCCGCGCCTTCGTCGAAGCTCACGAACAGCGTGCGCTCGCCTCGCCGGCACGCGGCCTCTGCGAACTTGCCCGACAAGGTGGTCTTGGACGTACCGGGCACACCCGTGATCAGCGTGCTGCTGCCGCGGAACAAACCCCCGCCCAGCATGGTGTCGAGCCGCTCAAAACCGACGGAAACTCGTTCGCTCGACGCAACCTGCTGAATTTCGGCCGGTTCTGGAGCGGCGATTTCCATCCCGCCCGGGCCAAAGCTCACCGGAAATTCACCCCTGGCAAAGGCCGAGCCGCGATATTTCGTGACTTGAATCCGTTGCAATGCAACGCCGCACTCCAGGCGCGAGTCGAACTCAATCACGCAGTCCACCATGAACTGCAGGAAACCATAGTTCGCGATCCCCGAGCCGTGGTTGTCGATCTTGGCCGTAAAAATGGCCGCATCCACGTCGTTCTCCGCCAACCAATCGCGGATACGGTAAATCTCCCTCATTTCCGCCTTCGGGTTATGCAGCAGCGTCAACAGCACATCGATGCCGTCGAACACGATCCAGCGTGCGCCCATTTCCGCTTTCTTTGCCTTGAGCATGGCCAGCATGCCGCGCAGGTCGAATTCTCCGGATTGGACCACGTCGGGCGACAAGTTCGCATCGATGAAAAAGAGCTTCCTCTTAAGCAGGGCAGGCAGATCCCATTTGAAACCGGTGGCGTTGGCGATGATCTGCCGCGGGCGTTCCTCGAATGCCACAAAGATACCCGGCTGGTCCCGTTGCCGTGCAGCACTGACCAAGGTTTGCAGGGCAAACACGGTCTTTCCCGAGCCCGGTCCGCCCTTCAGCAGACTGATGCGGTTTCGCGGCAGGCCGCCGTGGCTCAGCTCGTCAAATCCTTGGATGCCCGTCGCGATCTTGTGTAGATGTTGAGGGACTCCATCCTTTGTTTCCGTCACTGTTTCTTCTCTATTTAGGCTGGCCTGCATTGCTCCGGAGCTCACTTTCCTGAATCGGATGCGGAGGAGATTCAGATGGGTACAGGTAACAGAGGAATAATCCTCTCCTCAATTCAAGATCGTCCGTGCGCTAGCGTACATACGGACATGATCGGCGCCGAAGGCCTTCACCGGCATCCCATTCCGCGCTCCGGGTTGGATCGCACTTCTATGATTCGTGCGCCTGCTGAAGTATGTGCGTTACCGAACATACTAGCTGTACAATGTCTGTCCATAATCATGAGTTGCTCAGATGAGCCATGCAGCTTGTGAACGCCGCGACACACGACATTAGAACGAACCATTTGCTCGCCGGGCTGCCGAATTCCGTGCAGGCGCGCTGGCTGCCGCAGCTGGAATCCGTTCAAATGCCTCTCGGCGGCGTGCTGTATGAATCCGGCGCCACGTTGAGCCACGTGTATTTTCCGACCACTGCCATCGTTTCACTCCTGTATGTCATGGAGGACGGCGCATCCGCGGAGATTGCGGTTGTCGGCAAGGAGGGCATTGTAGGAATTTCGTTGTTCATGGGAGGCGAGTCCACCCCCAGTCGTGCCGTCGTGCAAAGCGCCGGTCATGGTTTTCGACTCAAATCGGCGATAGTAAAAGACGAGTTCAATCAGGCCGGACCCGTACTGCATCTGCTGCTGCGCTATACGCAGGCGCTGATCACTCAAATGGCGCAAACCGCAGTATGCAACCGTCATCATTCGCTCGATCAGCAGCTATGCCGCTGGCTGCTGCTGAGCTTGGACCGGCTGTCGGGCGATGAGCTCTTGATGACACAGGAACTGATCGCCAATATGCTCGGCGTGCGTCGCGAAGGTGTAACCGAGAGCGCCATGAAATTGCAGCATGCAGGACTGATCCGATACACGCGTGGGCGCATCTCGGTCTTGGACCGCACGGGTCTGGAGAATCGCACCTGCGAATGTTACGCGGTCGTCAAAAAGGAATACGATCGCTTGCTTCCCCTGAAACCCGCAAGTTAGCAGCACCCACGGCCGGCGCCGCGATCTCACGAACCCTCCGCATCAATGTAGGAACGACTCGTGCTTCCCTCATTCCTTGATCCACAGCGGACTCTTCCAGGCTGCCAGAGCCTCCAGGAAGACATTCAACCTCAAAGGCAGGAATTTCCGATTCGAGTAAACGGCGAAAACGGGGATTTGCGGGGACGCCCACTTCGGTAACAGCCGTACGAGTGCACCGCTCGCAAGTGCTTCGTCACAGTAGGTTGACGGCAGCAGTCCGATCCCGTGACCCCGGTACACGAAGGTGCTGACCGAATTGAAGTCGCGACTCGATATCTGCCCTGAGACATGGATGCGCGCCTTTTTTCTCCCGCAGACCAGGTCCCAGTCGGTCTCGTTGTTCCTGGCGTTGAGCATCACACAGTCATGCAGCTTAAGGTCCGCAGGTTCGACAGGAAGCTTTCGGCCTTTCAGGTATTCGGCGGCTGCCACGACATAGCGAATACTCTTGCCGATGCGAGTGGCGACCACGCTCGAGTCCTGCAACTCTCCGAAGCGGATCGCGACGTCGATATTTTCTGCCACCAGATCGAGGAAAAGATTCGTGATGAAGAGGTCGATCCGGATCCGTGGCTGAGCTTTCAGGAACCCGGAGAGGAAGTCCAGGAAGGGCTCCTGACCCAGAATCACCGGAACGGAGATTCTCAACATACCTTCCGGCGTCTTCTGTCCCAGGGTCAGAACTCGCTCAGCTTCTTCCAGGAGGGTCAGCGGCTCTCTGCACTGATTGAAGTACTCACGCCCCTGCGCAGTCAGGGTCACCCGTCGCGTTGTGCGCCTCAGGAGCGAGACGCCGAGCTTCGACTCCAGCACCGATAAGCGTCGGCTCACCGTCGAGATCGGCATCCCCAACGAGCGGGCCGCCCGGCTGATGCTCTCGAACTGGGCCACTTTGACGAATATCAGGACGTCGTCGAGGTTCGCCATCGGGGTCACTCTGCCATTTTTGGAAATCAGTTTCCAGAGTTTCCCATCTAATAAGTCGCAGCGTGCCGCCCGAGAATACGTTCCAACAGACGGTAATTGGAACCCATGATCAAACGGCCGAAGGCGGAACACTCATATGACCACGAAACAAAAAACCATCATTGTGACCGGAGCCTCTCAGGGAATCGGTGCCGCGGTTGCCAACCTGTTCCTCGATCGCGGCTACAACGTGGTGGGTAACTCGCGCAAAATCAGCGATAAGAACGAGCTGAAGCGCTCGGACAATCTGGCACTGGTGGATGGCGACATCGGTCTCGCCTCGACCGCCGGGATGATCGTTGGTACCGCGGTAAAGCGGTTCGGTTCGGTCGACGCCCTGGTGAACAACGCAGGCATCTTCATTGTGAAGCCGTTCACCGAGTACACGCCTGAGGACTTCCGGGCCTTGTCGTCCACCAACTTGGATGGCTTTATCCATGCGACGCAATTGGCCGTGAAACAGATGCTGTCGCAAAAGAGCGGCGGCAGTGTGGTGAGCATCACAAGTTCCATCGTCGATCATCCGCTTGCCGCGTTGACCGCGTCCGTCCCAATGATCACCAAGGGCGGTATCGACGCGATATCCCGCAGTCTCGCGATGGAATACGCGACGCAGGGCATTCGCGTGAACGTGGTGGCTCCAGGCGTCGTGGATACCCCGCTGCACAAGAACAATCCCAAGGAGTTCCTGCGCACCCTGTCACCCCTTGGGCAGATTTCGGCCGCGAAGGACATCGCGGAGGCCGTGTTCTATCTCACCGAGGCGAGCCAGGTCACCGGCGAGGTGCTGCACGTTGACGGCGGCGCGCATCTAGGCCGGTGGTGATATGAACGCCAGTGCCGAACAACGGCTGAAGGACCTTGGCATAAACCTGCCTCGTCCACCAGCTCCGCTCGGCGCCTATGTGGAAGCGGTGCAGTCCGGGAATTTGCTCTTTTTGAGCGGCACACTGCCGGTGGAGGGAGGCGTCCCCAAGTTCTTGGGCCGCATCGGAGCTGAATTGAGCGTCGAAGACGGACGGCGCGCGACTCGCCTGGCCGCGTTGAACGCGCTCGCGCTCGCCAAGGAGCATTTGGGGTCGCTGGACAGAGTGACGCGCGTAGTCCGTCTCGGGGTGTCACTCGTCACGACTCCAGAGTTCCGTGAGCACCCGAAGGTCGCAGACGCCGCATCGGAATTACTGGTCAGCGTATTCGGAGCTGACAAGACATCGACTCGGCTGGTCTTCGGCATGGCAAGCCTCCCGGTAGGCGTGTGTGTCGTGCTGGAGAGCATCTTCGAAATTGGTAACTGAGAACTGAGCGGTTCATTTCACGATTTCCCATGCCGTGGCGCAGCGTTCAACCCATGGAACGCGCCGGCGGATCGACGGTCTGTAAGGGACGACCGATCACAATTCATCTTGGTAACAATGTAAGGAGCTGCGAAATGTCATACGTGTCAGTCGGCAAGGAAAATTCAAGCGACGTCAATCTTCACTACGAGGATCACGGCTCGGGCAATCCGGTGGTCCTGATCCACGGCTACCCGTTGAGCGGCGCATCCTGGGAAAAACAGGTACCCGCGCTTCTGAAGGCGGGATTTCGAGTCATCACCTATGACCGCAGAGGTTTCGGCAAGTCGAGCCAACCCACCGTCGGCTATGATTACGACACATTTGCGGAGGATCTGCACAAGTTGATCACGCAGCTTAAGCTGCGTGATGCCACCTTGGTGGGCTTCTCGATGGGTGGCGGTGAGGTGGCGCGATATCTTGGAAAATACGGTTCCAAGGGAATCAGCAAGGCTGTGATCATTTCAGGCGTGACGCCGTATCTGCTGAAGACGGCCGGTAATCCGGAGGGCGTGGATGCCAGTGTGTTCGACGGGATCCAGCAGGCGGTGAAGGCCGACCGCTATGCCTTCTTCACAGGATTTTTCCAGAATTTCTACAACACCGACGTGTTGCTCGGAAAGCGCATCAGCGAACAAGCCGTTCAGGCGAGTTGGAATATTGCCGCCGGCAGCTCCGCGACCGCGAGCCTGGCGTGTGTTCCGGCCTGGCATGAGGACTTTCGCGATGACGTTGCCCGCATCGATGTGCCGACGCTCGTGATGCACGGCGACGCCGACCGCATTCTGCCGATTTCAACGAGCGGGGCGCGCACGGCGAAACTCATCTCAGGCGCGCGCCTCGTGGTCATCGACGGTGGTCCGCACTGCATCCCGTGGACGCATGCACAAGAAGTCAACGCCGAATTGTTGAAGTTCTTGGGCGCCAAGACCGGCTCCGCCGAGAAGGCGGCATAGCCCTTCATTCCGAGCCGTGGGCAATGGGGCATCCGCACCCTTGCCCACGGACGGATTTTCTGCGTCCGGCGTCCCGTTTACCGGACGTAAATTGCGTCCGATCTTGCGGAGGCTCCGTCCAGCCGCCGCTAGATGGCGACCGGCCCTAAGCGCGGGGAAAGCGTATGCAATACGCTCAGCGCCAAAATGTACACGGTAGCCGCAACGATGAATATCGGCGTATAGCTCCCGATGCCATCCAGCACCCAGCCGGCGTATTTCGCCATTAACATTCCGCCGATCGCGCCTGCCGTGCCGCCGATGCCGACCACCGTGCCCACCGCCTGCTTCGGAAACACATCCGAAGGGAAGGTGTACAGCGTGGCCGAAAAAGCTTGGTGCCCCGCTGTCGCAATCCCGACGATGGCTGCCGCCAGCCAGACCGTGCTTGCGTGCATCGCGAACATCACCGGCATGACCAACACTGAGGCCAACAGCATCGTGAACTTGCGCGCGCGATTCACGGTGAAGCCCAACCGGAGAAGACGCGAGGATAGCCATCCGCCAGAGATGCTGCCGACGTCGGACACCAGGTACACCACAACCAACGGTGGCCCGAAGTGCTCGAGATCGAGGTTGTAGCGCTTGGCAAAAAAATCCGGCAACCAGAACAAGAACATCCACCATATGGGGTCGATCAGAAAGCGAGCAAGTGCGTATGCCCACGTTTCGGGAATGAGCAAGAGCGTGCGCCAGGCGATTTTTGTCACTGCGCGCGGCGGGTCAGGATTTTTGGACGAATCGCTGTCGATAAAGGCGAGTTCGCCCGCACTCAGCTTGGGATGCTCCTGCGGTCTTCTATAGATCTTTAGCCAAAGGACAAGCCAAATCAGGCTGAATAACCCCGTGACGATGAAGGCCGCGCGCCATCCCCATCGATACGTGATGAAAGGAACAATTAAAGGCGTAATGATCGCGCCGACGTTCGTGCCAGCCACAAAAATGCCCGTTGCCAGCGCTCGTTCCTGCTTTGGAAACCACTCGGCGATGGCTTTTAAGCCCGCGGGAAAATTTCCGGACTCGCCAAGGCCCAAAGCAAAGCGAACCGCGATGAACCCGCCTACCGAACTCACAAGAGCATGAGCGATATGTGCGACCGTCCAAAAAGCGACAACCGCCGCGTATCCCAATCGCGCGCCAATCTTATCGATCACCCGGCCGAACCCCACGTATCCCAATGCGTAGGCGGCTTGGAACCAGAAGACCACATCGCCGTAGTCGGACTCGGTCCAGCCGAATTCAACTTGCAATGTCGGCTTCAGCACGCCGATGATCTGACGATCCACATAGTTGATGGAGGTTGCGGCGAATAACAGCGCACAGATTACCCAGCGATAGCGGCCTATCCCGGAATGGCGCGCGATGAACTGCGAATGGTTAGGGCGGAGCAAGGGGTGTGATCGAGAGCGCCGATACCAACGCACTACCCCGCCGCGGCCGGAATGCGAGGACCAAGACACCGTTGTCGACACCGGCGTCGAACGATTGATCCACACCCTTCAGCCTGCCGCCAGCTGCCTTCAGAATATCGAACTCGTGCAGTTTCGTGACGTCGTTTGCTGTCACGTCGAATACGCGTTCGCCGGGCCCGCGAACCGTCGGCTCTTCAAATTTGAGCTGCACTCGATAGTGCCCGTTCGGCAGCGGAATCCGGTAGGAAAATTCGCCCTCGCGGAAGCTGTCGTACAGGCGCTCGTCATCGGCGAGCACGGTGATGCGGTCGGGCGCTGCCGTATCGGGGGGATTCACACCATGCGCTGTGCCGCCGGCAAAGTAGCTATCCGACCCAAAGTGGTGTCCGTCCTTCGATACGTAGCCTGCAATATCACCGGCCTTGATGCTCACGACCCGGTCGGAATGAGACAGCGACCAGTTCAACGAGTCCGTGATGCCGACGCCTTCAATTTGCGCTTTGGCGATGAGTTCATTGGTACCCTGACGCAATAGAACCGAACGCCACATACATATTCCGCCCGGGCAAGGCGAGACGCCAATCTCCTTGCCGTTCAAAAAAAGACGAGCCTGCGCAGCGTTGCTGTACGCCTTGACATCGGTCACCGCGTAGGCGCGATCGACGTAACGCCGTCCCACCAAGTGCAGTGTGGGGTCAGTGCTCCAATTGGCGCGATAGAAGTAGTACGCGTCCTTGCGGGTTGTTCGGTCATAACTGACCAAACCCTTTTCATTGATATCAGTAACGTCCCCTTCTTGGCGCGAATCGCTGGAGAAGTCGAATAGATTCCAGATGAACGCGCCCCACAAATATTCGCGCGGCTTGAGGGTCGCCCATGATTTCTCGTGAAACCAATTTTGATATTCTTCGGGATGTGGTCTGCCGTGAGGATTGATCGGACCGCCCTCTGAATCGTCGGTGTGCTGCGTGAGCGCCGCGCCCGCGCCATATTCGGATACGGAAATGGGCAATCCCGTGTGACGCGCATGAGCCTCGTCCAACATCACGCCAAAATCGGCAAATTGACCGGCATACCAGCCGAAATATCGGTTATAGCCGACAGTGTCTGCAATACCGACGACGGGTTCGCGGGCCTTGAAAGCATCAATCCCAACATGCGGTGGAACACGGACCTCGCAGCAGTCGGCGAGGGTCGTGGCGCGGGAAGGATCTTCGCGCTTTGCCAGTTCGTTCAGGGACCGAAGGAGCTCCGTCGGTCGGCTGGGTCCTTTGATTTGCGTCGCTGTAAGATCAATCTCATTGCCCAATGACCACACGACAATTGAAGGATGATTGTAATTCTGGCGAACTAATTCCGTCAGTTGTTGCCGCGCGTTGGCCGTTAAGGCAGGGCCCGCGGCAGACCCGTCGAAGGATACTTTGTTGACCAACGGTATTTCAGCCCATACAACGATCCCGCGCGAATCGGCTAACTCATAGGAATATTGATCGTGTTGGTAGTGCGCCAAGCGCACGGCATTGGCACCCAAGTCCTGGAGCAGATCGAAGTCTTGGCGCTGATCGGCATCCGAGACTGCCCAGCCCTTCACCGGGCGATCCTGATGCATGGACGCCCCTTTCAGGAATACGTGTTCGCCGTTGAGATAAAAGCCACTATCGGCATCGAATTTGACGGTGCGAAAGCCCAGCGGCTGACGGACTCGATCGAGGATCGTGCCCGTATCCGAACGAACCGTCATGACCGAACGGTACAGGTAAGGACTCTTGATGCCTTCCCAGAGCCGCGGATTCTCGACACGCAGTCGCGTTTGCATCGCAATAGATCCAGGCGTGGCGATCGACTTGACGGACGTCGAGGCGACGACACCACCGACAGCGTCTTCTATCGCGAACTGAACCGAAATACGCCGCGGAAGTTTGAGGTCGTTTGCAACCCTCCCCAGGAATTGCACGCTCGCCCCTGTCGCATCGATGTCGAGCGCGTGCGCATACAGGCCGGGGCCGCCGAAGTCCTGCAGATCCACATGCACGGGCCGCGTGATAATGAGCGACACCTTTCGGTAGATGCCGCCAAAGACAAAGAAATCACCGGACAGTGGGATGACATCCTGGGTGCTCGTGCCGGGTTGCGGACGGCTATTGTCAGCCTTCACCACCAGAACATTGTCGCCTGAAGTTTTGATGGACGATGAGGCGTCGTAGCGAAATCGAGAGAAGGCACCTGCATGCCTGCCAAGATACCGGCCGTTCAACCAGACGTCTGCCACCGCGCCCACCGCATCGAATTGTAGAAAGTAGCGGCTACCGGCGGCGACATGCGGCGACTTGAAGTGAAGCCGATACCAGCCTACTCCCTGAACACTGTTTGATAGCGACGAACGCTCAGTGCCGTCATTGCCTATCCGGTTCCAAGTGTGCGGCAGCTCGACTCGAGTCCAGCGCGCGTCGTCAAAGGCGGGCGCTTCGACGCCGGTTAGGTCCGGAGCTTGGGTGAAACGCCACCCTGCATCGAGCGGCGCTATCAGACGCGGCTCTTTTGCAGCAACGACAGCCGCCCAGAGCGAGAATATCGAGCACAGCGCATCCCGCGACCAACGATAGGCCACTCGTTCCCCCTTTTGCCGCCTACCAGTTCGTCATCGTACCGTCTTCGAGTCGATTTACCGGAAGATAGGCACGTTGATACGGATATCGCGCGGCGAGTTCCTCATCGATATCGACGCCCAAACCCGGCGCATCGCCGGGATGTAGAAAACCTGAGTCGAACCGGTACCCATGCGGGAATACCGCGTCCGTCTCGCCGGTGTGGCGCATGTATTCCTGAATGCCGAAATTTGGTACCGACAAATCGAAGTGCAGTGCTGCGGCCATACAAACCGGCGACAAGTCCGTCGCTCCATGACAACCCGTTTTGACATGATAAAGATCGGCGAGTGCCGCCACGCGCCGCAAGTGGCTGATACCGCCGGCATGCACCACCGTTGCACGAATGTAGTCGATGAGCTGCTCCTCGATGAGCTGCTTGCAATCCCAGATGCTGTTGAATACTTCACCGACCGCGAGGGGGGTGGTCGTGTGTTGGCGAATCAACCGGAAGGAGGCTTGGTTGTCCGCCGCGACGGTGTCCTCCAGCCAGAACAACTTGTACGGTTCCAAATCCTTCCCCAACCGCGCCGCCTCGATGGGCGTCAATCGGTGGTGGCTGTCATGCAATAGGTCGATGTCCCATCCAAGCTCTGCGCGCGCCGCTTCGAACAGTGTCGGCACGGCGGCCAGGTACTTCGTGCTGGACCAGAGGTTTTCCGTCGGCAATCCACCGTTCGCGGGTTCGTAAAACATCTTGTCGCGCGATACGCCGTAGGTCGAGCTCAGACCGGGAACCCCCGATTGCAGTCGGACCGCGGTGTATCCCATCTCTTGATAGCGCCGCGCTTCCGCGATGGTTTCTGGCACGGTTTCGCCATTCGCGTGCCCGTATACCCGCACGCCGGTTCGGCAGGCGCCGCCCAGGAGTTGGTACAGAGGCATTCCGGCTACCTTTGCCTTTATGTCCCACAGCGCCGTGTCCACCGCGGCAATCGCGCTCATGGTGACGGGACCGCGCCGCCAGTACGCTCCGCGGTAGAGAAACTGCCAAATATCCTCTATTTGGTGCGCATCCCGTCCGATCAAACAGGGAATGACGTGGTCCGACAGATAGCTTGCCACCGCCATTTCCCTGCCGTTCAACGTCGCATCCCCAATTCCATGAACGCCGTGCGCGGTTTCCAACTTCAGGGTCACGAAATTGCGTCCCGGGCAGGTCACGATGACCCGCGCCGCGGTGATCGGCAGACTCTTCACTTTATGCATTTGGCGCCATCATCACGCTATTGGTAAGACCTCTTTAACGCGTCGCTTCAATGTCTAGTCAAGCACAGTACGCGGTGGCGCGCACCTTTTATTGCCATATTGCCACGGAGACTGGCTGCATATCTCTGAAGAAAGTGCTCTCTGTGATCGTGGCGCCGGCTCGCCCCGCATGAAAATTGGGCAAACGACTTACAAAAAGTTGATAAAGTGGCCTGACCAGTATAATTTACCGCTATTAAAAAACGATGCGGGCTCTTCAGTTTCGGGGGGAATTGCCAATGACATCTGTAAACCGTGCATTTCTTTGCGGGATTGCCGCCTTCGCCTTGTTTCTCAATGCTTCGCTTCCGGCATGGGCGGAAGACAGCCCGCAACTCGCGGAGATCGTGGTGACGGCCGAAAAGCGCGCCGAGAATCTGCAAAGAGTGCCGATTTCGGTCGACGTGGTCAGCGCCGATGCGCTGACCAGGGCCAACGTGTCCGCATTTTCTGACCTGACCAAGTTCACGCCCTCGATGACGATCACAGCCGGTGATCAACCGGCGAACAGCGCCATCGTCATTCGCGGCGTCGGCACGTTCGCATTCAGCGTGGCTGCCGAGCCCAGCGTATTGGTGGTGATCGACGATGTGGCAGTGGGCTACCAAGCCCAAGCTTTTACCGATTTGGTCGATATCGACCGTGTGGAAGTATTGAATGGCCCTCAGAGCACGCTGTTCGGCAAGTCCGCCTCCGCCGGTCTGGTCAATGTCACGACGAGGGCACCGTCCGACACCTTCACGTACTTCGGCGACGTCAAGGCGACCACCGACCACGAGCAGCGCGCTTCGTTGAGCGTCTCCGGTCCGATAACGGACACCCTTTCCTTCCGTCTCAGCGGCTCCTTCCGCTACTGGGGCGGCAACATCAACAATCTCGCGAGCGGCGGCAGAATCGACGACGATCGAACCGGGGGCGTCCGCGGCAAGTTGCAATGGCGGCCGAACGATGAGCTCAACGCGACATTTACCGTCCACTTCAATGAGGACCGTGCCGAGTGTTGCGGCGTGCCGTTGATCAAACTCGGCCCCGGAGCCACGCTGTTTGGCGTGCCGGCGCTGACGCCGGCGGTGGCGATCCCGGGAATCACCCCCGGACTCAACAACGATACGGTCCGGATCAACCAAGCTCCGATCGCCAATGCCGAGGACGTTGGCTTCACCTCGCATATCAGCTACAACTTCGGCGACGTGACCCTGTTATCCATCAGCGGCATCGACCAGTACCACCTGCACGATCTTACCGATTACGACACCACGGACGTCAGCACGCTGCAATATTTCACGCCGTTCACCAACACCAATCCGGCGGGTTCCAGTCCGCCGTCCAGTCCAACCAAGTTGAACGGCGGCCTACTGCAAGGCGGCCGTTTCAGCGTCAAGACGTTTAGTCAGGAATTCAGGCTTTCCTCGAACGGCGTCCACGATTTCAACTATGTGGCGGGCGCCTACTTTTCCGATGAAGATCTCATCCGGGTATTCGGCCGAGGTTTTGTCGGCAATACCAAAGCCATCGCCAACTGGCGCGGTGAGACCCAGTACTACAATTACGCGGTGTTCGGTCAGACCACGTGGACATTTGCGCCGCGCACATCGCTGATCACCGGCTTGCGCTTCAATCGCGAAGAAAGCAGCTACACCTACGATGATTATTACCGCGTCATCCACTTTCCGGCCTTCGGTCAGCCCACGCAAAACATCGACAGCGTGGTCACCGGGAAACTGGGACTGCAGTTTCAGGCCACGCCGGACATCATGGCTTTCGCTTTTGCCGCTCGCGGGTACAAGGGCGTCGCCTATGACCTAGTGACGGGATTGAGCGCCGCGGAAGCTGCCAGTTTTCCGGTAAAGCCCGAGCATTCAACCGATTACGAAGCGGGCTTGCGCACCGAGTGGTTCGATCGGCGCCTGGTGGTCAATGCCACGGTGTACGACACGGAGTACAAGGACTTCCAGGTACAAACCATCATTCCGAATATTCTGAATTCGTTCATCTTGACCAATATTCCGAAAGTGCGCACGCGCGGATTCGAACTTGAAAGTGTCGCACAGATCACGTCTGAACTGCATGCGGCTTTCGGCTATGCGTACACCGACGCGCACGCGGTCGACTATCCGGTCGGTCAATGCTACAGCGGTCAGACTTTCCCTGCGACGTGCACGGCCAATCCTGCGTTTCAAAACCTCGACGGCGCGACGCTGCCGAATGCGCCGAAGAACAAAGTCAGCGTCGCCTTGGACTACAAGCGAAACATCCCGGGTGTCCCGGTGGATGCCGACTTTACGGTGAACTCGGTGTGGCAGAGCGCGGAAGATTTTGCCATTACCAGAGATCCCGGCACGCTTCAGCCTTCGTACGGCATCACCAATATGAATTTGCAGTTCACGCCGCAGGCGTTCTCGAATTTGAGCTTCTCGGTATTTTGCAACAATGTGCTCGACAAGCACTACGCCGCGAACTTAAGCAATGTGCGCAGCAATTGGACCTTCCCGAACCCCGCGCCGGTGGGAACCGCCTACGCGCATGAACTGCCGCGTGATTACGACCGATTCTTCGGCATCAGGGTTGCCTTCGCGAGTAAGTGAAGAATGCGGGCATGCGGACGCTGCTGCTCCGCATGCTGCTTGAATCAAACGGCAAGACGGCGCGTGTATTCGTGACGTGTCTTCACGGCTTTGGTGCGCGCGCCCTCGATCGCATCAGTCTCGGTAGCCGCCAACAGGCCTTCGATGACCCGCGCCAGGTGGTCGCGCATCGCCTTGCGCGCACCCTTCGGATCGTGCTTGCGCAGCGCCGCCAGGATCCGCCGATGCTCGCTGATCCGCGGCTGCACGCCGACGCGCCGCGCCCGCTCCAGCATATAGACGCACAGGGGCGACTTGTGCCGCATATCCCAGAGATTTTCGATGACCGTGGTGATGGCCGTGTTGCGGGTGGCCCGCGCAATGGCCACGTGAAAACGACGGTCGGCAATTTCACCTTTTTGCTTGCGCGCATTCTCATCAACCATTTCGGTGATGATGGCCTCCATTTCCTCCAGTTCTTCATCGGTAACCGTCGTGGCCGCGAGCGCCGCCGCCTCGCCTTCGAACAGCCGGCGCGCCTCAGTCAGTTCAAACGCACCAATGTCCAAATCACCCGCTCCGACCTGCGCGGGGGGTTGATCGGTCACATAGATCCCCGAGCCGTGCCGGGACTCCGCGAGACCGCGGATCTCAAGGGCTATCATGGCCTCTCGAATCGTCGGCCGGCTTACCTTGAATGCGACTGCAAGGTCCCTTTCGGATGGCAGGCGCTCGCCAGGCTTGTAATTTCCGCCGATGATCGACGCCATGATGGTGCTGGCGACTTGCTGATAGAGCTTGCGGGTATCGGGCGTGGCGGCCATGACGCTCGAATCTTGACCGCTTCCATGACGGATGGCAATGTTGTCTGACCACTTTACGGACCGAGAATGAACCGACCCCTTCGTCTTGATCCAGAGAGGTTTTTCCCCGCGGATCCCCACGTGCGCCGGATTGCCGTGCAACTCTTCACGGCGGTCGAGCGGCTGCCCATCGTGAGCCCGCACGGCCACACGGACCCTGCCTGGTTTGCCAGCAATGCGCCCTTCGAAGACGCGGTCAGTCTGCTGCTGTGGCCCGACCACTACTTGCTGCGAATGTTGATGAGCGTCGGCCTCACGCTGGAGAGTCTCGGCATTCGGCCGAGCGACGAGGTTCCCGTCGAACAGGACCGGCGGGTCATTTGGCGGCGCTTCGCAGAGCAATACCACATTTTTCGCGCAACACCGTCGCGGCTGTGGCTGGATCACGTCTTCGGGAAAGTGTTCAATTTGAAGGTGCGACTCGAAGCGGACACGGCCGACTTGTATTTCGACACCATCAACGACGCCCTGCGGACTGCCCAATTTAGACCGCGTGCGCTCTACGATTCCTTCGGCATCGAGGTGCTGGCGAGCACCGAAGGGGCTCTCGATTCTTTGCAGCATCATCGCACGATCGCCAAATCCGGCTGGGCCGGCCGTGTCATTACGACCTTTCGCCCGGACGATGTCACCGATCCGGAGCGTGCCGATTTCATCGCCAATGTGCGCCTGCTTGGTGAGCTGACCGGGGAGGATTGCGCCGGATGGGAGGGCTACTTGGCCGCGCTCAGAAAGCGCCGAGCGTTCTTTCGAGAACATGGCGCGACGGCGACCGATCACGGCCATCCGACCGCGGCGACGGCGAATCTATCGCGGCAACAGGCACAAGAACTGTTCGCGCGCGTGATCGCCGGCGCGCCGCGCGCGGCCGAAGCTGAATTGTTCCGCGCACAGATGTTGACCGAAATGGCGCGCATGTCATGCGACGATGGCATGGTCATGCAGCTACATGCGGGCGCTTGGCGCAACCACAACGAGGTGCTGCTGCGGCGCTTCGGCCGCGACAAAGGCGGAGATTTTCCGACTCAGACCAACTTTACGGCGGCACTCAAACCGCTCTTGGACCTATTCGGCGCGCGTCGCGATTTCACTCTCATTCTCTTCACGCTGGATGAAAGCACTTACTCGCGCGAGCTGGCGCCGCTGGCGGGACATTACCCCTGCCTGCGGCTCGGGCCTGCGTGGTGGTTCCACGACGCACCGGAAGCCATGCTGCGCTATCGGCGCAGCACGACCGAAACCGCCGGGTTCTACAATACTGTAGGTTTCAACGACGACACGCGCGCGTTTTTCTCAATTCCGGCACGCCACGACCTGGCACGGCGGATGGATTGCGCCTATCTGGCTGAATTGGTTGCAACGTGGCGGCTGGAGGAGGACGAGGCCGCCGACGTCGCTGTGGATCTCGCCTATCGATTGCCGAAAGCCGCGTACCACCTGTGACGTTGCGACTCAATTTGAAAACCCTGGCGGGCCTGCCGTCGGCCGTGCGACGCCCAGACTATGATTTCCTGAACTTGGGGATCGGCGTCGTTCACCTGGGGCTCGGTGCCTTTCACCGCGCACACCAAGCGGTATACACCGAGGACGCGCTGCGCAGCCGTGGCGGCGATTGGGGCATCCTCGGCGCATCATTGCGGCATGCGGACGTACCCAGCGCATTGGCCGCTCAACAGCAATTGTATACGGTGGAAACCCTCGGCAGCATTTCCGGCTATCGGATCGTCGCTGCCGCCCGCGCCTCTTTGACGGCCACGACGCAGCGCGCGCAATTGCTGAGTGCCTTGAGTTCCCCTCGGACTCACATCGTTACCCTGACCGTCACCGAGAAGGGCTATTGCCTCGCAATGAACGGCGATCTGGATATTGCGAATGCGGAGATTGCGCACGACCTGAACACTCCGAGAGAGCCGTCATCGACGATCGGATGGCTCGCGGCGGGTCTCGAGGAGCGATATCAGTCCCATCGTCGCCCCTTGACCATTATCAGTTGTGACAATTTGCAGTCAAATGGCGCGAAGCTCGGCCGCGCGATGGCCGAATTTGTCGACCGGAGCAGGCCGGAAATGCTTCCTTGGATGCGGGACAATGTTTCGTATCCCCAGACCGTGGTGGACTGCATCGTTCCTGCCGCTACCGATGAGAGCCGAGCGCGGGTCAAGGAATCCTTGGGCATTGAAGATCTGGCTAGCGTGCAGCGCGAGCCTTATAGTCAGTGGGTCATCGAAAATCGCTTTGCCGGCCCCCGGCCCGCATGGGAACACGGCGGTGCACTCATCGTCGCGGACGTGATCGACTACGCCCGTCTCAAACTGCACGTGCTCAATACCTGTCACAGCGCCCTCGCCTACCTCGGCCTGCCGCGCGGCTACACTTTTGTCCGCGAGGCCATGGCGGATCCTGAACTTGCGCAGTTCCTCGAGAAGCTGGTGTCCACCGAAATCGAGCCCGCGCTCGCGCCGCTTGCGGTGCCGGACTACTGGAAGACGGTGCGCCCGCGCTTCGCCAATCCGCGGATTGATCACCGCCTTTCGCAAATTGCCCAAGATGGCGCGTTGAAACTCGGTGAGCGCGTGTTTCCGCTCATGGTCGCGAACGCCAAGGCTGGCACGCCGGTTCGCGGTCTTGCACGCATCGTCCGTGGGTGGCTCGAGTCGACCGGGACCGGCCTCGATGCGGCGCTCGAGGATCCGATGTTGCTTCCGCCGGCGATTCGGACGAATTTTGCGCTGAGGGCAGCCATTTCCGCGGCGGTCACGTGACGCGCATCGTCTGCATCGGTGAGTGCATGGTCGAGCTGCGTGCTGTCGGCGCGGATATCTTTGCTCGCTCGTACGCAGGAGATGCGTACAACACAGCGGTGTATCTGAAACGTTCGCTCCCCGACGCGCAAGTGCAGTTCTTGACTGCGACCGGCGATGACGCGATGAGTCGGGCAATGCGCCGGAAGTGGCATGAGCAAGAGATCGACGATTCTCTCGCCTTCCCGGTGCCAGGAGGGTCGGCCGGACTGTATCTGATTGAAACCGACGCCTCCGGGGAAAGGAGCTTTCAGTATTGGCGCAAGGATTCCGCGGCGAGACACTGGCTCGCGCGGCTTGTGGAGCACGGCGAGTCGCTGTTGCACGGCGCCGATATCGTTTATTTTTCCGGCATTACGCTTGCCATCCTCGCTCCTGACGAGCGCGGCCCGGCCATCGAGATGTTGCAGCGTGCGCGGACGCACGTGGGACGCATTGCATTTGATCCGAACGTGCGGCTGCGGCTCTGGCAATCGCCGCAGGTGGCCGCACAGACCATCCGGGCGGCGATGTCGGCGTGCGATATTGCACTGCCGAGCGCCGAAGACCTTGCATGGTTGTTCGGCATCGGCGAGCCGATGCGGCAGATGGATCTATTGTTGGAATTGGGCGTTTCAGAGGTGGCGCTGACGCTGGGAGCGGCCGGCTGCGCCATCGCCGATGGCGAAGTGCGGGACCGATTTCCCGGCTTGAGCGTTGAACGGGTCATCGACACTTCGGGTGCCGGCGATGCTTTTAACGGCGCCTACTTGGCAGATCGCCTTCGAGGAAGTTCGCCGGATATAGCTGCGCAGGCGGCGCTTCGCGTCGCATCGCGGGTGGTCACGCACGCCGGAGCCATTGTGCCGGCGTCGGTATCGCATCCGGCGACATCCTGATTACACTCATGGGGGGAGGCTTGTGAACATTCGAGAAATCCTGGGAATGGCGCCCGTGATTCCCGTCCTGACCTTAAGCGATCTTGCTCATGCCGTGCCCCTGGCACGGGCACTGGTGGACGGCGGATTGAGCGTGTTGGAAATCACTCTGCGCACCCCGGTTGCAATCGGCTGCGTCGAAGCGATCCGCAAAGCCGTGCCTGACGCCATCATTGGCGTAGGCACTCTCACCAGAGCCGTTGATTTTGCGGCAGCCGATCGGGCAGGAGCTCAATTTGGCGTGACCCCGGGACTGACCCCCGACCTTGCCGCCGCAGCCCGCGGCGCCCGATTTCCGCTGTTGCCCGGAGTGATGACGCCGACTGAAGTGATTGCGGCGCGCCTGGCAGGCTTCAACGTATTGAAACTCTTCCCTGCGCATCAAGCAGGCGGTGTCGGCATGCTACGCGCACTGGCCGCGCCGTTTCCCGACATTTTATTCTGTCCCACCGGAGGCATCACGCGCGCCGCCGCGCCGGACTATTTGGCACTGCCCAACGTCGTGTCCGTTGGCGGATCTTGGGTGGCGCCCCAGCCAATGATCGATGCCGCGGACTGGCAGGGCATCGAGGCATTGGCGCGAGACGCGGCCACGCTGCAAAGATCGCTCTGATCGATATGCAGCCTCGGCACGTAAGCGGCGCGTGTTGGCGTCAGATTTTCTGCAGACCGTATTGCCGCACTTTCGAGAGCAACTCCCGGTTGCCGGGCAGCGACGCCGCGAGCGCCTTGGCATGAAGCGCCGTCGCGTTCATTTTTTCTCGGGCCAGGTTTCGGTCAGTGTCGTTCAACAACCACGGTGCGGGGCGAGTCTGAAAGCCCATCCCGTAGAGGATGTACTGATAGCTCGCCGCCGAGAATACTTCTTCGCGATGCGAGAAGTCTTCGTGCCATGGACAATGGTCCCGCCAGAACTCCAGGCAATTACTCAGGCTGTCCGGAATCGATTCACGAGTTCGATTGTCGATCCAGAATCGGGAATCGCTCCGTCGACTCAGCGCATAGTGCAGTTTCAGAAAATCGACTATGCGCTCCCACCGATAGCGATAGGTGTCGTTGAACAGCCGCGCGGCCTCCAGCATTCCGCCGCGGCAACTCGGCAGCAAGTTTGCAATGGACTTCGCCGACAGCTCGATCATGACAATGGCCGATGCCTCCAAAGGCTCGAGGAAACCGGCGGAAAGTCCCACCGCGACGCAATTTCGAGTCCAGAACTCTTGGCGGTACCCCGAATTGATGTCAATTTTTCGAAAGCTCAAATCCGGCGACAAATCACCTCCTGCGCCCAGGTAGCTCTTCAACTCCTCGAGCGCACCGTCCTCCGACATGTGGCCGCTGGAAAACACATAGCCAACGCCGCGCCGAGTCGTGAGGCCGATGTCCCAGACCCACCCTGCGGACTGAGCAGTCGCCCGAGTGACCGAGGCGATCGCAGCGTCTTCGACTCGGTACGGGATTTGCACCGCCCACGCCTTGTCGATGAAAAGCACATCCTTTTTGGAGAGAAACGGGACGCCAAAGTGCTTGCCGATCAATAGTGCCGAAAACCCGCTGCAATCGATGAAGAGATCCGCGGCGAGCGTCTCGCCCGACTTCGTCACCACATGCGAAATGTCGCCGCCCTCCTTGGCCTCGACGCGAACGATCTCGTCGTAGAGGTGATCGACACCCAACTTATCGATACAGTGCTGGCGCAGAAAAGGCCCGAATTTCCCGGCATCCAAATGGTAGGCGTAATTCGCCAAGCCCGTGAATTCGGGTGTGGTGATCATCTTGGGTGCCAAACCATGACTGCAGGGACCTGTCTGAAAACACATGCTGTCCGCGAAGCTTTGGCCCCGCGGATCTTCGAGCCAATAAGGAGCGAGGTTACGTTCCTCGTAGCCCACCGGCAGCGTAAATGGATGGTAGTAGGCGTCCGAATGGCTTCCGTCCATCCATCCCACGAATTGTGAGCCTTGCTTGAACGATGCGTCGCATTCGCGCAGAAAATCGGTTTCGGTGACGCCGATTTGCTTCAATGTGGCGCGCATGGTCGGCCAGGTGCCTTCGCCGACGCCAATGGGCGGCTGCTGGCTTGACTCGATGAGCGTGATGGAGATGCCTTCCTCCCCGCGTCGCGGATAGCGCGACGCGAGTACTCCCGCGGTGATCCAACCTGCTGTGCCGCCGCCGACGACGAGAATTTTTCTAATAGGGTGCGAGTCAGCGTTGGCCGATGGCGGGTGAGCGTTAACCACCTCCGATCCTTCAGGCATGTGCGGCCGTCACGCCAGAGAGCCGCCGATTCTTGCGGGTAACCAGCGCGGATACATGTGCGATGGATGCCATCTGAAAATACATCCATTCGAGAAACTCGCGATCGCGTAGCTCCGCCAGCTGTGCCGCAGGCAGTGCCTTGAGCGCCGCGGCTGCAATCCAGTAAAGACCCTGCAATTTTGTCTCGCTGCCGTCGACGAACTCAATATCGATCTGCACAGGTTCGATCAGATTCAGTTCAGCCAGGCGCCCGGTGAGCGCATAAGCTTCCGTCGTTCCGTTAACGAGGGCAGAGAGCATCGAAGTGATATTTTGCAAGAATTTGGTGGGCTCGCCATCGTCGAGGAACAGGCGTTCACCCTCGTGCGATTGAACCGTCTGGCTCAGATCAAGCGCCACGTCGAGAGAGGGCGGCTTCCCTTCAGAGTCCTCCGTGCGGCGGGTTACCAGCGAGAACGGTTGCCGCTGGATCTGCAGCGGCACGTAGACAGCATCCCATCGGCCGTCCACGAAGAATAAGTTCTCCTGAGGTTGGAAGCCCAGCAGCGCGGAAGGCTCGAATCGACCCGTTTCCATGTTCTTGGTGTAGAAGATCGGATAGTGCGCCAGGAGTCGCGGAAATTCTCGCGGAATCACGCTTACCGCGTTGACTTCTGCGTTCTCTCGGGTCGGCCGCGTGGCGGCAATGCGGACATCGCGGTGAATCTGATTATTGAGAACTACTCGATTGACCACTTTCGCCTCCCCTCCACCCGAAGATTATAGCGCTCATTCTTGCGTCATCGTCGGCGCGACGAAGGAGCGACGCCCGAGTCGCGGTACAATAGCCTTCATTGCTTCACCTCGGGTGCTTCGAAAATGCGTGTCGAGCCAAAGAAAGCGCAGGAGTGGGAAGATGTTGATGCGGCCCTTTTCAAGAACACGATAAGGACTCGTGACCGGCCGGCGGTACTGCGCGGTCTGGTGCGGGCTTGGCCGGCGACCCAGGCGGGTCTTGAATCGGCGCGCTCGCTTACCGCCTATCTCAAGACATTCGACAGCGGCCACGCCGCTCCCTTGTTCGAAGGACCCGCATCCATCAAAGGGCGATTCTTCTACAACGATACGCTGGACGGATTCAATTTCGAGTCTAAACGTGCGTTGCTGGGCGATGTACTGGAGCGTCTTTGCCAGGAATTGAAGAATGAGTCCGCACCCGCGCTCTACTCAGGTTCCGCGTCGCTGCCGATTTACTTTCCCGGTTTTTCCAATGCCAACCACGTCCGCAGCCTGGTTACCGCGGAGTCGGTGCGCGAGTCGATCTGGATCGGAAACCGCACCCGCATCGCGGCGCATTTCGACAACATCGATAACTTGGCCTGTGTCGTCGGCGGACGCCGCCGCTTCACCATGTTTCCGCCCGACCAGATTAGAAATCTGTACGTGGGCCCGCTTGACCTGACCCCGGCGGGTCAGCCCATCACTCTGGTGGATATCAATCAACCGGACCTCGAGCGTTTCCCCCGCTATGCCGAAGCGGCGAAGGTCGCCGAAGTCGCCGAGCTCGCCCCCGGCGACGCCGTCTACATCCCCGCGCTGTGGTGGCACAATGTTGAGGCGCTCGAAGACTTCAATGTACTCGTCAATTATTGGTGGCGGGACGTTGCCGACTATTTCGAGTCGCCGTCAATGAGCCTGCTGCATTGCCTTCTGACCATCAAGAGCCTGCCACCGGAGCAGCGGCGCGGCTGGAAAGCCTTGTTCGACTATTTAATTTTCCAAACCGAGGGCCCGGCCCTCGAGCACCTGCCGCCTCAGGTGCAAGGTCTCTTCGGAGAGTTGACCCAGGTAAACGCAGATCGCATCCGCGCAATTCTGCTGAAGAACTTAGGTCGCAAACCTATCTAGCCTATCTATTAGACCCGCTGCCAAAGCCCACCCCCCAAGGTGGGGAGCGGGCCTCGGCGATCGAGGAGAGACTTACAGTACTACGCGGAAGCCGACCTGGTACCGGGCAAAACCTTCCGACTCGCTGATGAACTGCTCGGTGT
>Ga0210400_10000973_pt1 | contig 29450 bp, 29 predicted proteins | sample IncBWH26MmetaG_FD_155456 | JGI IMG/M metagenome (GOLD analysis project Ga0210400, IMG submission 155456) | Forest soil microbial communities from Barre Woods Harvard Forest LTER site, Petersham, Massachusetts, United States - Inc-BW-H-26-M | ecosystem: Environmental > Terrestrial > Soil >... | reverse complement strand
ATGCTTTCATGACCGTACCCGCCGAAAAACAAGTCAGCGTGCTGAGCACCTCATTTGAGCCACTCCTGCATCGGCATCCTGCCAACCCGATCCTCTCGAGCAAGGACTGGCCGTATCCCATCAACAGTGTGTTCAACCCCGGCGCGACGCGACTCGCGGACGGAACCACCCTGCTCCTGTGCCGCGTGGAGGACCGCCGCGGTTTGTCGCATTTGTGCGCGGCGCGCTCGCGCAACGGGGTCGACGGATGGCAGATCGACAAAGAACCTACGTTGATGCCTAACCCCCAGGAATATCCCGAGGAGATCTGGGGTATCGAAGATCCTCGCATCACCTTCGTTCCCGAACTGCAGCAATACGCCATCACCTACACTTCGTATTCGCGCGGCGGCCCCGGAGTGTCTCTGGCTCTGACCAAAGACTTCCGCAGCTTTGAACGATACGGCGTCATTATGCCGCCCGACGACAAAGACTCCGCGCTGCTGCCGCGCCGGATCGGTGCATTCTGGGCGCTGATTCACCGCCCCGCAACCAATCTCGGAGCTCATATGTGGATTTCCTATTCTCCGGATCTGCGGCATTGGGGTAGCCATCGCCTGATGCTCGAAGCCCGCCGTGGCGCCTGGTGGGACGCGAACAAAATTGGCCTATCGCCGCCGCCCATCGAGACCGCCAGGGGATGGCTGGTTCTCTACCACGGAGTAAGGCACACGCCCTCGGGCTGTCTTTACCGCCTGGGATTGGCTCTGTTCGATCTCGAAAACCCGGCGAAGTGCCTGCTGCGCGGTGACTCCTGGATTTTCGGGCCGGAAGCCGAATACGAAGTCCACGGCGACGTGGACGACGTTGTATTTCCCTGCGGATATACCGTGGACGCCGATGGCGATACGCTCAACATCTATTACGGAGCGGCGGATTGCGCCATCGCCCTGGCGCGGGCCAGCATACGTTCCCTGCTGGAATGGCTGGACTCCAACGGATGCTGCGAGCGCCGCCAGCGAGCGCAGGATTTATGAGCGTGTTTTCGAACCTCTTCCAGTTTATTTGTGGATGCCGGCACCGCCATCTGAGCCGCGTGTTCACTATTAAACGGCGCACCTACCGGGTGTGCTTCGACTGTGGGCGGGAATTCGACATACCCAGCGCTCCCGTGCCAAAACGATCGAATGCGGTATTGCAAGTTGAAGCTCCCGCACATCGAGTAGTGAGTATTGGGCATTGAGGCCACATCGCAGGTGCCGACGAATTTCCAGATGTGAGCTATCTTGCTCAGACGCACGAATCGTCGCATGTCATGATGGACTCCTGAGTGTGTAGTGGAGAGCAGCGAACGCTGATTCGCGGCTCTCATTCATAGGCCGCCGCCGAAGATTCCTGATCAGGTCCCCGGCACACGGCCACATCCAGCTAATCGGCGGTCTTCATCCGTGTGTTTGCCACCAAACCTGGTGGCGAATCACGATTCGACCCTAAGCATTCTCGACAAAAAAAACCGGGCAGCCGCCTCCAGCGGATGAGAGGTCGCTCGTAAGTGTCAGCTCGCACAGACAAGGAAGGTCAAAGATCATGCCTTTAGTTCAACTCCTGGAAGTTCTCGTCGTGGTGGGCGTGCTCCTGTGGCTGGTGAATCGCTTCATCCCCATGCAGGGCACCATCAAATCCATTCTGAACGGCGTCGTCGTGATTGCCGTGGTTCTCTGGCTGCTCAATGTTTTCGGCCTGTTCCATAGCATGTCCCATATTCGAGTCGGCACCCTGCTGTTCCGGTAAGCAACCATCCAGAATTCGCATCATCATCATGCAGCGCGGCAGTCATCTGCCTTAGGAGATATTGTGAAGAATCAACTGCTACTCGCAGTCAGCCTGACACTTGGTTTAAGCGGTCTCACCGGTATGAGCGCATTCGCTCAAACCAACGATGGCGTCGAAGCCATGCGCACCACACCCACGTTCCGCGTAACCGTCATCAGCCGGAGCGTGCAGGCGGTGAACTACCAGCACCGCAGCGGATCGTCGAAAGTCGATTTCGCGGGCACCGACCTGATGCCCTCCGCCAATGGCGTCGCAGAAGTCAACAGCAAGCGCGGATCCATCGCCATCGAAGCCGAATTTGCCGACCTGCAGAAGCCGACAACCTTCGGCAACGAATATCTGACCTACGTGTTGTGGGCGATTTCGCCCGAAGGCCGCGCCGTAAACCTCGGCGAAGTGCTGGTCGGCGGCAATCGTCGGAGCAAAGTGAATGTGACCACCGATCTTCAGGCCTTTGCCCTGATCGTCACTGCCGAGCCCTACTACGCGACGCGGCAGCCGAGCAATGTGGTGATCCTCGAGAACGTGGTGCGCGACACCACCAAGGGCAGCACCGAGGCCGTCAATGCCAAGTATGAATTGATGGAGCGCGGCGGCTACATTCCGACCGGCTACAAATTCGATCCCGTGGTTTTGAAAGCCAACCTGCCCCTGGAGTTCTTCGAAGCGCGCAATGCGCTGCGTATCGCTCAATCCGAGGGCGCCGAGCAGTACGCGCCGGACAGCTATCAGCACGCAGTTCAGCTGATGAATAACGCAGACAGCGACGCCACCAGCAGACACATCGACCGAAAGCCGCTGATCGCGGTCTCTCGCGAAGTAGTGCAGACGGCGGAAGATGCGCGTGCGATCGCAGTCAAGAAAATGGGCGACGTCCGTTTGGAAAATGAACGCCAGGATTCAACCGACGCCCAGGCGCGAACACAAGGACAAGCCGATGAGGCGATGCGGCGCAAGGATCGAGCTGAGTCCGATGCAGCCAAAGCTCAAGCCGCCACCGCTCAGGCCCAATCTGACACCGCAACTGCGCAATCCGCCAACGCCCAAGCCCAGTCCGATGCAGCGCGGGCACGCAACGACGCTGCAGATGCACAGGCGGCGACCGCCAAAGCTCAATCCGATAGGGCCAACGATCAGGCTTCATCCGCAACCGCCCTCTCGGCAGCGCAGGCGGATGCCGACCAATCCCGCCTGGCGGCACAGAGCGCGAACTTGAGCGCGCAACAGGCGGAAACCGATAAGGCAGCGATGCGCACGAAGTTGTCCGAGCAGCTGAATGCCATTCTTCAGACTCGCGACAGCGCCCGCGGCCTCATCGTCAGTATGTCTGATGTGTTGTTTGACAGCGGGAAGTTTTCGTTGAAGCCGGGAGCCCGCGAGAAGCTGGCGAAGGTCGCCGGCATCCTGCTCTCCTATCCTGGGCTCAACATTGAAGTCGGCGGCTACACCGACAACGTCGGCGGCGATGCCATGAACCAAACGCTGTCTGAGAATCGTGCCGGATCAGTGCGCGACTACCTGGTACAGCAGGGCGTAGCGACGAAATCGGTTTCGGCGAGAGGCTTCGGCAACACGTTGCCGGTGTCGTCCAACGACAACTCCGCCGGACGGCAGCAGAACCGCAGAGTAGAACTTCTCGTGTCCGGCGAAGCCATCGGCAACGCGGTCAACGCGACCACAGGAAGCCTGCGGTAAGGCAAGAGCAGGCAGCGATCTGATAAACGGAGGCAATACTTTTATGAAACTCGTTGGAGCAATCAGCACCGCAGTTCTCTCGTTGTCCCTCGGAATCGGTATTCCGGCATACGCACAACAGGAGCCGCACGACCAGCAGGAAGAAAACAAAGTCAAGCCTGCCCAGGAAAAAGAAAAGAAAGCCCAACCAGAGAAGCAGGTTAAACAGGAAGAGAAGATCAACAAGCCGGAAGAGAAAAATAACAAGCCGGAAGAGAGAAACGCGCAACAGAACAAGCCCCAACAGAACGAACAGCACGCCGGTGGGGGCCGCATTCCTGCCGACCGTTACAAAGCTAATTTCGGGCGCGAACATCACTTTCGTGTCAGCGAAGGCGATTACCGCAATCACCGTTTCCAATACGGTGGTTATTCATTCGGATTCGTCGACGCCTGGCCCAGCAACTGGCTCTACACGCAAGACGTGTTTGTTGTCGAGATTGATGGCGTGTATTACCTGTGCAACGCCAGCTATCCCGGCGTGAACCTCACGCTTTCCATCACTCTATAACCCCGTCGGCCATGAAGGGCGAGGGGCGCGAGGCTGCCACTGGCTCGCGCCCTTCCTGTCCCTCGTGTTATCGCAGAGAAAAGGAGCAAACATGCTTGGAACGATCTTGATCGTAATCCTGATCTTGGCCCTTCTGGGAGCGTTACCCCGGTGGTCGCACAGTCGCGAGTGGGGTTACGCTCCGACCGGCGGCTTGGGACTGGTTCTGCTCATCATTGTTGTTCTGGTAGTTCTGGGCCGAGTTTGAGTCATGCGCAACCAGCCCATATTGGCAGGCGCCATCTCATGGACGAGTTGGCGCCTGTTTTCTGTTCGGGCCACGGCTCTGCTCCTGCTCGTTCTGATGTGCAGCCCCGGTTCGTCCGCGTACTCGGTGCTTACGCACGAAGAGATCGTCGACCTGCTCTGGACCGCCGAGATCCAACCGCTCCTGCTGATTCGGTTTCCGGGACTGTCGGAAGCCCAACTTAAGGAAGCCCACGCCTACGCCTACGGAGGCGCCGTCATCCAGGATCTGGGCTACTACCCGTTCGGCAGCAAGGAATTCAGCGATCTGGTGCACTACGTCCGCAGCGGAGACTTCGTGCGCGAGTTGCTGCTGGAAAGCCAGGACGTCGACGAGTACGCCTTCGCGCTGGGTGCTCTGTCGCACTATGCAGCCGACAGCGCCGGCCACCCCGCGGTCAATCAGTCCGTCGCCATCGAATATCCCAAACTTCGAGCGAGGTATGGCAAGTCCGTCCGCTATGCCGACGACAGGACGGCGCACCTGAAAACAGAATTTGGTTTCGACACGGTGCAGGTTGCGAAGAATCGTTATGCCTCGCAGCAGTATCACGATTTCATCGGATTCCTGGTATCGAAGCCTCTGCTGGAGCGCGTCTTTCCCGTCGTGTACGGAATGCAGTTGAAGGACGTGCTGACCCACGAAGATCTGGCGGTGGGCTCGTATCGTTTCGCGGTCAGCCGCATGATTCCCGGGATGACTCAGGTCGCACTGCAAACTCACAAGAAGGACATCATGCGCGAGACGCCAGACTTCGCGAAAAAGAAGTTCCTGTACCGTCTTTCGCGCTCAGACTACGAAAGGCAGTGGGGAAAAGACTATGTGAAGCCGGGAGTGGGCACCCGCATTTTGTCGACGCTCCTGCGATACATGCCGAGAGTCGGCCCCTTTAAGGGGTTAGGTTTCAATAATCCGACTGCACAAACTGAAGATCTTTATTTCAAGAGCATCAACACCACGGTCGATCAGTATCGCGCACTTCTGGAAGAAGTGCGCAACGACAAGCTCGCACTCCCCAACATGGATCTCGATAGTGGCCAGCCGACGAAAGCAGCGGAATACTCGCTCACCGATGAGGCCTACGCAAAATTGTTGGGGCAGTTGTCCAATCGAAAGTTCGATCTCACGTCGCCAGAACTGCGCGCCAACATATTGGAGTTCTATTCCGACTCGTCGGCCGCGATCGAAACCAAGAAGGACCCAGTTCGTTGGCAGAGTGTGCTCTCGTCGTTGGATCAATTGAAGTCCGCAGCGCCAGCCGCAACGGTTGCAGGTAGTTCCGCGCAGTGATCCACGTATGGCGTCAAAACCTGGACTGAGCCTGATGCGACGAGATTGCCGGATTGGACTTTATTCCGACGAATCCTTCTGCCGCGTCGCCTTTACTCCGGACAGAATTCCAACTCCGAACAGTACAATCGCGCCAACGGCAATCCAGTGCGCAGGCACGTGCATCAAATGTGCTCCGTAGATCAGTCCGCCGATCATGATTGCGAACCCAACCGCGTAAATTCCAAACGACATGGCATCTCCCTTTTCACATTCGCGGTAGCGATCAAATCCCCGTCGCTACTGTGACGAGGTGGCCTTCTGATTCTTGACCTGAAGATCGTTCACGACTTGCTGAACGTTCGGTATCGCGGTCGCCACTCTCTCTGCGCTCGCACGCATATCTTCGGAGTTCACGTCTCCGGTCAGCGTAACCACTGCGCTCTTGACTGCGTAGTTCACGCGGTCGTGCATCTTGTGCTGAATCAGCGCGGCGTCCAGATTGCTCTCGATGCCCCGGTCCAGATCGGAATTCATGGCTTTGGCGGCCTTCTCCCCGCCCACCGGAATCACCGCAATCTGGTCGGCGACCACCTGTGGGCCGGCATACGACTTCGCCAGGGACTCAGCGCGCGACTTGTCGCTTTCACTCGATACTTGTCCACCGAGGGTTACGATTCCTTTGTCGCGATCCTGACTTACCGAAACCTCTTTGAAGCCTGCCTGATCGAGCGACTTGCGGATGCTGTCCGAAACATCCGCCGAACTTGCCGAGGTCGTCGAGCAGGCCAGCGTGGTTGCGATTGCGACCAGCGTCAGCAACGTAAGGATCAGCTTGATCGTTTTCATATTTTCCTTCTAATGTGGCTGTGAGTTGAGTACCAGCAAAGCCTAGGTTCGTTCATTTGCATCGCCGATGCTGTACAGAATCGCTCACTTTGTGGGCAGTGCGCGAACCCTAATTTCCAAGGAGAGTGAGCTAGCGCGAGGCGCATCTCCAGATGACGGAAACGACGTGCTGAGTAGTCAGGAAGTTGAACCTAACAGTGTTCAGAATTCGGGGACGTCGTCGCAGGCGTTTTTGCGCCCGCGCTCGCCAAGTACTTTCCCATTGACATTCTGAACAGACAGGCATAGGTTAAACGCGATTCGGCGAAGCGGAGGATGAAGCTTTTCTGAGCTTCTCATCCGAGGGGGCTTCTACTCGCCGACTTTCCCCGGAAATAATTGTTGGTTTGGCGCGAGCTTGACGTGTCCAGACGGTTGTGTCTCCAGACACTCCCGGATGGCCTGATTGCTTGCGCTTCAAACGCCACTCGCGAGCCCGGCGTCTCAATGATTCGCGGGTGTTAGGCGCATACCGTTCCGGTTGGCCGTCTTTGACGGCTTTGGGAGTCAGCATGAATCGCCTCTTAGCATTGCTCAGCCGTGCGATCCTGTCCATTCGTCGTTTCCTGGGATCGTTCAGACAAGCGTGGCACAAGCACCTGATTTTCCTGCTTCTCTTCCTCGTGCTGGCCATGATCGTCACCACTACCATCTCTAAGCTCTATCAGTTCTGGGATGTTGGTTCCGACTCCTGGTTCGATCGTCTTAAAGGTGACGGATGGGAGTTTCAGCGCGGCGCTGTCGATAAGATCGCCACGGACAAATTCGGCGACCAGTTTTCGAGTGTGCGCTATTTATGGCAAGGCTGGCGGCCCGCCGACAGCATGTGGTTCTATAACACCACCCAGGGTTCGGACCTGCTGCCCTACGATTTCTTCATGGCCCTGGAAAAGCCAGGCACGTCCGAGTTCGTCCGCTCCAACGACAACCTGAATTATTACCGCTACCTGCCGCAAAAGCCCACCTTGAGTAACCCCGATGCATTACCGGTCGGCTTCGTGAAAGACCGCTATAAGGGCAAGAACTTCCTCGGCTTTACCTGCGCTGCGTGCCATACCGGCCAGATCAACTATCAGGGCATCGCTATGCGCATCGACGGCGGCCCCGCCGGGACCGACATGGATTCGTTCTTGCACGATCTGGCCGCGGCCTTATGGACGGTTCGGACTGACCAAGGCAGCATTCACGCGCGTTTCGTCAAGAACGTGATGGATCGGGCACATTATGCCTCAGAGAAAGCTGTCGACGACGACTTGCAGAAATACGCCCAACGTCTTGGCATGTACAACATCGTCAACCACAGCGAGACCCGCTACGGCTACTCGCGGTTGGACGCCTTCGGGCGCATTTACAACCGGGTTCTGGAACACCTTATCTCCCAGGACAAACTCAAAGAGCAACTCAACCTGACGGTGGCAGATTTGGTGAAGGACGGGACACTGACGCCGGAGGATGTGAATTCCATCGTGCCTCAGCAGAAAGAGGGCGGCGTGTTGAGCGACAAGCAACGCGACCATCTGGCGCTGCGGCTCTCGCAACAACTTTCCCTCAAGACTCAGCTCAAGTTGAATCAAAGGCTTTACAACCGTCCCGATGCGCCGGTCAGCTACCCCTTTTTGTGGGACATTCCGAATCATGATTATGTGCAGTGGAACGGTATTAGTGCGAACGCAGGTCTGGGATCGATCGGCCGCAACACCGGAGAAGCCATCGGCGTCTTCGGCACCTTGGATTGGTCCGAGGAGCCGGGCACCTCACTCTCCTCGCTCATTAGCGGTCAGGGCATCAAGGCCACCCACATCAGCTTCAATTCTTCTATCAATGTGCATAACCTGCGTCTCATCGAAAGCCGGCTCAGGCTCCTGCAGTCGCCACTGTGGCCGGAAGACATCCTGGGGAAAATTGACCCAGATCGAAAGGCGCGAGGAGCGCGCTTGTTCACTACTTACTGCGAAGAGTGTCACACCAGAATCAAACGCGACGACCCGAACCGGCGCATCGTCGCGCATATGGAGAAACTCAGCTCCATCGGCACCGATGACAAGATGGCCAGCAACGCGGCCAAATACACCGGCTGGAGCGGCATCATCAGGAACCTGTACGTGAATGCCGGTCCCGGCGATGTCCTCATCAACGAAAGAGCGCCGGTCGCGTCGCTATTGACCAAGGCCACTCTGAGCGTAGTCGCTACCCCGGAAAACAACAAAAACTTCCTGGAGCGCGGCTACCAGTGGGCTTATGACTTGATCGCCGGATTCTTGACCAACGATATCAAGCCTTCGCTAAGGCAGGGAAATTACGATCCCGATACGTCCGCCGATCCCTACGCCTCGTTGCTTTCCTACAAAGCGCGCCCGCTCAACGGCATCTGGGCGACTGCGCCGTATCTCCACAACGGTTCCGTGCCCACGCTCTATGACCTGCTGTTGCCCAAGAAGGGGGTGAAAGATCCGGCGAAAGGTGAATATCGGCCTGACAAGTTCCAGGTCGGATCGCGCGAGTTCGATGCGGAAAAAGTAGGTCTGAAGAGTAGTGGTTACGACGGATTCACCTTTGACACCAGCCATCGCGGCAATAGCAACGCCGGACACACTTACGGCACGGAACTGGACAAAGAAAAACGGCTGGATTTGCTGGAATACCTCAAGAGTCTGTAACGCTCTCGCCGCCGCCCTCACCATAGAAGACCAGGGCACGACCAGAAGGAGAACGAGCATGAACGCGCAACTCACTCCCAAACCGACCAACTACCTGGAGCAATTTGACGCAGCCGCTGACGCCGATAAGTTCCCCTTGGTTCGCCGCTGGATCGACACCGAGCCCCTGCCCTTCTTCAAAGAGCTGCGCGAGAAGCGTCCGATCCTGGTCACGCCACTGTGCACCCTGATCACGCTCTTCGACGAGGTCACCGAAGTGCTGAACATGCCGCTGGTTTTTACCGTGGCCCTCTATGTGCCGAAAATGGAGAACGGTATTTATCTGATGGCGCATGATGACGACGCGCTCCACACCCGGGAAAAATCTCTGATGCAGGGCATGCTGAATCGCGACGATCTGCCGCAAGTTCGCACCATGGTTGCGAATATCTCGAAGAACTTACTCGACGCCGCCCACGGTCACATGGACGCGATCAACGGCTACTGCCGCATGGTTCCTGCGACCCTGGTGCAGGACTACTTCGGGCTCACCGGAGTCGACAAAAAAGATCTGATCGAATGGTCGTATTGCAACCAGGCCGACACCTTCTATAACCAGCCCTTCGACCTGATCTCTGACCAACAACGCAAAGAGCTTTCGGATCGTCATAACCAAACCGGTGAGCAACTCGGCAAGTACATCGCCGAACTCATTCTCAAACGTCTGGTAGTGGTGAAGGCGGAGCAGGGCGAACACTTATTGTTAGCGCCCTGGTATCTGTTGCGGGCCCTGATTCGCAAGTTGATGGGAAAAAAAGACAACCGGTTGACGGATGACATCGTCACGCGAATGGTACGCACGGCATATCCGGGAGCGGTGGATTTCGATATCAAGCGGCTCGGAATCAATGCCGGCGGACTGTTGATAGGCGCCATTGAGACGACCTCTCAGGCAGTCGCGCAGGTGATCCAGTACCTGCTGAATGATCCAACATGGCTGCCGAAGGCAAGAAGCGCCGCGCAGAACGCCGATCCCACCCAATTCGACGGCATCGTATGGGAGGCGCTCCGCTTCGTTCCGATTTCTGCTTTCCTGTTTCGCCAGACCGCCAGCGACTACACCGTTGGCAAGGGTACCGATCACGCCACCACGATTAAGACCGGAACCTATATTCTGCCCGTTACTCAATCGGCGATGTTCGACCCGAAAGCATTCGAGAAGCCCGATGAGTTCATCCCCAGCCGCAACTGGTATCACTACTTTCACTTCGGTTTCGGCAGCCATGAATGTCTGGGCAAATATGTCGGCATGGTGATGATCCCCGAGATGGTGCGCCAGATACTGCTCAGACCTGGCCTCAAGGCAAACGGTGGCATCGATTATCAAGGCGGCCACCTGCCGCAGCGCTACGACCTTTCCTGGGGTTGACCGTACCGGTGACTGGGAGCGTTCTTATTCTGGGAGCGTTCCTATTGAAGAGCGGCTCCCGCACCGTTTTCTGCCCACTCACACTCCCAAGGCGCTCCAACCTCGCGCCACGATCTTCCGGCCGTAGCTGTCGCATGCAAATTGCTGACACCGTGATGACGAGAAGATGACGGCGAAATGACGCACCAAAGACGCTGCGATGACAATCGCTGGGCGAGCATCGCTTATCGTCGATTCATCTCGAACGCAAGATTGCGGATTCGATAATTCGATCCGGCAATTCGAGTCAACCACCCCTGCGAACTGATTTGGTCTGACGACCGCAACCGCGTGCGGCCAAGCCGTGGGAGAGCCGCGCGAAAAAGGAGCAAAAACATGAACAAGCTTTTTACGTATGGATTGGCGATGGTGGTGAGTCTGGGGACAACCGCACTGCTGGCCACGAATGGACCGGCAGCGCGGCAGGTTCAGAGCGCGGATGCACAGATGGCGGTCGATGGGGCGTTCCGCGACGGGCTCTACGTGGGCAAACTCGCGGCCGCTGACGGACGAGCGCTGCTGCCTCCGATTGGGCGCTGGTCGAACCAACGGGATCGCGCGTCGTTTGTTGCGGGATATCGGCGCGGTTATGGCAATTAACAAGTTCGCGAATTCCATTCTTGAGGTGAAATCATGAATCCGAAAAAATTGTTTTCAGTCTTATTGCTTACTTTGGCGGTGTGCCTTTCGGCGCCGCGTGCAGTGCGAGCGGGCGGCCCTCCCCCAACGAATCCTTCCGCAGGCAATCCCCCAAGCACGACGGGCGCTACGGTTCGAGGCAGCGTGCGGTTTGAGGGCAAGGTGCCGGCGGCGAAGGCGATCAGCATGGCGGCCGATCCGGTGTGCGCCAAGCAGCATCTTTCGCCGATGATGGCGCAGGACGTCGTGACCGACACCAAGGGGGATTTGGAAAACGTGATCGTCTTTGTGTCGGAGGGGTTGGGCGATCGGACGTTTGATGCCCCCACGCAGCCAGTTGTCGTCGAGCAGAAAGGATGTATGTACCAGCCGCACGTGCTGGCCGTGCGGGCGAATCAGCCGCTGCAACTGGTGAACGACGATGCGACCTCGCACAATATTCATCCCGTGCCCGCGAACAATCGGGAATGGAATAAGGCGGAGCCGCCAGGATCGAAGATGGAAGAAGCGTTTGCCCGCGAGGAGATTGCGATTCCGGTGAAGTGTAATGTGCATCCCTGGATGCACGGTTATATTGCGGTGTTCAAGCATCCGTATTTTGCGGTGACCGGGAAGGGCGGGGAATTTGACCTGGCCAATCTGCCGCCCGGGACTTACACGATCAAGGCGTGGCATGAGAAGTTGGGCACGTCGACGCAGACGGTAACGATCGGCGCGAATGAGACAAAGGAAATTAGCTTTGTGTTCAAGGGAATGTGAGAGCGGGGCTGAAGAACCCGCGTGAATGACAGCACAACCGTGGAAGAGTGGCTTCAGCGCCGCGTAAACGTCCGGAAAAAGAATAAGGGTTTCAGTCCCCGTTCATCTTTCGCGGAGATTAACGCGGCCCCTTCGACAAGCTCAGGGCAGGCTCTCGAAGGGCCGCTCTTCCACGGACGTGCACAATCAAAAGTCAAAGGCGGCGGACAGGAGCGTCCGCCCCACATTTTTTTCAGGGCTTCGGGGACTTGAAGCCTTTGCGGCGTTGTTCGCTGTAGCGGTGCAGGGCGTCGAGGATGATGGGATAGGCTTCGGCGGCGGGCCGGATCTCATCGACCTCCACGGCTTTGCCTTCCAGCTGTTTGTAGTCTTGGAAAAATCTGCGCAGCATGAGCATGCGGTGGGGCGGCATCTCTGCGGCCTCGCGATACGAGTTGAACTCAGGATCTTCCGTGGCGACGGCGATAATTTTGTGGTCCTGCTTGCCGGCGTCGATCATGGTCATCAGGCCGATGGTGCGGGCGTGGATGATGGTCAGCGGGACCACTGGTTCCTGGCACAGAACCAATACATCGAGCGGGTCGTCGTCTTCGGCGAGGGTTTGGGGAACGAATCCGTAGTTAGCAGGATAATAAACGGCCGAGTAAAGAATCCGGTCGAGGCGGATCAGCCCGCTGGATTTGTCGAGTTCATACTTCACGCTGGAGCCGAAAGGAATTTCGACCACGCAGTCGAATTCGTGCGGGAGCTTGTCGCCGGGTGTGACGTCGTGCCAGGGATGGATCATAGGAAACTCCCTTCAATTCTAGCGGACTGAGGGCGGATTCCGCGCGGGGCGACGCGTAAGGCGGCACCTAAAGTGTTCCGCGTTGGAGCCGATGGAGTCTCTGAGGGGCCCCAGTGGGCCTACGATGACCCGGTCCAGCAAAGCGATTGCGGCGAGCGCCCTGATCATCCTGATCTGCATTGGCGCATTCTCCTACTGGAGCGAGGTCCGCAATGAAAACGACCGGGAGTGGGTCGCACACTCGCTGCTTGTCGTCGAGCAACTCCAGGAAATTCGCATCGACATAACCCTGGCTGAAAGTGGGCAGCGGGGATACTTGCTCACCGGCGAGGAAACCCATCTAGAACCGTATCAGGCTGGACTCGATCGGGTTGGCCAGGATATGGAAAAACTTCAGAATCTGACGTTGGACAATCCCGGACAACAGGAAGCGATCCGGCGCCTTGCCCCCTTGGTTGCAGCCAGATTGGCGGAGTTGAGCGCAGGGATTGAAATCCAGAAGAAAAGCGGGCTGCAGGCCGGAGTAGAAGCAGTGGCCTATGGCAACACGGGTGGAAAGTGGATGGGGCAGATCGGGGCTCAGATCGGCGAGATGCGCCACACCGAGGCGGAGTTGTTGAGCGCGCGAATGGAGACGGCGGCGGCCAGCACGCGGAAAATGAAGGTGCTGATTGCCTGCGGAAACACTTTGGCCATTCTCTTTCTACTGGTCAAGGGCTTTTTGATTCACTGGGAAGCCGGTAAGCGGAATCTGGCGGAAGAGAATTTGAAACAGGCGAATGAACGCCTCGAGCGCCGGACGGCGGAGTTGTCGGAGACGAACAGTGAGCTGGAGAGTTTCGCTTACTCGGTAGCGCACGATCTGAGGGCGCCGCTGCGTCACATCGCGGGATACTCCAGTGTGCTTGCGCAAGACTACGGGCCGCGCCTGGATACGGAAGGTCTCCGCTGCCTGACAACCATCGTGGACAGCGCTCGACGGATGGGACGCCTGGTGGACGACTTGCTCGCGTTGTCACAGGTCGGACGGAAGGAACTGGCTTTTCAGGAAACGGAGCTGGGTTCGCTGGTGGCGGAAGTGGTGGAGGAACTGGCGCCCGAGTTTGCGGGCCGCGAATTAGAGTGGCAGATCGGAGAGCTGTTCAGCGCGGAATGCGATCCGGGATTGATGAAGCAGGTGTTCGCGAACCTGCTCTCGAATGCGGTGAAGTATACGCGCAGGCAGGCACATGCGGTGATTCAAGTGAGACAGAGCACGCAGAACGGCGAGCGCGTGATCTTTATCCGCGATAACGGCGCCGGCTTCGAGATGCAGTACGCCGACAAGCTTTTTGGAGTCTTTCAACGGTTGCACAAGGCCCGCGATTTCGAAGGCACGGGAGTCGGGCTGGCGATTGTGCAGCGCATTATTCGGAAACATGGCGGACGAATTTGGGCGGAAGCAGCGGTCGATCAGGGAGCAACTTTTTTCTTCACGCTGGGCACACCAGAGATCAAAGTGCCCAAGCAACCCGAACCGGCGATTCACGAGGAGGAGATGCATGTCGCTCGCAGTTGAGATCCTGCTGGTCGAGGACAGTCCGGAGGACGCGGAATTGACGATCCGCGCCTTGCGCCGTTACAAAATTGCCAACGAAATTCAAGTGGCGGAGGATGGGGCCGAGGCTCTGGACTTTATTTTTTGCCGGGGCGCCTTTAAAGATCGGCCGCCTTCCCAGGTTCCGCGTCTGGTGCTGCTCGATCTGAAACTTCCCAAAGTCAGCGGCTTGGAAGTTCTGCGCGCCATTCGCGGCGACGAACGAACCAGGGCGATTCCGGTGGTGGTGTTGACTTCGTCCAAAGAGGAAAGGGATCTGATTGACGGCTACAAGCTCGGTGTGAACGCCTACGCTCAGAAGCCGGTGGACTTCGAGCAGTTCAGCGAGACGGTGCGGCAGATCGGAATGTTCTGGATGCTGATCAATCAACCGCCTCCGCCGGGAGCCTTTGCGGCCACTAAGGCGCAGGGAGCGTAGAGCGGAGAACGTAGCCTGAACCTTGATTCTCGCCCCCGCGGCGCGTAGAGTCTCATGCAGGGGGATTGTCCCCTCGGGGCGCTATGTCGAGCCAATTCAAAACTTATCTGACGTTCGGGGGAGCGACGGCGGTGATTGTGCTGCTGCTCGGCTACCTGGCCTATACCGGCGTGCAGGACAGCAAGAGTTACTACGTCACCATCAAGGAACTGCACAAGATGGGCGACGGGGCGTACGCGAAGAGGTTGCGAGTTGCGGGAAATGTCCAGCCGGGGTCGATCAAACGCGTCGGAACGCATGTGCAGTTTGTGCTAATGGAAGAGGATCAGACGCTGCATGTGGACTATACCGGGACCGAAGCGCCGCCGGATACGTTCAAAGACGATTCGCAGGCGCTGGCCGACGGGCGGTTCGATCGCGACGGAACTTTCCATGCCAAGCAACTGCAGGCCAAGTGCGCTTCCAAATATGCTCCGCAGCAGCCGGGGACTCCGGGTGCGACGCCATCCGCCGAACCGCCGAAGAGTATGACGGAGAGTATTCCAGCCTCGAGCAGTTCGCCATCGTCAGCTTCGGAGTGATAAAGTTTCATGCGATGAAGTGCCGCGATCGCGTCCTGCTCCTCGCCGTCGTAATTGTCGTCGGTTCCTCGATTGCCTTCGCGCAGCAGACCTCGGCGAATTTTCCGCCGCAAGCGCAGGAGCCACATCCGCCGGAACACCCAGTCACCGAGGAACAGCTCAGGACGTATTTCAAGGTTTGTCACATCGAATCCATTTCCCTACAGTTAACCCACGAGAAAATGGAACAGCGGCGGAAGCAACTTCCGGAGTGGTATCCGCAGCTAGTATGGGATGAGATCGAGCAAGCAGTCGAAAATATCGACTTACCGCAAGTAGCGTTGCCAATTTATCAGAAGTACCTGGGTGAGGAGGACGCGGGCTGGTTGATCAAGTTCTCGGCCACGCCGCAGATGCAGAAACTGATCCGCTCCATTCTGGAGAAGGACCGGGCCTTGCAATATGAAGGTGTCGATCCAAATCAGGCTCGCAATCAGGCAGTGGCGCGCGTTGCAGAGGAGCAGGAAAATGCCGAGCTTGGCCGCCTTGCTGCCCTGATGACGCCAGCGGATGAGCGTGAGCTCAAGCTGCGTGTTACCCATTTGGAGCAAATGCAGCCGTTGCTGGCACAGTTAAGGTCTGAGTATAACCAGGCGTTGAAAGACAAGCAGACGGAGCTCGCGAAGGCCATCACATCGAAGCATGCTGGCGAACTATCACAGGCCAAGCGGAAGTTTGAGGCTGAGCACCCGCCTGATTCCCAACCGCATCAATGATCAGCGCACAACCGTGACCGGAGCACAATGAAGAACTTTACGGCGACTCGCTCCGTTCTCACGGTCAGCAACGTCATCAAGCAGTTTGGACGGTTTGCGGCGTTGCGCGGAGTAACGGCGGAGTTTGATGCGGGACGGTTTCACGCGATCCTGGGGGAAAACGGGGCGGGGAAGACTACGCTGTTGCGGGCGCTGGCGGGGCTGGCGCAGCCGACGCGAGGGGAGATCTCGATTTTTGGGAAGAGCCCGCGGGAGGCTTGCCGCGATATTGGGTATATGGCGCATCCGTCGCTGCTTTATGACGAGATGAGCGGAATGGAGAACCTGCGCTACTTTGCCAGTTTGTATGGCATTGCGGATAACAACATCCGCTGCGAAGACGTGATTCGGAGCGTGGGGCTCGATCCAGACTTAACGCGGGCGGTGGGGCAATATTCGCAGGGGATGCGGCAGCGGATGTCGCTGGCGCGGGCGATTCTGCATGATCCGCGAGTGCTCCTGCTGGATGAACCGTTCTCGAATGTGGACGTGCATTCGGCGCAGGCCATGGTGGGCCTGCTGAAGGGCATGCGCGATGCGGGAAAGACGGTTTTCGTGATCACGCATCAAGCCGCGCTGCTGGAGGGCGTGGCCGATGAGTTTGTGTGGATGCAGGCGGGGCAGATTGTGGACCGGACGAGCACCTTGGCGCGGGCGGGTGTCCGATGAACTCGCTGTGGGCGGTGACCACGGCGACTCTGGTGAAAGATATCCGGCTGGAGTGGCGTTCGAAGGACGCGCTGAATGCCATGCTGTTTTTTTCGCTGCTGGTGGTGGTGATTTTTATGTTTTCGTTTGACCCGCTGGCGGAGGAGTCGCGGCATATTGTGGGCGGATTGGTGTGGGTCAGTTTTCTGTTTGCGTCGGTGACGGCGCTCAATCAGACCTGGGCGCGCGAGTTGCGCAATCAGGTGCTCGACGCGTACCGGGTTTCTCCGGCTCCGGCGAATGCGCTGTTTCTGGCGAAAGTGCTGGGAAATTTTATTTTTGTCAGCGTGCTGGAAGCGCTGATGACACCACTGTTCGTGATCTTTTATAACGTGCGGGTTCTGGGTCCGGCGTGGCAGTTGATTCCGATTGCGCTGCTGGGAACGTGGGCGCTGGTGGTGAATGGGACATTCTTCGCGGCCATCTCGTTGCGCACCCGCAGCCGCGAGATCATGCTGCCGCTGCTGCTGTTTCCGGTTTCGATTCCCGCCGTGATTGCGATGGTGGCGGGCACGACGTCGATTCTGACCGGGGAGGAGTCCGCGCACTTCTACCTCGTATTGCTTCTCACCTACGATGTGGTGTTTACTACAGCTTGTCTGGCGCTGTTTGGCACGATTCTGCACGCGGAATGAAACGACTCTTCCCTATCCTCTCGATTCTTACGGCAATTTTCCTGGCGTACGCCTTGTATCAGGCGTGGTGGGTTGCGCCCACCGACGCGCAGCAGGGGGACGTCTACCGCATCATTTATTACCATGTGCCGTCGGCGTGGACGGCGTTTCTACTCTTCTTCATTAATTTCATTGCGTCGATTCAGTATCTGGCCAGCGCGAAGCCTTCGACGCGGACTGCTGCGAAGTGGATTGTGACTGTCGTCGGAGTCGTGGGGGTAATTGCCTGCTTTCTGCCGGCGGTGCAGCGCTTGATACCGGCGGGGATGCGTCCGAGCGCGGTGGCGACGACGGTGCTGTTGATTCCGATCTTCTATTTTGTGATTGGGTGGCTTTTTCCAGGGGATCGCCTCGACGTTCTCGCGGTGACGACGGCTGAAGTCGGCGTAGTCTTCTGCACGATTGTGCTGGTCACGGGGCCGATCTGGGCCCGGCCAGTGTGGGGAATCTGGTGGGCGCCAGGGGATATCCGGCTAACTTCGACGCTGGTGTTGTGGCTGATTTATGTGAGTTATCTGGTCCTGCGGCGATTTTCCAACAGCGCGCAGACACAGCTGCTGGCAGCGGCGCTGGCCGTGTTTGGGGCGCTGGATGTTCCGCTGGTTTATTTTTCGATCTGGTTTTTCCGGACGCAGCATCCACAGCCCGTGATCGGCGGCGGCGGCTCGATGGATCCGCACATGCTGCATACGCTGCTGATTAGCTGGATGGCATTTCTTTGCTTCGCTTTCCTGGTGTGCTGGTCGCGCTTCCGGCTGGAACTGCTACACCGCGAGATTGAAGAGGCGCATGCCATGGAATCTTTGGCGGGAGCGGCGGCCGGGGCCAGCCTGCCTCTCAGTCGGAGTGTGCGATGAACGCTGTGAAGTTTCTGATTGCCGCCTATGTTGCGACATGGGTGATTCATGGAGTTTATCTAGGCAGCCTGGTTCGGAGGTTCAGGCGGCTGCGGCGGGAGGAGAGAGAAGTAGGGAAAGGGAAATAGCCGCATCGCCCTCGAATTCCCGCATTGGAACCCGATCAAGAAATTTGGCCATGTGGCTCTTGTTATGTCCTACTCCAATCCTATTGACTAGAGGTTCGTATCAGGGCACGCCTTTGAGGCGTGCCGCTAGAGCCAATCGCGAGAACCAGGCTTTAGCCGCTGCTTTATGGCCATTCCGATTCGACACTCGGCTGCTTCGCGCGTGGTCGCCGAGGCGCGTACTTTCTTTGTGACGTCGTCGATCGCCGAAAAGCGCAACCTGCTGCAGTCCCACCGATCTGCTGGGGTGTTCATCAGCGTCCTCTACGACTATCGCGCGCAGCGGAAATTCCGGCTGCATGAGTTCGTCGTGATGCCCGATCACTTCCATCTGCTGCTCACGGTCGACAGTGGTATGACCATCGAGAGGGCCATGCAGTTCATCAAGGGCGGCTTTGCGTTTCGTGCCGGGAGGGAACTCGGTTTCGGATCTCCGGTTTGGCAGAAAGGATTCTCAGAAGTGCGCGTGCTCGATGCCGAGGCCTACTTGGGAATTGCCGAATACATACGGAATAATCCTGTCAGACGAGGTCTAGTCTTCGAGGCCGCTGCGTTCCCACATTCGTCGGCGCATGCGAAATTTGAACTGGACCCGGCACCGCAGGGGCTGAAGCCCGTCGTTTTTGGGATCGCTAACGGCATGGCTAAAGCCATGCCCTGATACGAACCCGGCCCGATACGAAGTCCGGCCTGGTAGGAACCTGCCGATGCGATCCACTAAGACTTCAGTTTGTGGATTTCCATTCCGACTGCAGGGCCGCCAGGAAGTCGGGCGCGCCGGTGGAGCGGAGGAATTCGTAGTCTTCGATCATGGCGGCGGTGCCGATGCGGGAAGAAGGAAGAGGATGTTCGACGCGGATGACGCGCGCAGTGAAGCGGACGCGAACCGCGTCGGTGAGGGTGACGTGGGGAGGGAAAGTCAGGGTGACTTCGAGTTTGGTCCCCGCCTCGACCGGGCGGTCGAGGTAGAAGAAAACGCCGCGAGCGCTGACGTTCTGAGTCTCAGTTTGAACTTCGCTGGGCGAATCGCTGGAACCTTCGAGGCGGACAATGGCGGGCAGGCGCATGTCGAAGCGCCGCATCATCCGCCGTTCCTGTGAATTCGGTTGCATGGCCAGAACGCCCGGTAAAGAGCGCATATTCCCCCGAAAAGCGACACGGCATACGGCAAATGCCCCAAAAAGCGAGGCCTGAAGTTCGGCTGGATGCGGCCCCGTAGCCCTCAATGTATAGAAACATCGGCAGTTTGCAACAGCAAAATGCCGGTTGGAACTGATTCGGTTAATCCGTTCGGAATCGGAACGGAACCCCGTCCGGCGAGCCGCGGGAGGACGCACGAATGCGCATGGCTCGGTTGAGTTACGAGCAATCGCGCTGCCACTGCAGATCGTCGCGACCCCTAAGTTTTCTCAGAAGAATGAGCGGCTTGCGAAGCCCGTTCCGCAGATGCGAGCGCCACTCATGCAACCGCTTGCGGACTTGTGGGATCGTGGTTTTCCACAACCGGCCTTCACGCAATTTTCTTCACGCCACTTTTGTGCCATGGCGCGGCATCTTTCGGCGCGGTGGGGCGCATCTGACGAAACCTGGAGCGGTGGCGAAGTGGTGCGTCGGAGTACCAGCGCGCATGCAAAATCGGCCGAGCCGCGCTCTACCGGACTGCCGGGGGGGCTGTCCCTACATCAGTTGGGCGGAGGGTCGCTTGACTTGTCTATCCGTCAGATGTTTAAGTAGTTATTTAAATTTTCCGCCAGTTCCAGTGACAAGCAAGCCGCGGTCAGGTTCGCCGGCGCGAAGCTCGATGGATGCGTGCGCCGTCTCTAATATCTCCACCGATCTGAGCGATAACGATCTGAGCGATAACGATCTTGCCAGAACGAGCTCGACGTGAGCGATTCGAGCGAGCATAGATCGGGTGCGAGCATGATCGAGAGAATCGCGATCGGGAGAATTTTGGTTTGAAGCATATTGTTTTTTCTGCATCGGAGGAAAGAGTGAACCTGAATCACCGTTGGTTGGGAACATCCGTGGTAAGAGTTCGTGTTCTGGCGGCAGGGCTGATGCTGCTCGCGGCAGGATGCGCAGTTCTCGGGTGGGGTTCCCGCTCACGCCAAACCGCCGCGAACACCGCGGCGCCTCTTCCCGGAATCAGTATTTCAGCGTATGGAATTCCAGCCAACGACGGCCCGGGGACGGTGGTTTCCGGCCTGGTTGCGCCTGGCGCGGCTAGCCTCTCCACCCAGGAAGTACAGTCCCGGGCGCGTTCTCTTTTCGCCGGGCTGCCCCTGATTTTCGAGCCCAATCAAGGACAAGGCAACCTCGATGCGAGCGATGCACGCGCGAAGTTTGTCGCTCATGGTTCGGGATACAGCCTGTTTCTGGGTTCCGAGGGCGCGATTTTGAGTCTGGTTTCCCGGTCGAAGCCTTCGTCCGGTCGCGACTTGGGGAGGCAGAGGGCGCAGGTGACGCGCGTCGAAGCGCTGCAGATGAAACTTGCGGGAGCGAACCCGAACGCCAATATAGCGGGCGCGGATCTGCAGCCGGGCAAGAGTAACTATTTTCTGGGCAACGATCCCGCGAAGTGGCGGCCCGGAGTGCCGCAGTTTGCCCAGGTGCGCTACGACAATGTTTATCCCGGAATCAATCTGGTTTTCTACGGAAATGAGGGACGGCTGGAGTACGACTTCCAGGTCGCTCCCGGAGCGGATCCGGCGCAGGCCGAGTTCGAATTCAACGGGGCGAAACAGCTGGAGCTGAAAGACGGGACTCTGATCATTCAAGGCGAGAACGGCAGCGTGCAACTCGAGGCTCCGCGTGTGTACCAGGAGATCGCCGGGCGCCAGGAACCGGTGGAAGGCAGATTCGTACTGCGCGGCGGCAAGCGCGCCGGGTTCGCGATTGGATCGTATGACCATTCGCGCGAACTGGTCATCGACCCGATCCTGAATTTGTCGACGTATTTCGGAGGCAGCGGAGACGAACGTGCGACCTCGGTTGCGGTCGACGGAAGCTTCAATATCTACCTGACGGGTTCGACCACGTCGCCCAACTTGCCGGCTGTTGGAGTCTTTCAGACGGCGCTCGCCGCCGGAGCGGCGCAGAACGTTTATATTGCCAAGATTCAACCGCCCCTGGGCCAAACGCCTGCTCTTCTTCTGTATGTGACGTATCTGGGCGGCGACGGAACCGACACTCCCGTGGGAATCGGAGTGGATGGCGCGGGCGATGCATTCGTGGCGGGGACAACCACTTCGAATAACTTTCCCACCAGCGCCACCAACGCCTACCAGACTGTCCCTGAAGCGGGCAGCGCGGGCACCCAGCACGTATTCGTGACGGAGTTGCGGTTTGACGCCACCGTGTTGCCGTACTCGTCCTATCTTTCCGGCAATGGCAACGACATCGCCAGCGGGATGACCATCGATGCGTCAGGTTTCCTTTACGTAACCGGCACGACGACCTCAGGCGTGGCCAACTCCAGCGATCAATTCCCGGCGAGCACACTCCCGTTCGCGCAGCCGTTTCAGAGTATTTCGCGGGCTGCGGCGGGTGTGCCCCAGTTCTTCGTAACTAAGGTCAACACCCAACGGGGGCAGGCCAGCAGCATTGCCTACTCGACCTACTTCGGGGGAGGCAACTTCTCTGCGGCTCCTCCTCCCCCCGCGCCCCAGACGCCGGCCATCGGAGGAGGCATCGCCGTCGATACCAACGGCAACATCTACTTCACCGGTACCACCAATTTCACCTATACGAATGGCAGCAACACCGACTTTCCCATCCTCAATGCGTACCAGCCGTGTCTCAACCAGGCGCCTCCGGCTGTCATCGTGAATCCGCCGCAGTGTACGAACTCCTCAACCTCTTCCATTCCTCCCGACGCATTCGTGGCCAAGCTGAATCCCAACGCGAACCAGGGTCAGCAGCTGATCTGGTCGACGTACCTGGGAGGCAGCGGAAACGACCTGGGCGTGGGAGTTGCGGTCGATACGGGAGCCGCGAACGTTTATATCGTCGGAACCACGAACTCCATCGACATCGGCAAGAGCACAATTACGGTCCTCACCACGGCTCCGTTTCAAGCCTGCCTCGACAACGAGTTCGTACCGGCGAGCAACCCGGTGCAGTGTACGTCAAAAGCGGGAGATCCGTACGACGCGTTTGTGGCGCGGTTGACAAATCCGACGAACACCACTACGACCACCACGCCCGTGAACGTGGCCCTGAATTATTTCTCTTATCTGGGAGGGAACGAAGACGAAGCCGGGCTGGCGATCGCCGTGGATTCTGGTGCGGGCGCCGTGGTGACCGGTTGGACCCAGTCCCAGTCCTCGCGCACCAATCCGCTGCTTCCTGGGTCTTTTCCTGTTTTCCCGTTGAACAACCCCATTCAGAGCGGTTTGACCGGCTTCCAGGACGCGTTTTTTGCCCGGCTGAGTACAACGACGGCGCTGGGGCAGTCGACGGTTGGGTCATGGGCCAGCTATTTTGGTGGAGGCAGCGCGGACTCCAGTAGCGTGTTGACCGAGGGTACCGGGGTCACGCTGGATGTAAATCAGAACGCATACTTCGCCGGGGATACCAATTCGCCGGACTTGCAGGTGCAAAAACCGCTAGTCACTGCAGCGGCCGTGAACCCGGTGAATGGATACAATGGCGGCTATGATTCGTTTGTGGCGCAACTGGGGCCAGCCTACAGCGTGTCGATTACTGGATCTCTCGCGCAGGGGCCGAACCAGCAGTACATCAGCGCGGGGAACCAGGCCACGTTCACCTACCTCGTGACCAACAACGGTCCGGATCTGGCCAGTGGGCTCACCTTGACCGACAATCTGAGTTCTGAAAACACAGGAGTGACGCTGAACTTTGTTTCCGCGACCGTGGCTTCCGCGACCTGCGGAGGAGGTTCGACCAATGCCACGGTGAGCTGCAGTCTTCCGCCGTTGCAGTCGGGCTCGGCCGCAACGGTCACGATCGTGGTAACTCCGCAGCCGAACAGCGGTGGGGTGGCCGTTGCGTTCAACGGGGGCACGGTACAGGTAATGGGGCCAGGGAACATTGTCCTGGCGCGGACTTTGGTATCGGCGAACATGTCCGACTTCAGCATGACGGTGACTCCGCCGAATAACAACGTACCGGCAGCCGGGGATACGGCCACGTACGAGGTGAACCTAACTCCGCAGCCCGTGTATGGGTCGTCGATCTCGTTGGGGTGCAGCGGACTTCCTCAGGGGGCGGCGTGCAACTTCAGCCCCGTCACGCAGATACTCTCGGGGGCGGGATCTTCGGCGCTCTTCATTACGACGACCGCACGGCCGGTGACGACGATCGGGTCTATTTTCGGGGCGCGACAGTTCTATGCGATCTGGCTGGCGATTCCCGGATTGACGCTGCTGGGTGTGGGCGCTGGAGGGAATCGCCGCCGACGGCGCATAATGGGAATATTCTTCGCCTGTGCACTATTTGCTTTGCTGCTGTTGCAGCCGGCTTGCAGCACTACGACCACGCAAGTGCCGGTCAGTGGAACGCCTGCGGGGACCTACCACATCACCGTCACAGCCTCATCAGGCACCAGCGATACCAAGAGCGGACTCATCACGCTAGTGGTTCCGTAGAGTTGGCGGGAGAACGAGTATAAGGACTTCCACCTTTCGACCTGGTGAAAATCCCCATTTCTCGCAAAGCACGCGAGAAATGGGGTATCCCGGTATCGTTGGTGTCTGCGGGAGCACTACGCGCCGGCGGAGAGTTTGTGGTGGCCCTTGGCTTCGGCGATTCCGTATTGGCGGATTTTGTACAACAGCGCTTTGTAGCTGATCTGGAGAATCGCGGCGGCTTGCTTCCGGTTCCAGTTGGTTTGTTCCAGCGCTTGAGTGATGGCTTGGGCTTCGGCTTCGTCTTTGGCGGTGCGCGCCAGCGATTTCAAGCCACCCTGTTCTGATCCCCGATTTGAATCTCCGTTCGGTCCAGCGTTGCCGTCGTTGCGCGGAAGAAGTTCGCTCACGGCGAGATTCTCGTCCCCGAGAATCAGGTAGCGCTTCAGGAAGTTGTTCAACTCGCGAAGATTGCCCGGCCAGGAATGATTCTGGCAGGCTTGCAGCAATGCAGGTGAGAGCGGCAGAGGCGCCCGCGCGTAACGCTCGGCCATCCGCGTCATGGAGTGCTTCAGCAGGATGGGAATTTCTTCCTTGCGCTCGCGCAGCGGCGGAATCTGCATGGTGAAAGCATTCAGCCGGTAGTAGAGATCCTCGCGCAGCCGCTTGTTGGCCAGGGCTTCGGGAATGTTGATGTTGGTCGCGGCCAGAATGCGGACATCCACTTTGATTACGCTGCGGCTGCCCAGGCGCGAGAATTGCTGGTCTTGTAAAACGTGCAGAAGTTTCGCCTGCAAGAGCGGCGGCATCTCGCCGATTTCGTCGAGCAGGATGGTGCCCTTGTTGCAGAGTTCGAACTTCCCCGGCTTAGCGTGAGTCGCTCCGGTGAAAGCGCCGGGCTCGTAGCCGAACAGTTCACTTTCGAGCAGGTCGGCCGGCACGGCGGCGCAATTCACTTTCAGGAAAGTGCGGTGAGCGCGCGGCGAAAGCTTGTGAATCAATCGCCCGAGAACTTCTTTTCCCGTCCCGCTCTCGCCGAGCAGAAGCACAGGAATGTCGACATTGGCGACCAGCGCGGCCTGCGAGCGAATCTTCCGCATCTGTGGGCTGGCCGCGATGAAGAAGACGTCGTCAGAGAGTTCTTCGATTTCTCCGCTATAGGTCTGTTTGCCCTGACCGAGGCTGAGATCGATGACCGCGTCGAGTTCCGCTTTTTGAAAAGGTTTGGTGAGGTAATCCAACGCGCCCAGCTTCATCGCGTGCACAACTTTGCGGGTGTCGTTCACGCACGACAACATCACAACTTTCACGCCGGGCTGGATCTGGCGCAGTTTCTCGAGCGTCTCCAGGCCGTCGATGCCGGGCATGAGCACGTCGAGCAGGACGAGATCGGGTTGCAAACCTTTTTCGACGGCTGCGAGCGCTTCCTCTCCGGTGGTCGCGGTGTCGACTTTGTAGTCGTCGACTTCCAGCAACGTCTTGATGTAACGGAGCATGCCGGGTTCATCGTCGACCAGCAGGATTTTGGCGGTTGGCTTCATCGGTTCTTCCCCTTGCTGGCGGCGGCAACGGCTGGTTTATACGGGATCAGGAAGGAAAACTTGCAGCCTGCGCCGGGATCGCTTTCCACCCAGATCTTTCCTCCCATGCCTTGCACCAGGCGCCTCGCGATCGCCAGACCCAATCCCATACCTTCCTGAGCTTCGGTGCCGGGGAGGCGGAAAAAGTCGTCGAAAACTTCGACGTGGAACTCGGCGGGAATTCCGGGCCCGGTATCGGAAACGCTCACCTTGACCGAGTTGGGATGAGTCACATTCTGGCGGCGGCGCTCGGCGGTTGAAGGCTGAGTCGCAGCCCGGCGTTCCCACATGTGTGGCTCGGCATGCAGCCAGACGGTTCCGCTCTGCGGCGTGAACTTAAACGAATTTTCCAACAGGTTCGAGATCACGCGTTCAAGCTTTGGAGAATCAAAGGGAAAAACCGGCAGCTTGTCGTTGGCCAGAAAATAAAGCGCCAGTCCTTTTTCCTGAAAACGATTCGACCACAGACGGCACATGTCCGACAGGCACTCGTTGATGTTGCCGGGCGCGAATTGCATGCGCAGTCCGCCGGTTTCAAGCGCGCTGTAGGTCAGGAAATCCTGAATGAACTGTTGCAGGCGTTTTCCGCTGGCCTGCATGTCGCGCAGGACTTCGCGCTGGCGGTCGCTGAGCGGCCCCAGCTTTTCGCTGTGGAGCAACTCCACGTAGCCATTCAAAATCGAAAGCGGGGTTTTGAGGTCGTGGGCGGCGGAGGCCAGCGCGTTGGTGGTCCGCTGGAAACGCTCGCGGAGTTCTTTGTACTCCTGCAGAAGAGTCTCCGGGCTGGGCACATCGCCGTCAGGACGCGTCACCGCAGCGGCCGGCATAGGCTCGGGGAGCTCTCCCGCGTCGCGAACACATGTGTTCTTTTGGACAGTCGCCATTAGGAAAACCACAGGTTGACGGGAGAGAGGGGGAAACGGCACCTTCCGTTTCAGGACAAGTGCTGGTACCAAAATCGTATGACAGGCGCAATTTGTTGTCAACGAAAAATGCACGAGAATTACCCAAGTGTAGCAAAAGCTTGCACTTTTGGGCGTTTGCGTCGTGCAGCGCCGGATTTTCGAAAACCGAATGAAAGACGAACAAAAGACACGGGAACTGCCGCTCCGTTACGGGTTTTGCGGTCGAATCGGGAGGGCGTTTCGGCGGCTTACCGGGTTTCGTCGGGTATTTACCTGAGATTTGGCCCCTGAGGTGCTCCCGACGAGGGGTCGAGAGCGATGGAGAGGTTTGCATGAACGGTCTGCGAGCGGGAAGCGAGAGGCGAAAGTGGTCCAGGCTGCCACTTGCCATCCCCGTTTTCGTACGCGGCCGTGATGGGAAGGGCAAGGAGTTTCTGGAATTCGCGACGGCGTTGAATGTGAGCGCTGGCGGGATGCTGGTGGCGATTCGGCGGGTTCTGCCCGCAATTGCGCAAGTCCGGCTGGAAATTCCCAGCGCCCCGGTGGCGGCTTTGGCTCTATTGCCGAGCTCTTCGCGCACTCTACGCGCCAAGGCTCTACGTAGTACGCCTGCGGAAGGCTATTATTTGTTGGGGCTTAAGTTCGCGCGTCCACTCCTGGTTTCGGTTATTCCCAAGGCCCGGCAGCGGAAAATGGCTTCTGCCGTGTGAAAATGTTTGCGCATGTCACCCGCGAAGGTGTTACCCTTGGAACCATCTCCCGATTACCGGGGTGTGCCGTCGCGGCTCTTTGGTAAGTTGATCCTCCTCAACTACATAAGTTAGATTTGAGTGGTCTGCGCTGGCCTTGGAGGCCATTGGCGCTCTGGGTGCACTTAGTAATGTCTCCCCCCTTTGGTACAAACCAACCATGACAACCAGCAGTGTGAATACGCTCGCCCAGCCCTTGGGGGAAATGCCGCCCGACGCGATTGTCTTTGGCCGAACCGAGGCCATGCAGGCCGTGCGCGAACGCCTGACCAAACTGGCGAGCGCCAACGTTCCGGTATTGATTCAGGGCGAGAGCGGAACCGGCAAGGACATTATCGCCCGCATGATTCATGCGTCGTCGCCGTGGCGCTCCGGGCCGTGGGTGAAAGTGAATTGTCCGGCGATTCCGGGAACGCTGCTCGAGAGTGAACTGTTCGGCTACGAGAAGGGCGCGTTCACCGGCGCCTATGGAATGAAGCCAGGGCGCGTGGAAATGGCGCACCGGGGCACGCTTTTTCTCGACGAGATTTCAGAGCTGGATATGTCGCTGCAGTCGAAGTTACTGCAACTGCTGCAGGACGGGCAGTTCTGCCGCATTGGCGCGCAGGAAGACAAGAAAGTGGAAGTACGGGTGGTGTGCGCGACCAATCGGAAACTGGAGCAGGAGATTGAAAACGGCACCTTCCGGGCGGACTTGTTTTATCGCATCAACGTAGTGAATCTGCATCTCCCGCCGCTGCGCGAACGGGCCAGCGACATTCCGGAACTGGTGGCGTATTTCCTCGATTATCACAATCGGAAATACAACTGCCGGGCGCGGGCGCTCTCCAGCGAACTGATGACGGAATTGGGCAAATATCACTGGCCGGGCAACATCCGGGAACTGGAAAACCTGGTCAAGCGCTACGTGATTTTGGGCAACGAAGAAGTGATCTCGACGGATCTAGCACCGCGGCCCACGGATTTCTTCAACGCTGAAATTCCGCTCGATGGCCAGGTCAACCTGAAGAAGCTGACGCGCCAGGCGGTGCGGGAGTTGGAGCGCAAAGTAATCCTGAAAGTTCTGCAGAATTGTCACTGGAACCGGAAGCAGGCGGCACGCGCGTTGAGCATCAGCTACCGCGCCCTGCTCTACAAGATTCGCGACGCCGGACTACCCTCGAACCGGGTGGTAAAGCGGCGGGAAGCGGACAATCCCAAGCAAGGCATCGCGGCCGACTAAGAAACCCACAAGTCCAGCACTTGCCGCGCTGGGCGCGGGTTCTCCCCGATTTTTTGTCTTGTTGCGCATATATTTTCACCTTCTGCCCGGGGCGCCACTTTCAAATCTAGCGCAAGCCCTTACCTTGCAGTAGTTTACCGCTGTGTGAACTTTGGTACTCAGGGTGCAAACTAAGGGTCAGTGCTTTAGGTCGGACCTCCGGCAATTCCGGCAATAAGGTGCGAGCCACGCGTCGTTAGGCATCATAGACCCGGGCAGTAACTCCTAGGAGAAAGTAAAATGAAGAAAATCCTCTTGCTCGCTATCTTGGCACTGGCCCTGCCGATGGCGGCATTTGCCAACAACTCGATCGATTTCACCAACAGCGGCGGCACCTTGTCAGGCGGCAGCGCGGGCTTGTCCCTCAGCGGCTCAGAACTTATCGCAGTCAATGGACTCAACGGTTTGGGCATGGTTACTGGCAATTTGGGTTCGGTCAGCTTCTCGACCGGCATGTTGATGTCTGGAAACCTGCAGATGGGCGCGACGTTTATGGCTGGCGGAACGTTCGTCGTCGACGGCAACGGCACCAACGGAATACCCTCGGGCACCCTCTTTAACGGAACCTTCAGCGGACCCGTGAGTTGGACCCTGGTAACCCTGGCGAACGGAACCCATAACTACACTCTGTCGGGTTCGGTGACCGGTACTTGGCTCAACGGGATCACGGTGGACGGTGCGACTGTGCAGTTGACCATCAATACCGGCAAGGGCTTCTTCGACGGCAGCACGCTGATTTCGAGTGGAGACACGAACATCACGGTTCCTGAACCCGGCAC
>Ga0210400_10000972_pt1 | contig 29465 bp, 25 predicted proteins | sample IncBWH26MmetaG_FD_155456 | JGI IMG/M metagenome (GOLD analysis project Ga0210400, IMG submission 155456) | Forest soil microbial communities from Barre Woods Harvard Forest LTER site, Petersham, Massachusetts, United States - Inc-BW-H-26-M | ecosystem: Environmental > Terrestrial > Soil >... | reverse complement strand
ATGAAATGTCCATCGATGTACAAACTGTTACCGAATAGCTTGCAGAGGCTGAATCAATGTTACAATAATTGCTTCCATGTACAGTTATGGTACCACTTAACGCGTTTGCACCGAAATTTACCGTAATGCTATTTGTATTTGCTCCCGATGCAATGGTTGCTCCTGAAGGTAATACCCATGTATAACCGGTTGCATTAGTTATTGCGGGAACAGAATACACTACTCCTGTTTGGCCTTGACATACATTAGGGATTCCGGATATTATTCCGGCCACTCCTATATAATTAGGTTGAACAGCACTTACCGCAGTAATTGTTAAAGCGCCTGTTGTTGAAAGTGCTCTTCCGTTAAGTGTAACTCCCGTATTCAGGTTAATTGCACCGTTGTTTGCAATAATAGTTCCGTTAAAAACAGAATAATCATTAATACTTACTGCGCCGTTAACTTCCCAAAACACATTTTTTGCCTGTGTTCCGTTGGTTAAAATAACTTTTGAATAAGTGCTTGTAGAAAACGCACCGTATACTTTGATAACAAAAATGGCATTGGCATTTCCTCTTGCGTTAAGATAAACTGTATCTGTAAATGTTACCGCTCCGTTCATAATATACGTATGAGGTGTAAGAACCAAATTGTGTCCGAAAATTGCCGGAAACATTAATTCAATATCAGGAGTAAGAGCGTTCAGATAATTAGACATAGTAAGTAAATCGGATGCACACGCTGCTGTTGAAGCATCCGCAATCGGATGAATTGTTCCGGTTACAAATAAGGGATTAAAACCCGTAGTTAAACCTACATTCGTTCCAACATCACCTGTTAAGTAAGTCGGGCCACTATTCTGAACGGGTCCGTCAGAAGAAAATAATGCGTAGCACTCTGTAGAGGCAAGCGTTGGAGCAAGCGGCCCTGTAAGGTTCGGGCTGTTGCAACCAACCGGAGTATAAGCCATAGTACCATCAACAGTAACTGCACCGGCTGTAGATAATGCCCTGCCTTCAAGCGTATCACCTGAAGTCATGTTAATAGCTGCGTTGTTCGCGATAACAGTTCCTCTCATAGTGGTTCCCGAAGCCATGCTTACCAAACCTTCTACTTTCCAGTATACATTGCAGGCGAGTGCTCCTTTTATTAATTTAACTTTTGCATTTGCGCCTGTGGAAAGAGATCCCTGTATTTGAAAAATAAATACCGCGTTGGCATTTCCCTGTGCATTTAAAGTAAGATTTAAGTTAAGTGTTGTTGCGGCAGGGAGATAATATACACCTGGTATAAGAGTATCACCATTACCAAGAGAAGGCGCGATGGAAAAAGTAGGCACCGTGCTGTTTAATTGGTTATAGGCCAAAAGTAAATCAGAAGCACATTGCCCGCTTGCACCATCCTGGTCATGCAGATTTCCGTTTATATTAACAAATGCGGTTGTAGAGCCTACATTAGAACCTACATTACCGGTAAGTTGCGTAATTCCGGATATGTTTATTGCGCCGTTTGTTGTAAAAAGAACAAAATTGGCTGCCGTACCTAAGGTGGGCGCTTGCCCGAAATTCGATTTCGGTAAAGTTAATAATGCAACGGTTGTTACAATAAGTAGTAGTTTATTTTTCATTTTTGTAAATTTAGGGGTGAATTAATTTTCACATAACAAAGATGAGTCGTAGCGTACCAATAAATATTACAGAAATTGTTCAATAAGTTACATCATTCACTTATCCGCGCGTAACAAAGTTCTCAAAGCCGCACGCCAATAACCAAAATATCATCTACTTGCTCGGCTCCCGCTTTCCAGGACTCAATAAAGGAGTCCAAATATATTTCCTGTTCAAACATAGGCTTATCCCGAACTTCAAGTAAAACCTCCTTAAATTTTCTTGTCATTACTTTTTTCCCGTACTCTCCCCCGAATTGGTCGGCATAACCATCAGAAAAAATATAAAAAGTGTCCCTTTCTTGCAATTTTATCTCGTGCGTGGAAAATTGCTGATTATCCTCGGTAAAACCGCCAATAGCTTTTTTGGTCGCCTTAATTTCTTCAATTGTATTTTGTCCGTTTCGGATAACCCAAAGAGGCCTGTTCGCACCCGCGTATTTTAGACGATAATCTTTTTTATTTACCGAACAAAGCGCAATGTCCATTCCATCCTTTGTAGAATCCAGACTTTCCGACTGACGAAGTGACGTCTTAATCCCTTTGTTAAGCCGGTTTAAAATTTCTGAAGGGTCTGAACTGAGTGAAACGGCATCATTCAGTTTTTCTGAACCGATCATGCTCATTAAAGCGCCGGGTACTCCATGCCCGGTGCAATCGGCTACAGCAATAAAAACAGAGTGTTCATTTTTATAAAAAAAATAAAAATCACCACTAACAATGTCTTTAGGTTTAAAAAGTATAAAACAATCCGGAAAGGAAGCATGAATTTCATCCATCTTCGGTAACTGTGCCTGTTGTATACGCTTGGCATATGTTATACTATCGGTAATATTTTTGTTTTTCTCTTCTGCAACAAGCTTTGATTTCTCTATCTCTACTTTTTGAGTTCTGGCAATGACTAATTCTTCCGCCCATTTTTCCTTTTCTTCGTTTTGAATCAAAAGCCCGTTATTTGCAATTAACAGTTCTACCGCACGCTTTGCTTTTTCCTCGTGCTGACTGGCAAGTTTTTTATTGGCAAAAAGAGTTGAAACAGAATTAATAATTTTTTTAAATTGAGTTTCTGTTTTAACCACATAGTCAGTTGCTCCGTGATGAAATGATTTCAGTGCAACGTCGATATCATCATTACTTGTCAGCATGATAACGCTTATTTTCGGGTCATGTTTTTTGATTTTATCCAGCACTTTAAGCCCGTTCTCTGCGCCGGAGTTTATGCTGTTAAGGTGATAATCCAGAATAACCAATTCCGGTTTCACCCGGGCAAACTCCTTCAGGCAATTTTCCCCTGTTTCAAAAGAGTGCACTTTTATAAACGCGCCTTTAAAGGCAATTTCTATTGCCCCTTTAAGCGTCAAAGAGAAAATTGTATTATCATCTACAATGAAAATATTAATATGCTCTTGTGTATTCACAATTCAGGGCAAAAAGATCAGGAATTTAAATGTTTATTTGAAAATAGACGGGCCGAAAATCTGCACAGCAAGTAATCCGCCAATCAGAAATGAAACACATGCAAATAAAACAACTACCATGTATTTGTATTTCCTGGTTTCTTTTTTCGCTTCCATCATGGTAAAAAGATTAAACAAAGAGTAATTTATTTTCCTGAATTTAGTCTCGCTCTTAACCACATAATCATATGCACCGTGGTGGAATGATTTTAAAGCAATATCCAGACTGTCGTCACCGGTTAATATAATAACATTTGTTTCCTTATTTTCGTGTTTAATCAGTCCCAACATTTTAATGCCGTCTGCTGCGTCCGGATTATTACTGTTTAAATGATAATCAAGAACAACAATTTCGGGTTTTATTTCCTTAAACTTTTCCATACAGGCCTCGCCTGTTGCAAATGAATGTATATTAAAGGATCTGTTTGCAAATGTCAATTCTATATCTGCTTTTAATGCCATTCTGAAGACGGCATTGTCTTCAATAATGAAAATGTTGGTTTTGCTCATAATTATTCTTTATTTGGTTTTAACTGTAAATGTGTTTTTCACTTTCTATTTCAGCCATTGCTTTTTTGCATATTATCAATAATTGGCTGTATAACACTTTGATTTTTTCCATATCGATGGCTTTTGCAGCCAAATTTTCCATTTCTTGTAAAATAGGAGCAAGAATCGTTATTCCCATTATAGAAACAGATGATTTCATGGTATGCGCAAAGCTTTTTATTCCTACAAAATTTGTTTTTGTTATCGCGTTATCAATAGCCTGCAATTCTTCCGGAACTTGTGTAAGAAAGGCGTCTATTATTCCCTTTATCAAGTGGTTCTTTCCTCCCATCATATCATTTAAATATTTCAGGTCACATACATTTTCTCTGAGAGGTGCTCCCGGAGCTGTATTTTCATTCCATTCTTTTTTTATCATTGTATTATATTTTAATTGTGAGATCGTACATTTTTTCAAAAAGAAGATTAGCATTTATAGGTTTTGAAATATAATCGTTCATTCCCAGGCTCAAACATCTTTCTCTTTCGCCCGCCATAGCATGGGCGGTCATCGCAATAATCGGGATATCGCTTTTTAACTCTTGACGAATTACTGTTGCCGCTTCGTAACCGTTCATAACGGGCATCTCCATGTCCATCAGGACTATATCAAACTTCTTTTCTTTTAACTTCTCTACCGCTACACTCCCGTTTTCAGCAACTTCTAATTTCAGGTTTGATTCGGAAAACAAACTCAGAATCAGTTTAACATTCAACTGATTGTCTTCAACCAATAAAATATTCAGTTTACTGAGTTCTTCCATATTGTACTTTTCACCCGTTACTTCTTGCGCTGTAAGAATTTCAACCGATTTTTTGTAAGGAATACAAAAGGAAAAGATTGATCCTTTATTAAATTCGCTTGTAACTGACAAAGTGCCTCCTTGCAGTTCTACAAGTTGCTTTGCAATGCTTAAGCCCAACCCTGTGCCACCATATTTTCTGGTGATGTGTGATTCCGCCTGCCTAAATCGTTCAAAAATATGTTCCAACTTATCAGGAGTTATGCCTATGCCGGTATCAGTTACGGAAAACCCCAATGAAGTATTACCGTCCTTATGACAATCGAGGGCTTTTTTCAAAACTCTGGCGCGAACATCTATACTTCCTTTTTGTGTAAATTTAATTGCGTTACCCGCCAGATTAATTATTATTTGCGTAAGCCGCGTAGGGTCACCCAATAAATTATCAGGCACATCCTCATCGCAACTGAACACTAAACCGAGATGCTTTTCTTTGGCTTTCCCCATTAACATCACATTGAGTGATTTAAAGATTTCCCTTACACTGAATGTATGTTCTTCAAAGGTCATCATACCGGCTTCAATTTTAGATATATCAAGTATGTCGTTGATGATAGTCAGTAAATTTTCTCCGGCTGATTTTATTATTCGCACATATTCCTTTTCCTTTTCTTCTAACTTTGCCTTGAATAATAAATCCGAAAAACCGATTATAGCATTCATAGGTGTACGAATTTCGTGACTCATATTTGCCAAAAATGCTTCCTTCAGTTTTGTAGACTCCTCAGCAATTTCTTTCGCTTCGCTGTAATCTTCCAATATATTGAGAACAGCCCTTTGGGTGTTTTCCATATTAATTTTTTCTCCACTATAATCATCGAGAATATTTAATAAAGCGCGCTGACTGTCTTCAGCATGGAGTTTTTCCGCCGAATAATCATCCAGGATATTTAATAACGCTTTTTCAGTATTCTGAATATCTGTTTTCTCCTCGGCAAGAAGTTTCTTATTTTGTGTAACAAATTTTTCAATCCCGCCTGAATTAGTGTTTTCATTATTATATAACAACGTAGAAGCCATTTTATCTAATTCAATTTTCTTTATTAAGAGTTTAAACTTTGTGTTTTAATTCTTCGATTTCCTTTTTCAGTTCTATCATTTTTAATTCTCTTCCCACAGTTAGTTTTCTGAATCGTTCCAACTCTTCAATTCTCATTAACTCTTTTTCACGTCCCGCAATTTCCCTTTCTGCCAATTGTTTTTGTTCAGTAACATCGCGGGCAACAATCACAACTCCTAATACATTTCCTTTATCATCTTTGTAAACTGACCCGTTGAATAATACATCAGTTAATTTTCCGTCCTTATGACGTAATGTTAAAGGAGAATCAACAACAGATCCCTTAGCGAAAACTTCCTGGTAAACTTCACGGGCTTTTTGTGGTTCAGTGAAATAATCGAAAAAATCAGAGCCGATTAATTTTTCGCGTTCCAAACCCGTAATATTTACGGTTGCCTCATTCATGTCAGTAATTTTTCCTTCAGTACTTATAGTAACCAATGGGTCAAGACTGGCTTCTATAAGACTGAGAGAATATTGCGAAGCTAACTTTACAGAGTAACTGAAAGCCTCTAATTCTTTATTCGCTATTTCGCGTTTTTCTTTTTCTTTGTTTTGAAAATCGAGTTCTATATCGGCAATTACTAATTCTGCCGCTCTCTTTTGCTTCTCTTCAGTTTGAAAAGCAAGCTCTTTGTTTGCAATAAATAATTCGGCTGCACGCTTTTCTTTCTCGTCGTTCTGAAAGGCGAGTTCTTCATTAGCTATAATCAGCTCAGCCGCACGTTTTTCTTTCACTGTATTCTGAAACGCCAATTCTTTATTGGCTATAACTAACTCTGCCGCACGCTTTTCCTTCTCATCATTCTGAAAGGCAAGTTCCTTATTAGCTATATCTAATTCTGCCGCACGTTTTTCCTTTTCATCGTTTTGAAAAGCAAGCTCTTTATTGGCAACAACCAACTCGGCGGCTCGTTTTTCTTTTTCATTATTTTGAAAAAGTAACTCTTTATTGGCTACTATTAGTTCTTCGGCACGTTTTTCCTTTTCATCATTCTGAAAAGCAAGTTCTTTATTGGCAATGCTCAATTCTGCCGCACGTTTTTCCTTCTCATCATTCTGAAAAGCAAGTTCTTTGTTGGCAATTCGTAATTCTATTGCCCATTTTTGCTCAGCAACGTCTCTCGCAACCACCACTACACCCAACACATTGCCTTTATCATCTTTATAAACTGATCCGTTAAATAATACATCGGTAAGTTTGCCATCTTTATGACGAAGTGTCAATGGAGAATCAGCAACTGAGCCCTTTGCAAAAACCTCCTGGTATACTTCGCGGGCTTTTTGCGGCTCGGTAAAATAATCGAAGAAATCGGTTCCGGTTAGTTTTTTTCGGGTTACACCGGTGATATTAGCAGTTGCCTCATTCATATCTGTAATCTTCCCTTCCGTATTAATAGTTACGAGAGGGTCCAAACTGGCTTCAATCAAACTACGTGCGTATTCAGACGACTGCTTTTGCGTTACATTACCTTTTGCTGTTATCATCACATTTTGTGATTTTGCGGTGTTGTCTTTTTTTTGCATGATCATTTATAGAGATTTTATTTAATTACAGGATGGGTTTCTACTCTCACAAAGATGCCAATTCAATAACCGGATGAGTTACATAAGTCGGAAAATAAGTTACATTATTCACTTCCGCTAAAAACCGGCCAATAAAAAAGCGCCGCTTTCGGCAACGCTTTTATATAGGTTTGTATAAATATTATTGCTTTGTAATTGCATTCCCTGCCATCACTACGGCACCTGTCCTTGCCAGTGCTTTACCATCTAAGCTTGCACCTGTATTAAAAGTTATAGATTGCATAGCCATAAGAGTTCCTTTAAAAACCGAAGTAGTCCCGAATGTTACAGAAGATCCGACTTGCCAAAAAATATTAGAAGCTAAAGCTCCTCCGCTCAGGATAACTTTGCGGCCTGACGTAGTTGTAAGAGTAGATGCAATTTGAATTATAAAAATTGCATTGGCATTTCCTTTTGCATCAAAGGTCACATCGCCCGAAGATACAGCTAAAGACGAAGTTGATTTATATAACCCCGGGGTAAGAGTAAGTCCGCCTATATTTCCGGACAAAGTTACAATATCAGTACAAGTCCGTCCGGCAGCATCATTGTAAGCTGCCGTTAAATCTAGTTTTGCCTGATTAGCAATTGGGTCATTGATATGTTGCGTGCCAACTAAAATGCCCGGAGGAAATCCTCCTACAGAAGAACCAGGACTTAGTCCGAGATCTCCGGTAACCGTTGTTGCTCCCGTATTAGTAATCCCGGAACCTCCAAGTACGGCAAAATTGACTGCACTGCCGAGTGCCACGGTTGCCTGTACAGTAGTTTGATTAGGAATTACGATTGGGTTTGAGGTTGTTCCGGCAGCTGTTGTGCTGTTCTTTTTACATCCTGTAAATAAAGCAATAGAAACTATTGCAAGGGCTGATAATGTTTGTTTTGTTTTCATAATTTTAATTTGGTTTTTTAGTTTCTGCTTCTTTGTTTTTTTTATCACTCTCTTCCTGCTTTTTCTTCTCGGTCTTTTTATCCGCTTTTATAATTTCCTCTTTTTTCTTTTCTACTTTCCTATCAGCCTTCCTTTTCTCTTCGGCCTTATCCGCTACTTTGTATTGTGCTTTTCTGAGATCTTCGGCCTTTCCATCCGTTTTATTTTGAGATTTCCGTACATCTTCCGCTTTGGTGTCGGCTTTATCCTGGGCTTTTTTTACTCCCTCGCCTTTCGTATCTGCTTTCTTTTCCTCCTTTAGCAGATCATTATTTCTCTTTTCCGCTTTCTTATCTTCTTTTATTTTTTGATCAGCCGATTTTTGCTCTTCAGCAATTCTGGTTTTAGTTGAATCATTTGAATCCTGGGCAAATGCCGAACCGGATATCATCAACCCGAAAATTGCCAGTGCCAGCAATAAATTTGTTTTTGTCTTCATGAATAAGTATTTATTTGAGTTATGAATAAGTTTTCGTAACCGCGCAAAGATGCGAGCATTTTAAAGGAGAAGTATTACACAAATTTTGAAATAAATTACATGATTCACACTCCTTAACTAAAAAGCACTTTCATTTTTCAACGAAAGTGCTTTACTAACTAAACTTACTTACTAACCGTGAATGGCATGATGCTTTGCATCTTCCCTTTGAAGTTCGTTAGCAAGGCAATTTTGTCCATGAGCTTTAATTGTACTTGCGCTGGCTTTTTCGTGATTGCCGGCTTCATGATGTTTGGCAGCATCCAAATGATGCTTTGCTGCTTCTTCAAGATGTTTTGCGGTTTGTTTGTGATTTTCAATTCCCTTGTGATTTTCGGCAATGGGAGCATTTGAATGTTCTTTTCTGATAGGGGTTGCGGTATTTGTCATGTTAGTTGATATTACATTGTAAATGAATTTTTACAACAATACAAAAATGTCAAACTCTTTGCAAAAAACATTACAAAATAATTTTAATAAATTACGTTATTCACAGAATATATCAAGGTACTTTTAAAAGGAAAAGCCCCGTTTTATCGGAGCTCTTTAAATAAAATTTAGTTAAAATCAGTGTTTCTTTTTTTCTTTTTCTTCACTCAGAAAATTTCCTTTAGAATCAAAACATAAGTTTGATTCGTGAATTTCCATTTCATAGGTTACAAGCCCGTCTGCAGCGGTAATCTTCTTTGCCTTTTTTATTTTTTTACCGGAATGTTTGTTTGCAGCATAATCGGTAGCCGCTTTGGGCAGTGCCGGAACTTCTATTTCCGTTATTGTTTTGATTAATCTACCATTCGGGTCAATAATCACACACATTTCAGTTTTCTTTTCATCAAATTCAGCTTTATAGTTTCCATTTTCTTTTTTCCATTTTTCCACTGTAGTTTTAGGATAAAATGACATAAACGCTGCTTTAACGGCAGCGGGCACTTCGGATTCAGGTATTTTTTGTGCGTAAGCAAAACTGCCCATCAGGGTAATTGCTAAAAACAGGATTCCTTTTTTCATAATTTTTTGGATTAATTGCGAATGAATTTTCACAGGGCAAAGATGAGAAACGAAGAGTGATAGTAGTTACAAAGCTTTTACTATAAGTTACATCATTCGCCTATTTAATTTTCAAAGCTAAGGAAAAGAAAACATGAATAGTTTTTTTGCACATTGCTTTACTTCCTGTTGATCTGCTTTAAAAGGAAAATCAATTTTTGATATACCCGCTAATAAAGGCATGCGAGGTGATTATTAGTTTATGACTTTATTTATTTATCGGTAAGTAAGGTAAATTTTTCAGGGAATTGCTTTATTATTCCACCAGCAAGCATATCTGCCATTGCAAGAATTTCCATATGTACTTTATCAAAAGCAATAATATCCGCATCGTATTCTTTTTTTATCCGGTGCTTAGCTTCATCAGTAGTAATTTTAAGGTGGCTTTTCATCATCACTTTCATATCGGCCAGTATCCAATTAGGATTAGCACTGCAAAGAAATTCAGAAATTTCATCAGCGTTTGCATACCATTTTTTATTAGCTGCATCCAGAGCGGTAGTATTACCATTTTTCGCCGCATCTACTACCTCCGCCGAAAGGTTTATATGTGTGCATAATAGTCCGGCTAGTTTGTTCCCTCCTTTTTCTCCGTAATATGGCTTAATCGCATTCCCGATGTCAACCTGATTCTGGAGCAAGCGTTTTACTGCCTGATCTTTCCCCGGAAGTTCATCTACAAGACAAAATATTACATTACGGGTCCAAACAACGTGGTCTTCCCACAGTTTTCGCATATCCGCCTTTAATTCTTCAGTGCCCGGATTAATGGTTAATGGTTTGTCTTCCCGGTTTTCTTTCAAACCATTACTCAATGAATATGCGGAATATCCGAAAAAAACTATTATTATAGTAATTATCAATGATGCTACACTTATTTTTATAATTCGTTCCATTTTTTCAATTTTATTCTCAAAAACATTTTTGAGACAAGGCAAAGATTAATGCATTTCATTTATTTAGTATTGTATTACTTTTATAATAAATTACATAATTCAGAGGAAAAAAGGTCAGCCAAAAGAAACCTGATCAAACGCAAATAAAGTTTGTCTTGATGACGTATGAGTCAGTACAATGTTCTGTTGTTTTTTCTGCGTTCTTCCTTAAATTTCTTTCTTGGGGTTTCGTCATTCAGTTCATTCATCCTTTTATACGCTTTAATTAGGTCATCCGGGAATTCATTTTTATACTCAATTTTGTAGAATGAAAAACCATTGTAAGGAATAACATGCTCTTCCTTTAATATGCTAACTCGTTTTTCCACTTCTCTTTTTTTGAAGTAAAACAGAAAAGCATTTTCCCTTTCTTTAATCAGTTGGTTGAATTTTTTGCTGACGATTGCTGAGCCAACATACCTGACACATTTTTCTTGTATAGTAAATAACATAGAAGTGCTTATATGATTGTTCAGATAATGAACAAACACTGAATCTTTCGAAGATATTTTATCAACTATGAGAGAATCTTCTTCCGAAAAAGAAGTTTTACAATTTATGGCAAGGAAATATTTTTTCTTAGCCTCAAAAAAAAGAATATATTCTTTTTCTTTCAGGGCATATTGTTGCGGATGTACAGTAATAGAAGCGTCCGGATTGTCTATCAGAAAATCTGCCATTTCTTTAATAAATTTTTCCTGATTTGATCGCAGCAAACAGGAGCGCATCTTCCACTTAATAGTAAGTGATTTCTCAATTTCGGTTTCGATGTTTTTTACCTGCATTCTATAGGGTGTGGTTACAGGCTTTATGAAAATATTCCCTAGTAAATCGAAGATTATATCCTTTATATGAAATTTCGGGTTTTTCAGATTTCCGGTGATTGGAATTTCATAATCAATGACATTTCCACGCTCACGAATAAAAGATAGAATCAAAGGCAGGGGAATCCATTTTGCATCTTTATTTCTCATTCTTTTCGTAGTGCGCGGATCGATTATAACCAAATGATTCTCGCCTTGTATAATTCCGTTTCTTACATTCCATCCGCCATTAATCTCAATGGTTCCTCTGTCTAAAGGAAAAGAAGTATATGAAATAGTATAAGGATTAAACAAAGCGGCCGGCAATTTCCGAAGATGATAATACATATCAAAATCGCCCGCAGCATGCGGATTTATACTTAAAATTACTTCGGCATTGCCATAAGGTTTAATTCCGCAATTAAAAGACGCTTTTGCACGTTTATGATTTTTATCAATGGAGTCTGCAGAAACAGTAAGCGGATTTAAACTGACCGAAAATTCCTCGCTGACCGAAAAATCATTGTATTTTAAATTTCCCTCTGAAATTCTAAGGCGGTTAATTTTATAATTACTTTGAAAAAAGTTCTTTGAAAGTACTTTGATATAATTAGCTATTTCAATAACGAGGTTAAATTTGGCCGGGTCTGCATTGACACTTGCAACATTAGACCCGTTTTTTCCGAACATAGCCTGTATATTGTCCAGATGATCATATAATTCATATTTCAAATAAGGGTGGCGAAGCGAAACGCTGTCAAAATAATATTTAAAACTCCCAGGATTTAATTCAATAATGTTCAACGATAATTTTTCGAAAGATGCGTAATCTTCCTTCTTCGTTTTTCCGAAGTGAAACTTATTTATTGCAAGCATTCCCGTTGCTTTTATATCTTCTTTATTTGTAAAACTTCCGGTTGCTTTAATGTCCGCATCAAGATTGGCTGAAAAGTTTCCGTAGTTTGCCAGGTCTTTGAGGTATTGCTGAATTATATTCAAATCGAAATTATGTAAAATAGTTGCGAGGCGATAATTCAGATTCTTTGTATTAATCGTAAAATTACCCTCCATATTGCCACTTCCCTGTCCGGGTAAAAAAGAAAAACGGACGGCAATCGTATCCGAATTCCATTGTAATCCGCTGCTTTCAATAGTAACTTTTTTTATAAAGTAATTTATCGGAATTAATTCTTCCCGGTAATAAAATTCTCCTTCATTAATTTTTATATTGAGAATACTAAAGCGAACTGGTTGCTTTTTACTGACAGAATCTCCCGCAGAAGAGAATCTAATTATCAGGTCATCAAGGTTCAACTTGTTTTTGTTTTGACTAATTACTCCGTGAGGGCTATCTAAAATCAATTCACTTATTTCATAAGTACTTGAAAATAATTTAATTATTGAAATATTTGCACTGAAGCCTTTTGCCGATATGAAAATGTTGTCGCTTCTTGATTCATAAATTTTAAGGTCATTGAAATGAACATAACCGGTAAAAGGGTTTACATAAGCCCAATTCATGGTAATTTGTCGTCCAACATATTTTTCATCATATTTTTCAATCAGATACTTTGTTAAAGGTGAAATGCATAAAACAACAATCACACCAATGATGGCAGCAATACTCGTAAAAATAAGCAGGGCTTTTTTTAATTTGTGCATATAATTCTGCAAAGGTGGTTCTCTTGTTTTAGTGATTGTTACATAAGATCGGGAATAGGTTATACTATTCACGCATTCACAATGCAGCCCTTTTATGCCTTCTACAGATGCGTGATATATATAAGAGTTTAAAAAAATCGTGTAACATCTTATGTGTTGAATAGTTTCATTTTTGTAAAGAATTAAAAAAAAGTAAATACTATGGAAACAATACTTGTACCTACGGATTTTTCGGCAGCGGCGGATAATGCAACAGATTACGCAGTGCAGTTGGCTAAATATTTTAACGCCAAACTTATCTTAGTTAACGCTTCTGCTATTCCCGCCGTAAGTAGTGACAGCCTGATTCAGTTAGAAATGTACGCTTCTTTGCAACAAACTTCGATTGACGGTTTAGAGAATTTGAAAAAAAAAATACTGAAAAATGATAATGGCCTTAACATTGAATGTTTTTCAGAAACGGGATATGCGTACGATGTAATTATTGCCGCAACGTTAAAGTATAAAGCAAATTTGGTTGTTATGGGAATAATTGGTGAGGCCGGAAGAATTAAAGAGAAAATTATCGGAAGCACTTCGGTAAAAATCGCGAAAAACACAGTGACCCCCGTTTTTATTATTCCCGAATCGGTAAAATATCATCGCATTCACAAAATTTCTTTTGCCTGCGACCTTAAAAAGACAGAAAACTCATCTATAATATATATAGCAAAGTATTTTGCCAAGGTATTCGATTCAGAACTTGAGGTTGTTAATGTGGAATATCCCAATGAAGAAATTACCATTGAAAATGCCAAAAGTAATTTGTTTGTAGAAAAAAAACTTCAAAATACCAATCATAAATCAGTATTTATAACAGATAATCAGGTAGCAAAGGGATTACTGGAATATTTCAAACTTAACCCTACCGATGTGGTGATGCTCAATCCTAAAAAACATTCGGTTTTTCATAATCTCTTTTATGAGAGTGTAACTAAAGAGCTGGCCTTTCATTTGCAGGTACCCATTTTAACCGCAATGGACTAAAGTTTTATCCTATTCATTGTGACCTTATCTCTTATTTATTTCTTGAAGACCGGAACGCCTTTCAGATCGGTTAAAACAAAACTTAAATCGGGTTTATATGCCTTATTACTTACACTGAATATATGCGCACAATCCGGAAAAACAAAAAAAAGTGCTCTGCAGGACAGTTTAGATATTTGTGAAAAAGAAAGCAAAGAAAGAGATATAGTAGATTTTTACAGGCAAATATTCAGAAAAAAACCACCTATTGAAAAATGTGAGCCAGGTAAAAAAGCAGGAAAAATTCACCTTGCAGTACTTCCTGCCGCAGGGTATTCACTCGTAACGCGGTTGGCTGTTGTAATTGCAGCAAACGGGGCTTTTTATACCGATAACGAAATTAGTACCAAACTTTCGGCTGTTAATACAAGTATAGCTTACACACAAAATAATCAAATTATATTTCCGGTTTTGTCCAATATATGGACAAGAAAAAATAAATACAATTTACTTGGCGACTGGAGGTATTACAAATATCCCGAATATACTTATGGTTTGGGCGGGCATACATCAGTAAAAAATTCCGACCGTTTGAATTATTCAAATATTATAATTCGGGAAGCTGTCTTAGGTCATATATTGGGTTCCGGGTTTTATGCAGGATTGGCTTATAACCTGAATTATCATTGGGGTATCAGCGAATTTGGAAACTTTAACGGTGAGGTGAGTGATTTTAAGAAATATGGTATTGCCAAAAACTCTGTATCATCCGGAATATCTTTAAATGCCTTGTTTGATAATAGAAAAAACTTTATCAATCCATCTGCCGCCATATACGGAAGTATAAGCTTTTGCCCTAATTTTACTTTTTTAGGGAGTGATCGGAATTACCGGTCGCTCACAATTGATTTAAGAAAATATTTTAAACCGGGCAAATCGGATAACGTTTTAGGTTTTTGGAGTTATAGTTGGTTTACTTTTAATGGTAATGCGCCTTATCTGGATTTGCCCAGTACAGGTTGGGATGCTTATGCCAATACAGGAAGAGGTTATATACAAAGCAGATTAAGAGGAAAAAATTTACTATATCTGGAAATGGAATATCGTTTTGGTATAACTCATAACGGTTTATTAGGTGGTGTTGTATTTACAAATGCTCAATCGGTAACAGATTGGCCAAGTAATAAATTTCAAACTGTATTTCCATCTATTGGTACCGGAATCCGAATAAAAATAAACAAACACTCAAATACTAATATGTGTATTGATTACGCCATAGGGTTAAACGGCTCTAATGGTATATTTATAAATTTAGGGGAAGTCTTTTAGAATATCCACTGAAAAATAATTTAAAAAGTTTTTTAAGGCCGGGGTGGGGTAACTTAGATTTATTTTATTGCATAAAAAAGGCGAAAGTTTTCTCCGCCCTTAATAATTTGAATGCTTTATTTTTTAGAATCAACACCTGTGTTATTAACTGCAATGTCTTTAAACGCATGACCTAATTCATCCATGTCATGACTAAATTCACGTTTAAATGCTGTCCAGCGACTGGTTTTTACATTACTACACCCGTCAATCTTAGCTTTCAGTTCATTATTCTTTTTTTCTAAAGTTAAAACTTTTTTATCATACTTATTTTGTTTATCCTTGTCTCCGGCTAATTTTTTCTCTTTCAATTCGGCAATTTTGATTTTATTTTCGCTTATTTTCTTTTCAGCATCTTCTTTAAATTTTTGGAAATCAGCAGCTGAATCTGCCTTTGCTTCCTTAAGGTCTTTTTTAGCTTCAGCCACATCTTTTCTTTCCTTTTCGGCTTTTTTGTTCTGCTGTGCAAATGTTGTTAGACTTCCTGCCATAATAACAGCTGTTAGTGTTAATTTTAAAATTGTCTTTTTCATATTTTCGTTTTTAAATTTATTGGACAAAGGTGCGCTTCCTGAAGAGCAGAAGTATTACAAAACCCGGTGAATATGTTGCATTATTCACATGTTTATTTTTTCTTTTTTCCAACTTCTTCTTTTTTCTTCTTTTTAAAAAACCCTTTCAGTAAAAAATTATGGCTTGCCGCTTTCATATTCTGACTGAAACCTCCTGCCCCCCGTTTAATGCTTACAATACTTTGATCAATATTTTTTGCAAGTACCGTATCCATAAATAATTTTCCAATCGTTCCCTTTCCCTCACGTATATTTCCTGTAATAACAGCAAGGTCACCTGTTATGCTTGCAGTATTATCACTGGTTTCTTTTACTTTCAATAAAATATCATCCATACTTACAGGTTGAGTAGTTTCAATAACATCGTTATCCGAAAGTTGTCCTTGCCCCGCTTTTCCCGGGATAATTATAACAATTTTATTTCCCATCAAACCATCGGAGCCGATGATTGCTTTAGCATTTTTTTTCATAAATCTTCTGGTATCTTCATTAATCAACATGCCAATCTGTACAGCAGAATCTGTAATTTGCTCTATATTGTCAATAACACCAATGTTAATTCCCGAAAAGCGCACATTGTTACCAATTTGAAGTCCGCTTATATCCTTAAACACTCCGCTTATACGAAATGTACTCCCGAATAATTGTTGCCTTTGACCGATAAAGTAAATCCCTGCAATAAATAAAGCCATAGTTATCGAAACAAATATTCCAAGTCTCATTTTATTTCCCGTTTGTTTTTTCATTTTTTTATTTTTAATGTTATTCAAAGAATGAACGCACCCATTCGTCTTTTGATTCGGATAATTCTTTAAAAGTTCCTTCGGCCACAGATGTTCCGTCTTTAATTACCATCATTTGATTGGCGGTGATACGGGCGCATTCTACATCGTGTGTGATAATAATACTTGTGGTATTATATTTTTTCTGAATATCTAAAATAAGTTTACTGATTTCTTTTGATGTAATGGGATCAAGCCCTGTTGTCGGCTCGTCGTAAAGTATAAGTTCCGGTTTCAGTATTAGTGTGCGTGCGAGACCAATCCTTTTTCTCATTCCGCCGGAAAGCTCGGACGGCATTTTATCAATTGCATCTTCAAGCCCTACATTTTTTAATGCTTCTATAACTAAGGCATCAATTTCTTCCTGAGATTGTGATTTCAGATCGCGGAGCGGAAACTCCATGTTCTCCCGAACAGTCATCGAATCATATAAAGCAGCGCTTTGAAACAGGAAACCTATTTTTTTTCTGAGTACATTTAATTCATCATTTTTTAATTGGGAAATATTTTTTTCCAACAAAATAACGTTCCCTTCATCAGGTTCAATTAAACCAACCAGACACTTTATCAATACAGATTTACCACTTCCCGATTTTCCGAATACAACAAGGTTCTCTCCTTTTTTAATTTTAAAACTGATATCCTTCAGCACATCATTAATGCCAAAGGATTTTTTTAAGTGCTCTATTTCTGCTACTATAGTCTCCATTTATCTTCAGGTAAATAAACTTGTTATCTGAACCGCTATCATATCGAGAACGAAAACAGCTAATGACCCGAAAACAACCGCGGATATAGCTGATTTTCCAACGCCTTCCGTTCCTTTATTAGAATTATAACCTTTGTAACAACTGATCAATGCCACAGCAAATCCAAAGAAAAATGTTTTAATAACTGCAGGAAAAATATCCGTGAAAGTGAGCTTTTGAAAAACCTGCAGAAAGAAAAGATGAAAACTTACATCAGATTTCAGATTAACTCCTACATAAGCTCCGTATAAGGAAACTGCATCCGCGGCAATTACCAAGACAGGCAACATTAAAGCGGAAGCAACAACACGGGTTACAACTAAATATTTAAAAGGATTAATTCCTGAAACTTCCATCGCATCAATTTGCTCCGTTACTTTCATAGAGGCCAATTCGGCACCAATACTTGAACCAACCTTACCGGCAAATATTAAAGCAGTTATCACAGGGCCAATTTCTCTTATGATAGAAACAGCAACCATAGCCGGTAACCACGATTCGGCTCCGAATTCAGCCAGTGTTGGCCTCGATTGTATTGTTAATACAAGCCCCATAATAAATCCTGTAATAGCTATTAGCGGAAAGGATTTATAACCGATTAAAAAAGATTGCTTACTTAACTCATTTAATTCGTAACGCGGTTTAACCGCTTCCTTAAAAAACCGGAATGTAAATAATGTTAAATCCGTAACCTCTTTAAAGAAATCTTTCGTTTTTTTAAAATACAGGTTTTCGCCGGGAGTGATTAATTTTTTCGCTGATTTTAACTGAGCAGTTATTAAATGATTTTCCACTCACGTTTTATATAAAATATTTTATGATAACAATCGTAACAATAGCCACAAAGGTGCCTATGAAGAATATAAATTTTACATTGAGTTTAAACTCCGTGTGAAAACCTTCAGGTTTTGTTTCATCTTTTAAATGCCTCATTGTTTTGTTTTATTAATTTGTAAAAAGATTAATCTATTTCCGTAATTTTCAATTCAACTCTTCTGTTCAATTGTCTTCCCTCAGGGTCATCACTTCCGTCAGCTTTTTTATTCGGTACGGAAGGCATGCTTTTTCCATATCCTTTAGCTTTCATACGGTCTGCACCGATGCCATTCTCTATCAGACGTTTTACTACAGCCTGAGCGCGCTCTTCCGAGAGTTTCAGATTATAAGCTGCACTCCCTTTACTATCTGTGTGACCCGATATTTCCACTTTCATCTTCGGATTGCCTTTCATTATCGATACTAAATTTTTCAATTCCACATTTGAAAGCGGACGTAAGGTGGCCTTATCAAAATCAAAGAAAATATTATTCAATACAATTTTAGAACCTACTATAATCGGCGGCAGTGTTACAGTTCTTTCAAGCTCATGATAAATCGATTCTTTCGGAATATCCATATTTTCGGAATAAAACAAATGGTCATCGGCACGATAAGTAATGTTGTAATTTTTACCGGGCGTCAGAATAAAAAGAAATTCGCCGGTTTTACTGTTGGCATGATAAATTGCAACAACCTGTTCGTTTTCATTATCTGTAACCGTAATAACTACATTCTTAGCGGGTAAATTATTTTCATCAAGTACCACACCTTTCACTAATGTGAGAGGTGTTTCTTTCTTTTCAAGAAATGTAGCTATGTAATTATCTTTTTCCCCAAAGCCTTCATTTCTGAAGGAAGAGAAATACGCATTAAGTCCGTTAGGGCTTATCACATAAAAAATATCATCGTCGGTTGTGTTAATCGGATAACCTACATTCATAGGTTCTGACCAAATAGAATCGTTAGAAAGAATACTTGTAAATATATCAAAGCCGCCCATTGTATTGTGCGCGTTTGAACTGAAAGAGAAAGTAGTTCCATCGGCATGAATAAAAGGAGCATCCTCATCATAGGGTGTATTTATCGCGGCGCCCATATTAACGGCTTTTGCCCAATCTCCGACAGGAGTTTTTTTACTTATATACAAATCTCTTCCTCCGTATCCACCCGGACGATTACTTGTGAAATAAAGTGTGTTTCCGTCGGCAGAGAAAAATGCGCTGGGCTCCCAATATTTTGAATTTATATTTTCGTTAAGTTTTACCGGGGCAGTCCATACGTCTCCATTGAGAGTTGTACTATAAATATTTCCATCTCCCTTATCATCTTTATAAATCAAAATAGTTTGCCCGTCGGGAGATATACCCACACTTGCTTCGTTTCCTTCGGTATTGATTGGCGCACCGATATTTATTGCATTTGACCAGCCGGTCGATGTTTTATTTGACATATAAATGTCTTCAAAATAATTTCCTTCTACATCTTTTTGGCCGCCCTTTGAATTTTGCCTGCGGGAGGTGAAGAATATAGTTTTTTGATCGGCCGATAAAACAGGTGAATAATCAGCATAAGTAGAATTAACGGTACTACCCAGGTTCTGTATTTTAATTTTTACCGGATTGGCAACAAGTTGGTTTCCCGTTTTGCACATTTCTATTCTCCGGCTTGCCTCAGTTAATAGAGTTTTATCAAGGTTGAGGTTTCGTGCCATTACGGCAATAAATTTTTCGTAAGCTTCTATTGCTTTGTCAAATTGGTAATTTAAATGATAAGCATCTCCTAAAAATTTGTAAGCAATTAAAGGTGCGTTCTTTTCCTTGTATGAACTTTCTTTATAGTTATCGGTAGCAGAAGTAACGGCTTTAGCAAAATAACCAATAGCCTTACCTCTTTCTTTTCTTGAACTCAGGTAACAAACTCCGATTTTAAATGCCAGATTCATATTTGTTGTATCCTGGAAATAGAGATTTAACAGGAGAAAACGGGCTTCCGTGAACCCCCCCTTATAATAGGTTAACGCTTCGTTTTTTCCGTCCTGATAAACTTTAGAAAATACTTTTTCGGCAGCATCAAATTCTTTTTCAAAAGTTTCTTTTTTGGTTTGGGCATTCAGGCTGAATTTGTTTATTAAGCATACAAAAAGAAGTAAATTAAAAAATTTCATGATGGAAAATAGTTTTAGGGTTTTAAAATTACAAACACCATTGCAACCGCCGCCGCTAACATAACGACTACTGCTATCCGGTCTCTCCTTTTATGTTTCAGTCTTTTTTCGGAAGACATTAATCGCGTTCTCATTTTTAAAATTACAAACACCATTGCAACCGCCGCCGCTAACATAACGACTACTGCTATCCGGTCTCTCCTTTTATGTTTCAGTCTTTTTTCGGAAGACATTAATCGCGTTCTCATTTTTATAATTGAAATAAATCAGAACACAAAAATGCTCATTGGTAAAGCGAATATGTTACATCACTTTGCAAAATAATTACATAATTCGCTGTTGTGAAGTCTTGCACAAGAAAAAGGGTTCCCGCTATCAGAGTGTTCTGAGAGACAAAATAAAGACGATGTATTGAAGAAAGGGGAAAATCACATTCTTTCCATATACCACTTTAATTCCTTTTCCATTTTTTTATACCTGAAAATGGAAGTTATAATTTTTTGAAGACGCATAAAAGCAGTTTCGCTTTTAACAACATAATCAAAAGCACGGTGATGCATACAGTTTATAGCTACGTCAATCTTATCCTGCGACGATAACATCACCACCGGAATGTCCTGGTTGAATGCCTTTATCTTATCGAGTGTTTCCATTCCGTTCATAGCATTTTTGTCAATACCATCGAGGTGATAATCCAGAATAATTATATCAGGATTACGTTCCAGATTCTTCATACAAAGCTCGCCGGTTGCAAAAGTTTCAATAGCAAAATCAGCATGTTGTAAAAATTCTATTTCCAGTGATTTTAAAAACACGGCGTCATCGTCGACCAGGAAAAGTTTTATCTTTTCATTTTTCATATCGGAGTGTTTTTAATTGTGTTAAATTCTTCTTTTAATTCTATACAGGCCTGAACGCAGATATTTTCAAGTTGTAAAACCATGTCGGGTATTCCGTCTGTTTGTTGTTGGGTACTGGCATATTCTTGTACCTTCTTTGCCATATTTTCAAAATCAATGCTAATACCCATTATTGAAAAGGATGGGATCATTTTATGCACTGCCGTATATAAGGAATTCCAATCTTTGTCCTTCAGACTTTGTTTCATAACATTTATAAGCGGAGGTGTCTGTTCCAGATACAATGAGATCATTTCCATCATCAATTTCGGGTCAGATTTTGTACGATGAGTTAAATAGTGCAAGTCAATACATTTTATTTTTTTACTTTGCCCGAGATTACTTTCATTACTTGTGCCTGATTTAATAAGTGCAGGCTTTTTTACCAAGCTGATTATTTTACTGTACAACAATCTTTCGTCAACCGGTTTAGCAATGTAATCATTCATTCCAACGGCTTTACATTTTGCAAGGTCAACAGTGGTAACGTCCGCAGTTAAAGCTATAATGGGAATTTTAGAATTCATTGTATTACGAATGTATTCCGTAGCTTCAAAACCGTTCATTTCCGGCATTTGTAAATCCATTAAAATAATATCGTATGATTTTGTTTGAAGTTTCTCAATAGCTATTTTTCCATTGGCGGCAATATCACGTTCAAATCCAAAATCATCTAAAAGCGTTTTCATGAGTAATTGATTAAGTGCAATATCCTCAACCACCAATATTTTTATATTTTTAATTTCAGTATCCAATTCCATTATTTCTACTTCCGCCACCGCTTCCTCTTTTGTCTTTTGAAATGTCAGTATGAAACTAAAAGTAGAGCCTTCTCCAACTTTGCTTTTTACATGAATACTTCCGCCTTGTGGTTCCACTAATTGCTTAACAATAGCCAGCCCTAATCCGGTTCCCCCATATAATCTTGAAGTGCCGCTTGTTGCCTGCTGAAAATTTTCAAAAATCTTTTCTATTTTATTTTGGGGAATTCCAATTCCTGTATCGGTTACCGCAAATTCAAGTGTTGAAGTACTTTCATCTTCATCTAACAAGCGCACACTAACCGTAATTCTCCCTTCTGTAGTGAATTTTACCGCATTGCTAACCAAATTCAAAATGATTTGGTGTAAACGAACAGGGTCCCCTACCAGTACTTCCGGAATATTACTATCGTATTCTTTAATCAGAACTAAGTTTTTCTCCTGAATTTTTGTTTCAAATAAGTGCAGCATAGCTGATAAAGACAAAGCCATTTTGAAAGGCGTTTGAACAAAGGTCATTTTTCCGGCATCCACTTTTGCCAAATCAAGTATGTCGTTAATCAACACAATTAATGCATCGCCACTCATTTTAATAGCGGTTAAATATTCTTTCTGTTTGGCTGTTAAATCTGTTTTTAGCACAACCTTTGTAAAGCCAATTATGGCATTCATAGGTGTACGGATTTCATGGCTCATGTTTGACAAGAACTGTTGTTTTGATTTAACAGCATCTTCTGCCACACGGGTTGCTCCTTCTGCTTTACTCTTTGCTTCTTCCGCTATTTGGGTGGCTAATTCGGCAAATATTCTTGCTTCTATTAATTCTTTTTCAATTCTTTTTTGCTCAGTAATATCTCTTGCTACCACAACTGCGCCAAGTACGCTACCCTGATGATCTTTATAAACCGAGCCGTTAAACAGTACATCTGTTTGTTTATGGTCACGTATGGTTAAAGGATAGTCCGCCACAAAACCTTTTGCAAAAATTTGCTGGTACCCTTCGCGGGCTTTATCCGGCTCAGTAAAATAATTAAAAAAATTTGTACCGATTAATTTCTTACTGGACACTCCTGTAGCCCTTACGGCCGCCTGATTTATATCGGTAATTTTGCCGGCCGGACTGATGGTAAATAAAGGGTCGCGGCTCGCTTCAATTAGGCCGCGGGCATAGTTAGCAACAATTAATTCTTCGGCTCTCTTTTCCTTTTCTTCATTTTGAAATACAAGTTCTTTATTAGCAACGATTAACTCAGCTGCACGTTTTTCCTTTTCCTCGTTTTGAAACACAAGCTCTTTATTGGCAATAACCAACTCTGCCGCACGTTTTTCCTTCTCCTTATTCTGAAAAGCAATTTCTTTGTTTGCAATTACTAACTCATCAGATTTTTTTTTCTTAGCCATTTTTCATTTCGATAAATTAATTCAGGTCTTTTTCGTTTCCAATTTCTTCAAGCGGGGTTCTTCTTTTATCTTTTAATTGCTTAAAATGAGAGGGCGAGAGCCCGGTAACTTTTTTAAACTGATTAGATAAATGTGCCACACTGCTGTAATGGAGTTTATAAGAAATCTCTGTAAGATTAAGCTCGTCGTACAAAAGCAATTCTTTTGCCCTTTCAATTTTATGAACGATAATAAATTGCTGTATGGTAATTCCCTTTACTTCTGAAAATAAGTTGGACAGGTACGTATAATCATAACTTAATTTCTCACTGATAAAGTCGGAGTAATTCATTTTCGGTTGTTCTTCCGTATGATGAATCATTTCAGTAATCACATTTTTTATTTTTTCTATCAGCATGGCTTTTTTATCGTCCATTAACCCGAGGCCCGAACTGAATAAAGCCGCCCTAAGTTGCTCTCTTACTTCGGAAGAAATTTCTTCCATTATTTCAACTTCACCTAAATCAACCACAATAAAATGCAGACCGAGTTTTTTCAACTCTTCTTTCACCGCCATAATGCAGCGGGTACTTACCATATATTTGATGTACAGTTTCAAATGAAAATTTTTTTTAAGGAATACTTACTAAGGTGCGCAATTTTAGTCGGGTACAGTTATAAAAACGGATAAAAGAATTGCATAATTCACTGATTTACCTGTTTTACGCAAATAAACGGTGCATTTATAGCATAAAGGGTTTAAAACAACGGAGTTCAGATTTTACGTCTATCTTTTCAAAAGATTAAGTGCAATAACAACAACAATACCCATTGTTACAAAGGTCAGCATAAATATGGCAAAATACTTGGATACGCCGAATTCCTTAACCATCAGCCTAATGGGTGCCGTTATAATATGGCTTACTACTTTGCTTATTTTTTTCCACGCGCCCGAACCTTTCACCACATAATCATTTGCACCGGCCCTGAATGAATCAATAACCAACGCCATATCTTCATTACCGGATAACATAATAACTTCTGTTTTTGGGTTTATGGATTTGATGGATTTTAAAGTTTCAAGGCCGTTTTTCCCTTCCATAAAATAATCAAGAATAACGATGTGTGTATCTTTGTCTACTTTTTTTAAGCAACTGTCGCCGTCATAAAAAGTTGATATTTGTATGCCCAATCCAAACCTGTTTTGCAAATATTGTTTGAGTGTTGAAACCATTAATTTGTTATCGTCAACAATAAATAAGTTCAGTCCTTGCGTTTCCATACGGCTTTTTTTAAATTAAATGATTTACAAATAGTATGATACAAAGGTGGACATGTGTGGCTTTAATATGTTACATACCTTTAAAGTAATCTTACATATATCACGTATTATGCATGTTATTATTTCAGCTTACTCAGAGTTATTTTCTTTATTTCCTTCATAAGATCTTCAAGATAATCCGTTTGAATTTCTTGTATCTCGAGTAATTTTTTATTTTGATGAACGAGTAAATGATCCATTTTTTCGCCCAGAAGTTTAATTTCAAGCTCTGCTTTAAGATTAATTTTATAATCATGCTCGCTGCGATTCCGGTCTTTTTCTTCTCTTCTGTTTTGGCTCATCATGATAATAGGAGCCTGAATGGCAGCCAGGCAGGATAGAATTAAATTTAAAAGAATAAACGGAAAGGGGTCGAAAGATTTTATGGATAAGAGCCAAATATTAACAAGCATCCATATTAAAATAAATGAAAAGAAAGTAATTATAAATGTCCAGCTTCCGCCAAACGAAGCAATTTTGTCGGCTAGCTTTTGCCCAAAAGTCAATCTGTTTTCAATCTCTTCTTCAATATTTTCAGAGAGAATAGTGTTGTTTTTAATCGCGTTCAGTACAACACCGTCAATAATTTCAAGTTCTCCTTTCTCCTGGGTAATAAGTGAGGTTAGATAAAGCCTGCGGTAATGATTAAGTTCATCTAATGATAAAAAGTGATTTTCATCAAAATCCGGATGACCCCTTTTAATCAGGTCAAAAATTCCTTGCCTGAGGTCTGAAGCTCTTACATTTTCGCCATGATCAATTTTCTTTTTACTAATAAAACTTGTTGTCATAGAAAAAAAATAGTTTATACCAATTTACCACACAAAGGAGAGAATATTTAATTTTTATGTGTTACATATCGCTGAAAAGGCTTACATATTTCACATATATAACCTTCGCTTTAACAAAGAGAAAAGTAGGTTGAACTCAAATTAAAAGTTTCTGAAATCATAAAAAAAACTATATTTTCACTGTCACTTATGATCAATCATGGTTTAACTAAAGAATCCGGAAAAGGCTTTCTATATCCTCCAATCTCATCTGCCTCTGCTTTTTATTCTTCAAGTTATTTCCTATCCAGTACTATATAAATTATATAACTTATTATAATAATATATACTAAATAATTAATTATCAATTTAATATAATAAATAATAAAACATTATGTATTATATATCAATTAATTTTTTACAATTAAATAAAATACAGTTGCATTAGTTTTACTTTACATTACAATTACAAAAAATTCAGAGTTAAAGCAATTTATGATGTTTAAGCTGATTTACAGGTATATGCACGACAGAGTAATTTATTTCACCGGACGCCCAACTATTTTTGGAAACAAGCCGTCTATCCTTAAAAGGATAAAGCTTGAAAAAGTTTGATTTTGACCTGAAATATTGTAATTCTCATATATTGAATCCTTGCCAATGAAAAAAATCTTATGTTTTATAAGCCTTCTGCTATTTTTCAAAAGCGGGTTTGCACAGAATCCGAAAGAAAAACACATTCCCGGAACTACTTGTTTCCAATGTGAAAAAAATTCAACTAATGCCAGAAGTTCTGACCCCACCGTACTAAATGGTAACGCTTCTTTAGGAGTTACCTATAACAATTCAGCTTGCGGTTTGAATTATGTTGCAGGCAGTGTTGTAATTCAACAACGCTCCACTTCTGCCGGGATAGCATCTCCACCGGTCGGATCTGTTCAACCGGCCCCGATAGTTATTTCAGGTATACCTGCCTGTGCGGTTATTTTGAAAGCCTATTTGTATGCTGACGCTTCCGGAAACGGGGTCCCTATTACCGTAACTGTCAAAAACCCCGGTGGTACAAGCGCAAATTATCCTATGCCAATTATAGGATCAGATATTGACAAATGCTGGTCCAGCCTTGGTTATGCCGGTACTTATAGTTACAGGGCTGATGTAACACCTATAGTTACTACAAACGGAACATATCAGGTTTCGGGCTTACCGGTTTATCCTGCCCCCGGGCCAAACGATGTTGACGGAGCTACATTAGTGATTATTTATTCAGACCCTTCGGCAGGGTATACCGGAACTTTGGTTATTGCTGATGGGGCACAAACCAGTATCGGTGCGGGGCTTTCGGGAAATATTACAGGATTTAATGCCTGTGCAAATTCTTCCAGTGGAAATTCATTTATTATTCTTGCAGATTTGCAACAATTAAATGCAACACCTATAACAATTAACGGAACGGCTTATTCACTTCCTGCCGCTTCAGATCTTTGGTGGAATTTTGTTCAAACACCGACTTCTTTTACCTCGGGACAAAGCTCCAGTGCTTATTCGGTGACGAACGGGAGCGATTGTTTTAATATTGTTGCAATAGGTTTATATTATCAAACTTCCTGCAGTGTTTGTACTGCTTCAGGTTTAACGATAACTGCCACACCTTCTTCTTCCTGTGCCGGCAATACGGCAACTGCTGTTGTGAGCGGAGGTTCGGGATCTTATAGTTATACATGGAGTCCCTCGGGTGGAAACGCAGCAACTACTACTAACATACCAAGCGGAACTTATACTGTTTCTGTAAGTGATAATGCAGGATGTAAATCAGGAACAACAACAGTCACTGTTACTAGTTCTGCATCTCCGACTCTTACAGTAAATTCGCCTTCTGTTTGCGCGGGAAATTCTGCAACACTAACAGCTACAGGGGCCACAACTTATAGTTGGAGCCCTGCAACCGGGTTAAGTGCTACAACAGGAGCAAGTGTTACTGCTAATCCAACCGTTACTACTACTTATACCATCACAGGAAGTACGGGGGCTTGTACAGGTACTATTACATCAATGGTAACTGTTAATCCCACCCCAACCATTACAGTCAATTCTCCAACAATATGTAAGGGCAGTTCAACAACTTTAACTGCTGCCGGAGTAAATACTTACACCTGGAGTCCGGCTACGGGTTTAAGCGCCACAACAGGCGCGAGTGTTACGGCCAATCCGACTGTTACAACTACTTACACCATCACCGGAACTTCGGTTGCAGGTTGTACAGCAACTACAACATCTACGGTCACTGTAAACCCTACTCCGACAATCACTGTAAATTCTGCTACAATGTGTAACGGAGCTTCAACCACTTTAACCGCAACGGGAGCAAATACTTATACCTGGAGCCCTGCTACAGGATTAAGCACCACAACCGGTGCGAGTGTTACGGCCAATCCAACCTCTACGACTGTTTATACAATTACTGGAACCTCGGTTGCGGGTTGTACAACTACTGCAACATCTACTGTTACCATAAATCCAACACCCACCGTTACGGTAAACAATGCGACTGTATGTATAGGTAATTCGGCCACCTTAAACGCGACGGGTGCATCTACTTACACCTGGAGTCCCGCTACAGGTTTAAGCTCAACAACGGGGGCAAGTGTTTCTGCCAATCCGACTGTAACCACCACTTATACCATTACAGCAACCTCCGTGGGGGGTTGTACGGCTACGGCAACTTCTATGGTAACGGTCAATCCTCTTCCCACTATTACGGTCAACAACCCCACTTATTGTACGGGAGGCAATGCTGTTTTAACTGCTGCCGGAGCAAATACCTACACCTGGAGTCCCGCTACAGGTTTAAGCGCAACAACGGGGGCAAGTGTTACCGCAAGCGGAACGGTGACTACTAACTATACGGTTACAGCTACCAGTGCCGCCGGGTGTGTGAATACGGCCTCTACCACGGTAACTGTGGTAACCACGCCTACTCTTACTGTAAACACTTCCACTATCTGTATCGGAGCTTCAACTACCCTTACCGCGAACGGCGCTGTTTCTTATACCTGGTCGCCCGCTACAGGATTAAGCGCTACAACAGGGGCAAGTGTTACGGCCAATCCTGTTACCACAACCGTATACACCATCACCGGTACAGCCGGAACTTGCTCAGCCGTTACAACAACAACCGTAACCGTGAATCCTTTACCCGTGGTTACTGTCAACAGCGGAACTATTTGCATCGGACAACAAACCGCTACTTTAACTGCAGGCGGCGCTTCTACATACACCTGGAGTCCGGCTACCGGTTTAAGTGCTACTTCAGGAACTTCCGTAACGGCAACACCAACAACTTCTACTTCTTACACCATTACCGGAACAGATGCAAACGGCTGCGTGAACACTGCTACTACTTCGGTAACCGTGAATCCTTTACCAACCATTACCGTCAACAGCGGATTTATCTGTAATGGCAGCACGGCAACATTAAACGCAGGTGGAGCAAGTACCTACACCTGGAGTCCCGCAACCGGTTTAAGCTCTACCAACGGGGCTACGGTAAACGGAACTCCCGCCACTACTACGCATTATACCGTGACCGGAACTAACGCGAACGGTTGTATCAGCTCGGATACTACTTCTATCACTGTGGTGAACAATCCTACCGTGACGGTCAACACCGCTACGATCTGCATCGGAAACTCAACTACACTTACCGCGAACGGCGCTATTTCTTATACCTGGTCGCCCGCTACAGGATTAAGTGCTACTTCCGGAACTTCGGTAACGGCCAATCCTGCAACAACAACCGTATACACCATCACCGGTACAGCCGGAACTTGCTCTGCCGTTGCAACAACAACCGTTACCGTGAATCCCCTGCCCGTGGTTACAATAGGAAGCAACAGCCCGATCTGTGTAAATCAAAATTTAAATCTTACTTCTTCC
>Ga0210400_10000971_pt1 | contig 29472 bp, 27 predicted proteins | sample IncBWH26MmetaG_FD_155456 | JGI IMG/M metagenome (GOLD analysis project Ga0210400, IMG submission 155456) | Forest soil microbial communities from Barre Woods Harvard Forest LTER site, Petersham, Massachusetts, United States - Inc-BW-H-26-M | ecosystem: Environmental > Terrestrial > Soil >... | reverse complement strand
CCAGAGATCCAAACACCACCTTTTTGCGGCATCGAGCTCAATTCCGGACGTGCCGCCGGTGATGACTGCAAACCTCGTTTGAGCGCTTCATCGTCATTCTCCTGGCTCCCTCATTACCGCACAGGGCCGGGCACGGTCCCGATGCCTTCCATCTCCTTCGTGAACGGAATGAACTCGTGGTCCATGATCGCGCGCGGGTCGTATCCCGGATCCGCCATGACGCCGTGCACACGCCGCCGCTGCATGCCGAAGTTGCCCGCATCATAGAGCGGAAACACCGAGGCCTCGCGCAAATAGCGATGGAACGGGTACTTCATGTCCAAAGAGTTGACGCCTACCACCTGCATGCACTTGTACACGCAGTCGAGCAGCATCTCGGTGCAATGAACCTTGCACATCGCACCGATGATCTCACCGTGGTAATCGTGAGTATCCATGTAGTGCGCGGTCTTGAAACAGAACGCCCGAGCGGCTTCAATCTTCGCGGCGACGTCACCGAGAACATAGCCCGGATACTGGTAGTTGATGATGGGCGACGGACCACCTCCGGTATACGTCTTCGAGAACTCGAGGGCTGCCTCATAGGTAGCCCGTGCAATACCGACGGCACCGATTCCGGCCACCGGTCCGGACCACGCGAAGTTCCGGTTGATGAGGAAGTCGCCGTTGCCCTTAGCGCCCTCGACCATGTTCGCTGCGGGGACTCGCGCGTTCTCGAAGATGATCTCCGCATTGGAGGTGCTGCGCTGGCCCGACTTGTTGATCATATTGTACCAGATGCCGGGCGTTCCCCGTTCGACCACGATTGCGGACAGGCCCTCCCTGCCGCCGGCCCGGGAATCGGTGCGGACGACCACCAGGTTGAGATTCGCGCCGTTGCCATCCCAGCCTGCGACGTTGCACGGCCAGTACTTGCGGCCGTTCAGGACATAGTTGTCACCGTCGAGAGTCGCCGTGACTGCGATGCCTGCTCCGCCCCCGGCGGGGGCGTCGAAGTTCGCCGTGCCTCCAGGCGATCCCGGCGGCTCACTCGCTGCGTAGCCGACGATGAACTCGCCGGACGTGTCAGCGGTCGCGCCCCCGATGAACCGCCGCTTCTGCTCCTCGGAACCGTAGTACCAGATCGGCATCAGGCCGAGCCCATTCACCAGAAGCGTCGTTCCGAAACCTGGATCGACCGATTGGACCTCCTCCGCTGCGATGATGTAGTCGACATTGGACAGGCCACCGCCGCCATACTCCTTGGGAAGCATGGCCCAAGCCATACCCCTCCTGGAGGCCTCGACGTATGCCGGTTTCATCATCTGAAACGCGCGCAGCGGATCGTGCTCCTCATCGACCGCCTGTACGATCGGAGCCAGCACCGTCTGCGCGAAATTACGAGCACCCAGCTGGATTAGCTTCTGCTCGGGAGTGAGGGTGAAGTCGATGGCCATGCGAGCCTCCTCTATGTCAGGACACGGGTTCCAATGAGCCGACGAGCAATTAGCTGGTGAATCCAGGGCGATTTTGGCCTTCAGCAGCTTGGACACGGGACAACCGTCCTTCATGCCCCATTCGGGACCTCCGTCAACCGCACTCAGATCGATTGAGTTAGTGGAAAGCGGACCTTCGCATTTGCGGCGCTTCGTTCAGTTGCTGACCCACTTAAGACAGGCGCGGTCGGGCACGGCGACAATTTGGCGTGGCCTTGAGCCCCGCTCTGCCGGCTATACTCCGGAAAACCAGTCGTAGCCTTGGTTTTCCCAAAATCCTCCCGGATAGGTGTTCGTCACCGCGATCGACTCCAGGTTTTTAGCGCTCTTGAATCCGAGCTTTACCGGAATTCGCAACCGCACCGGGGCTCCCCATTCGGGGGTGAGCGGCTGCTGTTCAAAATCAAGGGCCAAAATGGTTTGCGGATGCAGCGCGCTCGCCATGTCTATACTGGTCGAATAGCCGTCAAAGCAGGTGAAGGCGACATAACGCGCCCGCAGATCCGCGCCGACGCGGCGCAGAAAGAGGTGCAGCGGCACACCGCTCCACTGCCCGATCTGGCTCCATCCTTCAATACAGATGTGCCTGGTGATCTGAGCTTGCTGCGGCAGGCCGCGCAATCGGTCTACCGTCCACGGGGTCTTGTCCGCAACCAGCCCGGTGACGGCAAGGCGCCAATTTTCTGGGACCGGGCGGACCTCCCAAATTGGATAGTAAGCGTTGAAGCGGAACGGTCTGGTGATTGCGCTCGCCGGATAGGTTTTGGCAAGACGGGAGGGGCTGAACAGCGCGGCTTGCACCCGGTCGTTGAACCGCAGCATCGCCCAGAGCCCGGCGTCCACGCCGGAATGAGTGGAAAGATCACAACCCGTAAGCAGAGCGAGACTGCCAAGCGAAAGGGCGCGCTTCAGGAAGCCCCGGCGACAAAGCTGCGCCAACTCCGGGGCGATGTCGTCGGCGGTGACGGACGGGTGTTTCCGGTTCATCGCGCGCCCTCCTCGTCATGCGTCTCCGGCTCGGCCTGAAGCGGAACCAGCATCGAGATGAGCGTGCGCGGGAACAGGGCAACGAGTACCAGGTGGATGACGAGGAATCCGACGATTAAGGCCATCATCGCGAGATGGATGTGGCGCGCCATCGGATAGTCGCCGAACAGCGCGGTGAGCCAGCCAAGCTGCACCGGCTTCCAGATGGCAAGACCGGTGACGATGGAGAGACAAATCACGACGATCACGCCGGTGTAGAGTAAGCGCTGCACGGCGTTGTAATGGCCGAGTCGGTGGCCGAGCCGGAGACGGAGCGCTCCGCCTAGATCGCGGAGCACGGCTTTGGGTCCAACCGGCCGAATGTCCCGACGAAAATGCCCGGACAGAATCGCGTAGCCCAGATAAGCGACGCCGTCAGCGAACAGCACCCACATGGCGCTGAGGTGCCATGCGATACCGGCGGCCAGCCAGCCTCCTAACGTGATCCCCGGCGGAAAACTGAATGGCAGGCTGGGTGAGGCATTGTATATGGCCCAGCCGCTCAGGATCATGCAGATGACTGCGGTGGCGCCGATCCAGTGCATGATGCGGACCGGCAATGGATGCGCAGGGAGGCTGCGCCCGTGACGTTGCTCCAACGCTCATCTCCCATTCCGAAGTAGGGTCGGCAGAGCTCCCCCGGCTCTGCCCGTCGATGTACTGCTCGAGCCGTGATCTGACGCGCGGCGAACCGAATGGCCCCGCGGTTACATTGGCGGCGTGACGCCATGGACGCCGACCGCGACGAACGTTTGCCCTCACCTTGCGTACGCCATTGACAAAAACGGACAAGCCCGGTGTCCGGATCTCGCACCCGGCTCGCAAGTCACGATGGGCGCGGTTGGTGGCATCTGAACAATTTGTTTCAGGACGCAAGTGTCAAGTCATCTGGCAGCAATTGACGAAACACGTCTAATCACAGTTGCCGCTTGGCGCCGACCGGCAGCGAGCCCTCTCGGCCAATGACCACGGCCGTGCCTCAGCTCACACCCTCGACAATGACAACCGCAGTTCGTTCATCGCTGCGGCACGCTCCGACACGACCATATCCCGCAGCGGACGCCCTCTGGCGGTCAGGACGCCCAGGTCGCAGCCGACTACCCACGGCTTTCAAATCCCCGTAGCCCGGCGCGCGGCACCACCCGACCCTTGCCGGCCCGCGGTTTCCTTCCCTGAGGCTTATCAGACGCCTGCCCTCAGAGCGCGCCGCACTGTTCAGTGCCGGGCAGGGCATCTGATAACCCTTAACAACCTCAGAACACCGGTCACCGCCACAGCACCGCCGGTCTACCTTCAACAGCGGAAATGCTTTCGGTCGAGCAGCACTGCCGGTCAGTGCCCACGCCGGACATAGCCGACGTGCAAACGCGCGAGTACTGGCGGCGCCGACCGTCAATGGCAACTCACTTCTGCTTCGCCCCGATTGCTCGGACCGCACCCGCCCTCGCGAAAAACTTGGAAGTAGCCTCTTGAGCAACTCCAATCGTTTGCCGTCTTGCTCTGCCATCTGCCCAGACATTCGGTGACATTGCCGCCGGGACGCGCAAGGCTAGTAACAAGTCACCGGCCGACATGACAATTGGAATGTACTGGTGGCTTGGGAGAACCTTTGATCCGTCGTCGCCGAAGCCTCCCAGGGCACTTCTCGTGTTTGTTGATCGTCGAAACGACGGTCAAACCTCCGTCAGGCGCCTGGAGTGTGAAATGGCATAGGAGGGCGAGCGGAAGCGCAGAATCGGGTCATCGGTCGGCGCGATACCATCGGCCATGTGCATGGGATCGAAGTTGATGGTATAGGCCCCCGATGCTTGATCCGGCGCATACGAAGTGAGCGTCAGTGTGCCTGCCTTGATTTCGCGCCTTCCCGCCGGCCACAGAACCGTCGGATCATTTTCGGAATCACCCGGTTCTCCAATCGTCACAATCATCTCCCAGCGAACTGGGCCTTGTTTCACGCGGTCTCGGAAGGCCGCCTCAAGAAACTCTCGACGCTCTTGCGCAAGCTCCGCATCGGTAAGCAATCTTTCTCCGTCCCCCGGGACGAAACGCCAGCGCACATTCGTCGTCTTTCCTGCGTGATCAACGAAGCGAAACGTATGTATTCCATAGAAGGCGGAATTGGCGTAGCTTGCTGGGGGATTGTTCGTCTCCAGAAAATGCATCTGCGCAGCGTTGTCGGGATGCTGCTTCATAAAGGCGGCGAACTTGCTCGGATCAGCTTTTCCCGTGTTCACGTCCTTAACGAGAGCCAGGAATTTGTCCAGAAACGTGGAAGACGTTCGCGCGAAGAACATCGGCGTATGCAACATAGTCATGTGATGCAAGGCGCCGTTTTTGAGACGGAATTCCAGACCCATGCCACGAGGGCTCCGCTCAGAATCGGATGCCGATGGGTCCCCTCCGGCAATCGAGAATCTGGCGATAACCTCGATCCGATCGCCATCGAACAGTGCTGATCGCGAGAACTGTGCCGCCTCCTTTGCCCCAACAAAATAGCCAGTAGCTCCGAACCCCGTCGTGTGATTTCTTCTTTTTCCTGGGTTTCGGCCGTATGCCCCTTCCAGCGCGTCGTTAACTGCAACAGCAACCAACTCCTCGCCGCCTTCACTCCCAGCGACATTAGCGTTTACCTGACGCGGCTGAACCGCACTTGCTGCCGCTCCGAGTGACAGCCCACCAACGCCAGCAAGTAGCCTTCTCCTAGAGGTATCCATTTTCTTACTCCACCTCGTCTGGACTAATTCTCTTCTGTCTGAGTCATCACAACGAGCAGCTAGTTGGGACGCTTGGTGTCAGCTCGATCTCTTCAAGATGAATTTTTGTTCATAGGCTGCGGGCCATCCCGGCTAGCGGTAGCACTGCTTGCTGGCACACGACCCTCTTCATTCGAAACCGCTCTGCTCGAATCGTCCGAACGGTCAAGCACGAGCCGAGTCCTTGCACCGATCGCACTTCGATACGATGCCCGAGCAGATCGGCAGCGCGTTTTACGTTGAAGAGGCCCAGTCCAATACCGTCGCTCCGGCTCTGATCCGCCCGCTCAAAGGCATCGATGATTCTCCATTCGCATCGGGCTCTTCATCCCCTGCTACATCGATGCCTTCTTTCCGGAAATCGGCATCGCGACGCTCGAACTGCTCGAACGGTTTGGGCACGATGTCGAGTACCCGCGTGACCAGACCTGCTGCGGCCAGGGCGAGACGTGACGAATACGCGACCGCCAGCGGGCGTGTAGTCGATCGCGTTGCGTATCAGGTTCCGCAGCATGCCGGTCAGCAGAACCGGGTGGCTGACGGCAGTGCCGCCCGCCCGCCGTGACGACAAGCGTGATCCCCTTCCGTTGCGCCATTTCGGCGAACTCAGCCGCGAGATCCTCGAGAACGGAGCGCAGCGGTACCGGAAGATGCATGTCGCCGCCCGAGCCTTCACGCAGCTGCAAAGCCTCTACGAGCTGGCCCAGCATGCTGGCTAGCTGCGCCGTCGCATCTCGGCCCTCAGCAGCTCCTCACGCTGCTCCTCGCCAGCGAGAGTTTGCGCCAGGACATCGTGCGCGCTGGTGATGACCTGCAACGGCTGATCCCTGAAGACGAAAACGACGGCAACTACAGCCCACATTCCTCCCAGGAAGTCGGAGGCCTGGTCGACGATGCGAGGTCTGGTTGCGGCGCGTGCCGCCGTGCTCGCCGCTGTCGTGGCGATCGACGGGGACATAAGACGGATGGTCAGAGCATCCGACGCTTGCCGCCGGCTGATGAGCATTCCCGGGGCCGGCCAACTCACCGCCCTCGCCTTCACAGCGGTAATCGATGATCCCAACCGCTTCCGGCGATCCCGCGACATTGGCGCTTATCTCGGCTTGGTGCCGCGGCGCTATCAGTCAGGGGAGATTGACTACAGCGGCAACATCTCGAAGTGCGGCGATCGACGCATTCGTACACTCCTGTACGAGGCGGCAAACGTCATGCTGACGCGCTACAAGGGGCCGCTGAAGCTCAAGGACTGGGCATTCGCGATCGCCAAACGATCGACAATGCGCAAGGCGAAGATCGCGCTCGCCCGTCGTCTCGCTATCATCATGCACGCCATGCTGCGACACGGCACCGAGTTCAACCCGGCATAGCCGAACAGCCTGAGCCGAAGAGGAGATCGAACCGAGCTCCCGAGCGGAGCGACGCCCGAGGGAGGGAGCCGATGACGGCGCCGATTCTGTAGCATGCGGTCAGCTTGGCCGACTGCGATTTCAACCGAGCCGCTCTGCACCCAGCTGACCCCATCAAGTGCCACATGAGCACGTAGAGAACGCAGACACCCGACAGGCGTCAAATATCGCTCACAAACGAGCCGCCGCCCCTTGACCCATTAGAGAACGGAATCGGGCATCAGTACGCGTTCGGGCCTCCGCGGCACGACGGCGCAATTGCGCCGTAACCGGTCATTGAATTCCACGTTTGCACCTTGATTTTTGCTTGAGTCGTGATTCAGCTGGTGCGGCCGGCTGCAACGGGGGGTCACGCTTGATTTCAGCCGGCCCGGCAAGCCGACCGACAGTGCCTTCCGGGAGTCCTCCAATGGGCGGTTGCGCCTTGAATGCCTGAATGGTCTTGTCGCTGGCCGACGCGAAGAGCAAGATTGACGCGTTCTACGGCAGCACGATGAGAGCCGTCCTCACAGTGCTCTGGGGTGGCTGACACCCCAGGAATTTGCCCTGGCGACGACCCAACAGGCTGCCGAATGAAACGCGGAAACGCGCCTTCCGGCGGAACCAGAAACCGGGAGACTGTTGCGATGACACTGCACCATCATTTTCACTCATACCTCGAACGGGTTCGTCAGGAGGGCCGCTATCGTATTTTCGCCAATCTAGAGAGACATGCCTCGCGCCCGCCCTATGCTACTTGGCGCGATGGCGGGAACTGCCGCGAGGTCGTCGTATGGTGCTCCAACGATTATCTCGGGATGGGGCGCCACCCACTTGTAGTCGATGCCATGGTCAAGACTGCGCAGCAGATGGGCACCGGCGCTGGAGGTACGCGAAATATCTCCGGCAATAGCCATACCGTTATCGCGCTTGAGGCGGAACTCGCCGACCTGCACCGCAAGGAGGCCGCTCTCGCCTTCTCTTCCGGCTACGTCTCCAATGAGGCGGCGCTTGGTACGATTGGTCGACTGCTGCCGAATTGCTTGATCCTGTCGGACGAGAAAAACCACGCCTCGATGATCGCCGGCATCCGGGCGAGCGGCGCCGACAAACGGATCTTTCGGCATAATGATCTCGACCATCTCGAAGTGCTGCTTGGAGAGGCCGGAGACTTTCGCGCCAAGGTGATCGCTTTTGAATCGGTTTACTCGATGGATGGCGATATCGCTCCGATCGCGCGGATCTGCGATTTGGCGGCGCAATTCGGGGCTCTCACCTATCTTGACGAAGTCCATGCCGTTGGCCTTTACGGAGCCCGCGGTGCCGGCATAGCAGAGCGAGATGGCGTCATGGACCAGGTTGACGTCATCGAAGGGACGTTGGCCAAGGGCTTCGGTGTCGTCGGGGGCTATATCGCGGCCGACGCCGTGATCTGCGACGCGATCCGCTCCGCCGCGCCGAGCTTCATCTTCACCACGGCTATGCCGCCGTCAGTGGCGGCTGCCGCCACGCAAAGCATCGCGCATCTCAAGAAGTCGGTTGCCGAGCGGACTGCCCATCGGCTGCAGGTCGACAAGACGCGCCAAGCATTGCGCAAGGCCAGGATTCCGATGATGTCGTCGCAGTCGCACATCATTCCGGTCCCGGTCGGCGATCCCCGTCTCTGTCGCGAAGCGTCGACGCTGCTCCTCGAGAAGTTCGCCCTCTATATTCAGCCGATCAACTATCCAACTGTCCCGCGGGGTACAGAGCGGCTTCGAATCACGCCGACCCCCTTCCACAATGACCAACTGATCGAAAATCTGGCGAACGCGCTCAGTGAGGTCTGGGACACGTTGGGCCTCCGGTACGAGGCGATCGATCACCTTCCAACGTCGCGTCCAAGTGCGTCATCACCGGAGTCTCGTAATATTCTCAACTAACATCGATCGTGCGTGCGCTAGGCCCAAAGTGGCGGGCGCGCTTTAATGATGCCCCCTTCAGCTCGATGAGCCGGCTCTGAGCCGGCTCGTGGACATCATCTAATTCGTAGCTGCGCTTGTTCTTCGTCTTATGACCAGCCCGCCAGCCCTATGGCACCCGCGCGGGCAATGCAGCCGGCTTGCCGGAAGGCGCGGTGCCCTCCTGCCATCGCCCGCTTTTTTTCAGGGCGTCGGCGACTTCCGGCGGCATGTATTTCTCGTCGTGCTTGGCCAAGACGCTCGACGCGGTGAAGACCCCGTCGGCCCGCAATTTGCCCTCGGCGACGACGCCCTGCCCCTCGCGGAACAAATCCGGGAGAATGCCGTCATAGACGACCCGCAGTTCGGTTTTCCCGTCCGTCACCCGGAACGCGACGGCGTGGCCGTCGACCTGTTTGACGACGCTGTTGGCCTCGACCAGCCCGCCAATGCGGATACGACGTTCCGGGCCAATCTTGTTCTCCGCTGCCTTCGCAGCCAATTCGCTCGGGCCGTAAAAGAACACCAGATTGTCGTTGAACGCCGCGAGCACCAGCGCGGTGGCTGTGCCGAGCGCCAACAGCGCCGCCAGCAAGGTGATAAGCCGCCGTCGTTTGCGGGTCATTCCCGGTTTCCCGCCGACGGCTGCAAACGGGCGAGCGCGTCGGCGCTCGCGCGATGGCGGCACCACGAATAGATCGCGAGACCGCCGAGCACCGCGGCCGCGATCGCGTAGGCCGGCCATACGAAAGCGGCGTACCCGCCCATCGCGAAATATGCCGTCAGCCCGCCGGTCATCGTCTCAGCGCCAGGCCGGCCTGGCGGCGGGACCCGGCTGCCCGCTTTCCTCGCCGCCGGCTGCCGGCATGCCATACAGGCGCAACGCGCGGGCCTTGCGTTCGTTGAGCGCGGTGCGCATGCGCAGCAGCAGCAGCCAGCCGAACAGCAGCGCAAATCCGAGCGCCATGACGAGCAGCGGGATCAGCATCGAGACGGCGATCGTCGGTCCACCAAGGCGCAGCACGCTCGCGGGCTGATGCAAGGTGTTCCACCAATCGACCGAGAATTTGATGATCGGCAGGTTGACGATGCCGACCAATGCCAATAGCGAGCCGGCGCGCCCCCCGCGGCTCGCATCGTCGAAAGCGTTCACCAGCGCGATATAGCCGAGATACAGGAAGAACAGCACCAGCACCGAGGTCAGCCGAGCATCCCACACCCACCAGGTGCCCCACATCGGCCGGCCCCACAGTGAACCCGTCGCGAGGCAGATCAGTGTAAACGCGGCGCCGATCGGGGCGGCGGCCTGCGCCGCGATCTCGGCCAGCGGATGCCGCCATACCAGCGCGACGGCGCTGGCGATCGCGACGAACAGATAGACCGATAAGGCCATCCATGCCGCCGGGACATGGATGAACATGATCCGCACGCTCTCGCCCTGCTGGTAGTCCGGCGGCGCCAACAGCAGCGACCACGCCAGGCCAAGCGCGAGCACGACGAGGCTCCCACCGCCGAGCCAGGGCCGTGCGACGCCGCTGATGCGCATGAAGCGCGCCGGATTGGCCAGGGAGCTCAGCATTCCCGATCGCGTGTTCCTTCGGTTGGCGCGTTGTAGCGCATCGGCTCGGCGCCGTCAGCGTCGCCCCGAGTCGCAGCCCGTGGTGCCGATCCTAGTCGAGCGCCTGCCGCAATGCCGCCGCGGCGGCGAATGGCGCCAGCGGCAGGGCCGCCAAGCTCAGCGCCGCGAGCAGCAGCAGATGGGCCCGCGCACCCTCGGCGCTGAGGCTCGCCTCGACTGCGGCGGTGCCAAAGATCAACGGTGGCAGGTAAAGTGGCAATATGATGAGCGTCATCAGCACGCCCGGCCGGCGCGCCCCCAGGCTCAGGGCGGCCGCGATCGCGCCGATCAGGCTCATCGCCGGCGTGCCGAGCAGCAGACCGAGCACGAGAACCGGCAACGCCCTCGGGTCGAGATCGACAAACAGCGCCAGCACCGGGCTGACCACGACCAGCGGCAGCCCCGTCGTCAGCCAATGCGCCGCGCCTTTGGCGAGCACCGCCAGCTCCAGCGGCATCGCTGACAACGCGATCAGGTCGAGGCCGCCATCGGCGTGGTCGCCTGCGAACAGCCGGTCGAGGCTTAAGACGGCGGCGAGCAATGCCGCCACCCAGATGATGCCGGCCGCGATGCGACGCAACAATTCGGGCTCCGGTCCGACGCCGAACGGGAACAAGATGACGGCAAGCACGAAAAAGCCGAGGACGAGGCCGATATCACCGCCCTGCCGCGCCGCGAGCCGCAAATCATGGTGGATCAGGCCGAAAAAGGCGTTCATCAAACCGTCAGCGGGTCGCCGGTCGGGGTGGCAAACGCGTCGAGTGCGAGGGTTGTCGCGTCGGTGATCGCGATCGGCTGGTGGGTCGCGACCGCAACGCTTCCACCGGCCGCGCAATGCGTTGCGATCGCCGCCTCGAGCCGAGCTTCGCCGTCATCGTCGAGCGCCGCGCCCGGCTCGTCGAGCAGCCAGACGGGCGCGGGCGCGGCAGCCAGCCGGGCCAAGGCGAGCCGCCGCCGCTGCCCGGCGGAGAGCCAACGGCAGGGCCAATCGGCGACCCGATCGAGACCGAACGCGGCAAGCGCCGCGTCGATGGCGGGACGCCGCACACCGCGCAGTGCCGCCCAGAAACCGAGCATCTCGCGCGGCGTGAGCGCCGGCTTCACCCCATCGAGGTGCCCGACATAATGGAGAACCCCGCGATAGCGGGCCGGGTCCTGCGTAATCGGCGCGCCATCCCACAGGAGACGGCCGGACGCTGGGACGAGCAGCGTCGCGAGCAGGCGGAGGAGACTCGACTTGCCGCTCCCGTTGGGGCCGGTCAAGACCAGCGCGCCGCCGGCCGGCAGGCGACAGTCGAGCCTCTCGAACACCAGCCGCTCGCCGCGGCGGCAGGCAAGATTTTCGCCGACCAGCTCGGTCGCTTCCGGAAAAGGCCTCAACAGCTGGGCTGATAAAAAAAGCGGCTCCGGAGGGGGAGAGCCGGAGCCGCACGGCCGCCAGCCGATTGGATCGGCCGGCGGCGAGGTTTGGGGGACAAACCTGTAAGGGAGAACCTTACCATTGCAATATGACCAGCAGATTACGACCGCGAAATGCTCGAATTGAGGCTATTTGGTGATGCTTGTTATCCGATCGGCCGCCGGTCTTCGATGACCTTGCCGTCATTCGCCAGGCTGCCCTCGGGCACGCGCGTCACTTCGGTGCGCAGCTTGGTAACAGACTGTGCCGATTCGGCGATCGCCGCCGCCATCTCGGCCGGCTCTCCCATCTCGACCAGCAATGTCATCTGGTCGGCGCTGGCCGGCCGCTCGATGACCAGCCGCGCGCGGATGATCGATTTGTGCCGGCGAACGATTTCGGCGACCTGCTGCGGGTGCACGAACATGCCGCGCACTTTCGCCGTCTGGTCGGCGCGCCCGAGCCACCCCTTGATCCGGTGATTGGTCCGGCCGCACGGGCTCGCACCGTGCAGTAGTGCCGACAGATCGCCGGTCGCGAAGCGGATCAGCGGGTATTCCGGTGTCAACGTTGTGACCACGACCTCACCGACCTCGCCCGGCGCGACCGGATCGCCGGTGCCGGGATGCACCAACTCGAGAATGATTCCCTCGTCGAGCACCATGCCCGGACAGACCTCGCCATCGGGTCCGGTGCTCTCATAGGCGATCAGCCCCAGATCGGCGGTGCCGTAACACTGCAAGGCATTGATGCCCCGCGCCCGGAATTCGCCGCGGAGGGCCGACGGGAAGGCTTCGGCGCCAACCAGCGCCTTTTTCAGCGAGCCGATATCGACCGCCTGCTCGGCCGCCCGATCCAGCAGGATTTTCAGAAACGAAGGCGTCCCGACATAGGCCGCCGGTCTCAGATCGGCGATCGTGCCCAATTGCAACTCCGTCTGCCCGGTGCCGGCCGGAATCACCGGGCAGCCAAGCGCCTGGGCGGCGCTGTCCACCATCGCCCCTGCCGGGGTCAGGTGATACGAGAACGCGACGTGCACCAGATCGCCGGCGCGAATCCCGGCGGCATAGAGCGCGCGCGCCATACGAAAAAAATCCGGCCGGTGGGCTTCCACCTCGTAAATCGGCCCGGGCGAGGCGAAGACCCGCGCCAGGCTGGCGATCGGCTCGGCGTTGAAGCCGCCGAACGGCGGCTCCCGCCGCTGCAGCTCGATCAGGTCGGCTTTCCGGGTGAGGGGAAGATCGACGAGCGCGCGACGATCGGTGATGTCCTCGGGCCGCACCTTGGCGAGTAGCCGGCGATAGGCCGGAGCGTGCTCCTTGGCCTTGGCGATGACCCGCGGCAGTTGCGCCATCAACGCCGCCTCGCGCTCCTCCGCGCTGCGCGTTTCGAGCGCGTCGTAGAATGGCCCCTGCACGCGCCTCTCTCCTTCTCGCCGACGCTGTAATGGATCCGGGCAGCGCGAAGATTGCGCTGGGATGGCCGCCGGCAGCAAGAGGGCTGTGTGCTGTCAGCTAGGGGAGGGTGGCTGTTGCCGGCGCGGTCTTAGAGACAGCGGATCGTCCAATTGGTGGCGATCTGGGCGTCGGCATCGGATTTACCCCGGCTCTGTTCCATCACCCGGTAGCCTCGTGGGCAAAGTTTCTCGGCAAGCCGGCGGTTTGGCGCGTCGGATCCACCCGGGATCTGCGGTCCCTCGATGCGGAAGGTGCGATCGTCGAGCCGGCTGCCGAACGCCTCGGTGCAGGCCGTCAATCCGGCCGAGACCAGAATGAGAAGGGTGGCAAATGCAAGACGGGGCATGGCGGCTTTTTCAGGGTTGCGGTTGTTTGACGATCGCCGTTCCGCTCGGCGGCCGGCCGAAGGCCCGCATCATAGCAGGCCAGATTCGTCCGCGCACCGCGTAGGCTAGTTCAAAAAGCAACAACCCGCCGGCAGTGCCGGCGGGTTGCGCATCGGGTCGGTAAGTCAGATTAGAAGCGGAACTTCAACGAGGTCTGCAAGGTCCAGGCATCGCCGCGCAGGTTGTTGACGGTCTGGCGGTGGCCCCAGGCGCCCTCGACACCGAGATCGACAAACGCCACCGGGCTCCAGATCAGGTTGGCATGCGCCAGGTCCAACTCCTTGTTAGCCGCGGCACGACCCGAGGCCTGCAGATAGAAGCTGCTGATGTCGGCGTGCTCCATGCTGAAATCGACGCTCGAGCGCAGCTCTGCCGTCCACCAATGCTGGTAGCCGATGCGGGCGCCGAAGGCAGTAACCGGCGAGCCGGAAATCTGCGAGTCATAGAGCTTGCGGTTGGTGGTGAAGAACGACCGGCTATCCATTCCGTTGAAGGCCTGTCCGGCCACCGCGCCGCCGAAATTGGTCGCCACCGCGCCGTCGTTCATATTGGAGATCATATTGCCGATGCCATCGCCCGCGACAACACCCCAGGTCAGATTGTCCTTGCCCCAGGTAAAGAAATTGCCGGAGATCGCACCGCCATAGCCGATCCAGCTGCGGTTCAGGAACTCGCCGTCATTGAGGGTGATGTCGCGCACCACCGTGCCGATCTGCAGATGTCCCCAAGGCTGCTCGATGCGCCACCGCGCGACGAAGTCGGGGGCCAGGTTCTGCGCGGCGTTGAAGAAGCCGGTGCCGCCAGTGCACAGATTGCTGATGTTGGTCGCCGCGTTGGTTGTCGCGAGCGTCGCCGGCGCCGTGAACGTCGCCGTCGTCAGCGCCGATTGCGTCAGGGCGGCGCAGTTGGCGGCCGACGGGATGCCGTTGGTGTCGGTCTGGAAGGCGCCGAACGGCCCGGTGAAATCGGCGTCGGGGTTCTCGGCCGCGATCGCGATCGACATGCCGTAGGGCAGCGGATAGGTGTAGCGGATCATTGGCAGGCGGGAGCGGCCGGTCGACCCGGTGGTGCCGCCGAAATCGAGCAGTTCGGGATCCGCGTCGTTATCGGTGAATGTGCCGGTCGTCTGGCCCATCAGCAATCCGCCGAGGGTCGCATAACCCTGGCGCAGACGCGGGATGTAGCCGTTCGTGACACCGGCATTGTTGTTGAGGATCACGTTGGTGTTGGAGGCCGCGAAATCCATTTCGATGTAGGCCTTGACCTCGCCGTAGGGGCTCGGCGTGCGGGCATCGAGGTAGAAGCGGGTCTGCTTGCCGGAGAAATCCCATTCCGAGCTGCGCGAATGGGCGAAGCCGACCGGCGCGGCGGTGTTCGAGAAGGTGTGGGTGTTGAGCGGGATCGACGGCAGATTGCCGGTGCCGCCCTGACCGTCGACGTAGGTTTCGTTGAAGCCGCCTTGGCCGCCGAGCCCGCCGCCGACGGCGCTGCCCTTCATGTACCAGACCATCGACCCGACGCCCTGGCCGCCGATGCGCAGCGAGACTTCGGTGCCGGGGATCACGAAGGATCGCGGGAAGCTGCCGGCCATCACCGGCCCGCCGGGACCGCCCGCTGGCGGAAACGCGGCCGGTCCGGCCTGCGCCAGCTGGTCGACGCGCTTTTGGAGAAGCTCCTGGTTCGCTCGGAGATCCGACAGCTCATCGGCGTTGGCGCTCGGCATTGCGGTCATCAAGGCGACTGCGGCGGTAAACCCGCCCAGCGCCGCCATGGTGCCGATATTCCGCTTTCTGTTCATTGATCCCCCAACACAAAAAGTTACCCAGGGAAGGACGCACGCGCCCTTTCGACCTATGATATTGCGCGCGGTGCGGCGATCAAGCTCAGCTTGTTCGACTCGTGGTGTTTTCGTCGCAGCGTGGCTAACCTGCAACAAATCCGACCTATCATCTTGAAAAGATAGAATTTTCTCCACGATCCCTCGGCGCTGACGTGCAAAATGGCTGGCGACATGAGCGCGGATTTGTGTGCGGAACGCGCGAGCGGCCTCAGAACTTGAAGCCGAACCGGGCTCCCGCGCTGGTTATGCCCATGTTGTGCCGCCCGAGATTGGCGTTCGAGATATGATCGAGGAGCGCCGAGACATTGATTCCCGGCGTCAGCTGGTAGCCGAGCTCGGCGCTTTCGCGGAACAAGACGCGTGAACCCAACAGTTTCCGGTTGAGCGGACCCGAATCGATATAGCCGTCGTGGACGGCGCCGCCGAGGCTGCCGTTGATGAAGACGCCGTCACCCGCGCCGAACAGGCTTTGGATCACCATGATCCCCCAGGTCAGCCCGAAATAGCCGTCGCTGGTTTTGCCGGCGGTGTTGATGTCGGCGCCGATATGCGGCCGCGGCGAGCCGATGATCGCCAGCACATCGGGCGGGGTGAACAGCATTTCGAGATTGACGTCGGGCCCGGCTTCGAGGTGGTGGCCGAGAAAGCCGAGGTCATGCCCCAAGACGCCGAGCTTGACCTCGTCGACGATGTTGACCTGCGCCATCGCCGGGCTGGGCGCCGCAAGCAGCCAGCCGGCGGTGGCGGCAGCGGCGAGGGTGACTCGGCCCGCCAGCGATCGGTCAACGCGGAGACACACCCTGCGGAACAGCAGTATCAAACTTTTCTCTCCGTATGCGCGCATCACCACGGACGATATCACCCCGAGGTTAACCCCCGGCGCGGTGCTTGCCAATGGGGCTTTGTCCGCGCCTCGGCGAACCCGCGGTCGGGAAAGCGCCCAGGCCTCGGGCTTCGCGAATCGCTCCGGCAAGGCCAACAGGGCTTCCCTATTGGCGCGCCGTTTGCACCGCAGTTGGCGGCAAAAGCGGAGGGTGGTCTGAATGCATCGGTTTTTGGGGCGGCATGGCTTTCGGGCGGGCTTTGTTCTGCGGCGCGTAGACCGAGCCGCGGGTTGCGTCAATGCGTTCCTGCTGGCCGCGGCGCTTGGTCTGGGAATGCTCGATCTCGCCTATACGATCGACAAGATCGTCGCCAACCTGCCGTCCAGATGAGAGCCCGGGCATCCCGTTAACCGTTTAGTCATGCAAAAAAGGTATGCATAGCTGACCTGTGAGACCGTCATATTGTGCGGTGCAACAAAGTTGCCTATCTGAACTGCGCGGATGCTGGTTTTAAGCCGAGAGTTGCGCGAGCGAACGATGAAGCGCCTATCTTCACGCAAGAGCTTCTCGATGAAGGAAATGCTGCAGCGCATCGACCGCGTCGCGGGCGATCTCAACGTACTGCTGGTCGTCATCGCGATCGGGCTGGCGACGCTCGATCTGACCTTTCTGGTCACCCAGAACGTGGTCAATCACCTGCCGCCGATCACCCGCGTGACGCATGACGCCGAGCCGCCTTCGGCCAATTGACGCCGGCGGGCCGCCGCCCTGTAGTCACCCAGACAGCGCCCTGCTACCCTCTCGCCCGGCGCCGCTTATTGCGGCTCAAGGGGCGTTCGGCAGAAATGCAATTCGACGCGGAATACGATTTCGTCATCGTCGGCGCCGGCTCGGCCGGCTGCGTTCTGGCCAACCGGCTCAGCACCGATCCGGCGACCCGGGTATTGGTCATCGAGGCCGGCGGCAAGGACCGCAACCCGTGGATCCACATCCCGGCCGGCTTCTATCGCAACATCTACCACCCCGGCATTACCTGGCAGTTCGAGACGGAGCCCGTGCCGGGCCTCGACGGGCGCCGCATCTCCTGGCCGCGCGGCAAGGTGCTGGGCGGCTCCTCGTCGATCAACGGGCTCATTTATATCCGCGGCCAGAAGCAGGATTTCGACTATTGGCGTCAGCTCGGCAATGTCGGCTGGTCGTATGACGACGTGCTGCCCTATTTTCGCCGCGCCGAGAACCAGGAGCGCGGCTCCGACGATTATCACGGCGAGGGCGGGCCGCTCGACATCTCCGATCTGCGGTCCTCCCATGAATTGCACGACGCCTTCATCGGCGGGTGCCAGGACGCCGGCTTCAAGGCCAATCCCGATTTCAACGGCGCCGAGCAGGAAGGGGTCGGCAATTACCAGCTGACCGTGCGCAAGATGCGCCGCTGCAGCGCCGCGATCGCCTATCTGCGCCCGGCGATGAAGCGGCCCAACCTCACGGTCGAGATCCGCGCCTTCGCGCATCGCGTGTTGTTCGAGGGCAAACGCGCGGTCGGCCTCGAATACGAGCAGCACGGCGCGGTTCATCGGGTGCGTGCGTGCCATGAGGTGTTGCTGGCCGGCGGCTCGCTATTGTCGCCGCAATTACTGCAGCTCTCCGGAATCGGTCCGGGCGAACTGCTGCGCGAGCACGGCATCGCGGTGGTGCACGAATTGCCCGGGGTCGGCGACAATCTGCAGGACCATCTCGGCTGCCGCCTGATCTACAAGGCGCGCCGCGCCAACACGCTGAACGAAATATCGCGCAGCTGGGTGCGCCAGGTGCAGACCGGCCTCGAATACATTTTCGGCCGGCGCGGCGCATTGATGATGGGGGCGGCGCCGATCGGCCTCTTTGCCAAGACCCGCGAGGGCCTCGCCTCGCCCGATGTGCAGTACCAGTTCCTCGCCGGCAGCTTCGACAAGCCTGGCGAGCCGATGCACCCATTCCCGGGCTGCTCGCTGGTGGCGATCCCGTGCCGCCCCGAGAGCCGCGGCTGGCTGCGCATCAAATCGCCCGACCCGCGCGTGCCGCCGGCGATGCAGCCCAACTACCTCGCGGCCCGCGCCGACCAGGAGACGATGATCGCCGCCTTAAGGATCTCTCGCCGCATCTTCCAGACCCCGACGATGCAGCGCTATGTCGTCGAGGAGTTCTGGCCCGGCGCCCAGATCGACAGTGACGAGGGTCTCCTCGAACACGCCAAGAAGACCGGCAGCACGACCTTCCACCAGACCTCGACCTGCATGATGGGCTCGCACGACAAGGCGGTTGTCGACACCGAACTCCGGGTGCACGGCATCGAAGGGCTGCGCGTCATCGACGCCTCGGTGATGCCGGCGGTCATCTCCGGCAACACCAATGCCGCGACGATCATGATCGCCGAGAAGGCCTCTGACCTGATCGCCGCCGAGCTGCGTCCGGGAGCCGCCGCCCCGGCAAAGGCCGCCTGACGCGAACCGCCGCCGGGCGGGGACAGGGCCGCTCGGGCCGCCGTATCATTCGGCAGATCGCGCGGTCGCTGCCGTGCGCATGGGGGAACCGTCCTGGCCGTCCCTGCCGCCTCGGTGACCGCACCACCGCGCGTGATGACCGCGCCGCGCCTCTGCCTCGCCGCCATCCTGGTGGTGGCCGCGCTGTTGCGCGGCTGCGATTTGGGTGAGCGCGGCTTCATCACGCCTTATTACTTGGCCGGCGTGCGCACCATGCTGGCGAGCTGGCACAATTTCTTCTTCAACGCCTTTGACCCGGCCGGCTTCGTGTCGCTCGACAAGCCGCCGGTCGCGTTCTGGATCCAGACGTTTAGCGCCGAATTGCTCGGCTTCAGCCCGCTCAGCGTGCTGCTGCCGCAGCTCGTCGAGGGGCTTCTTGCGATCGTCCTGCTCTACGCGCTGGTGCGGCGCCGCTTCGGCGAGGTGGCCGGGCTCTGCGCCGCGCTCGCCCTCGTGCTGACCCCGATCGCCGTCGCGGTCGACCGCTCCAACAACACCGAGAGCTGCCTGCTCCTGGTGCTGCTGCTCGCGGCATGGGCGGCGATCCGCGCGCTCGACACCGGCCGGCTGCGGCTTCTGTTGCTGTGCGCGGCGCTGATCGGCATCGGCTTCAACACCAAGATGCTCGCCGCATTCGGGATCGTGCCGGTGTTGGCGCTGCTGTACCTGTTCCGCGCCCCGCCGCGGTGGGGCGTGCGGTTCGCTCATCTCGGCGCGGCCGGCGCGGTGCTCGCGGCGGTCTCTCTCTCGTGGGTGCTGGTCTACGAAGTGACCCCGGCGGCGAGCCGTCCGTTTGTCGACAGCAGCCCCGACAATTCGATGCTCGAACTGGTGGTCGGTCACAATGGCTTCGAGCGCTTCGTGCATCCCAACGCGGCTCGCCGCGCCGCCGCCATGGCGGCGCGGTCCGCAACGGACCCGGCCGGAATCCTGCCGCTCGGGCGCGACTTCGCCCCGGCCGGTCCGCTGCGGCTCGCGGCGCCGCGCCTCGCCGCGCAAATGGCCTGGCTGTTCCCGCTGGTGCTGATCGGAGGCATTGCCGCCTGGCAGCATGGCGGGGCTGGCGGCGCGCGCCGCGATCTGCTGCTGTGGGCCGGCTGGGCGCTCAGCTACGGCATCGTGTTCAGCGCCGCCGGCGGGCTGTTCCACGCCTACTACCTCGTGCTGCTCGCGCCAGCCTTGGCCGCGCTGGCGGGCATCGGCGCGGCCGCGCTGTACTCTTCGTATCGGCAGGGCGGTAGGGCAGCGCTGGTGCTGCCCGGCGCCTTGGTCGTGGCCACCGTCTGGCAGGCCTATATCCTCGACGGTTATAGCTCGACGCACCTCGCGGTCGGCGAAGGCTGGATCGTTCCGGCTTTTCTGATTGCCGCGGCAGTCCTGGCGGCTGCTCTCGCCCTGTTGCGGACCCGACCGCCTGCCTGGCTGGCCGTCGCCGCGATGGCGCTGCTGCTGGCGCTGCCGGCGGCGTGGTCGATCGGCACCGCGCTCGCCGGCGGCAACACCGGATTTCCGGCGGCGCGGCCGCCCTTCCTGAACGACGCGGCGCTGACCCAGCGGCAGCGCTGGGCCACGGTCGCCGGCGCGCTGGCCGGCGATTCCAGGCTGATCGCCTTCCTGCAGGACCGCAACGCCGGCGAGGAGTTTCTGCTCGCCGCGGTCAACGCCCGGCTGGCGGCGCCGGTCATCATCGCGACCGGCCGGCCCGTCATGGCGCTGGGCGGCTTCAGCGGCCGCGACCCGATCCTCGGGGTCGAGGATTTCGCGCGCCTCGTTGCCGCGCGGCGGGTGCGGTTTGCGCTGATCGGCGACGGCGCCCCCGGCCTGCGGCTCGCTTTCGGCGAGGGCCATCAGAAGGCGCTCGTCGAATGGATCCGCGCCAATGGCCGTCCGGTCGATCCGACATTATGGCGCAGCGCCGATGGCGGCCCATCCGGCTGGATGCGGCGCGGCGCCGAGGCGATCGGCGCCCAGCTCTACGATCTGCGGCCGGAAGGCGGCGGCTGACGGGCGCCAGCGCGGGTTGCCGCGACCGGAGCGAGCGGCCAGAATGTCGCGGCAACCGGAGGAGCCCCCGCCGATGGAGCAGTCGCCGCTGGAGCAGTCGCCGCTCGCGATCTATCAAGCCCATCTCGACAAGGGCGAACTGGCCTATCAGTGGAGCCCGGAGGCGGGCAGGGCGGTGTTCTACCCTCGCCTGGTCTGTCCCTATAGCGGCAGCGCCAAGCTCGAATGGCGGGTCGCGTCGGGGCTCGGCACGGTCTACGCGACGACGGTCACCTATCCCTTCCAAGGCGAGGGCTACAACATCGCCCTGATCGATTGCGACGAGGGCTTCCGCATGATGGGCCGGGTCGAGGAGATCGATCCGATTGCGGTCAAGATCGGCATGCGGGTCAAGTTCCGAATCCATCCCGCGAGCGGCGATCAGCCGGCCTATCCGGTCTTTACCCCGGCGGAGGGTCATTGATGAGCGGCCTTCAGCGCGGCGGCGCGGCGATCGTCGGCGCGGCCGAGAGTGATCTCGGCCAGGTCGGCCCGGGGTTCAACGTTATCGACCTGATGGCGCAGGGCATCACCCGGGCGCTCGACGATTGCGGCCTCCGCCTCAAGGATGTCGACGGCCTGCTCTGCGCGACCACCCAGAGCCGTACCTCGGGCCTCAATCTCAGCGAGTATCTCGGGATTTCACCGAACTTCATCGACTCGACGATTATCGGCGGTTCGTCGTTCATGTTCCATGTCGGGCATGCGCTGGCGGCGATCCAGCTCGGCCTGTGCAACGTGGCGGTGATCGCCTATGGCTCGACCCAGCGCAGCATCGGCCGGCAGAACGCCTCGGTGCGCGAGATCAACCCGTACGAGACGCCGTACCGACCGTTCCTGCCCTCGACCGCGTATGCGCTGGCGGCCTCGCGTCACATGCACCAGTTCGGCACGACGCGCGAGCAGATGGCGGCGGTCGCGGTCGCGGCGCGGCAATGGGCATTGATGAACCCGGTTGCCTGGGAGAAGAAGCCGCTGACGGTTGAAGAGGTGCTGGCCGCACGGATGGTCAGCTACCCGTTCACGGTGCGCGACATCTGCCTCGTGACCGATGGCGGCGGCGCCATCGTGCTGACCAGCCCGGAGCGGGCGAAATCGTTGAAGAAGCCGCCGGTCTACGTGCTCGGCCAGGGCGAGTGCATCACCCACGCCAACATCTCCAGCATGCCTGATTTGACCGTCACCGGCGCGGCCGAGAGCGGGCGTCGGGCCTATGCGATGGCGGGCCTGGCGGCGAAGGACATCGACGTCGTCGAGCTCTACGACGCGTTCACGATCAACCCGATCCTGTTCCTCGAAGACCTCGGCTTCTGCGCGAAAGGCGAGGGCGGTCAGTTCGTGTCGGGCGGGCGGATCGCCCCCGGCGGCGAGCTGCCGGTCAACACCAACGGCGGCGGCCTGTCCTACTGCCACCCCGGCATGTACGGCTTGTTTCTGCTGATCGAGGCGGTGCGACAATTGCGCGGCGAGTGCGGCGCCCGCCAGGTGAAGGACGCCGAAACAGCCATTGCCCACGGCAATGGCGGCGTCCTGTCATCCCAAAGCACCGTGATTTTGGGAACGCAGGCGACGGTGTAGAAATCAATTCACCACAGAGGCACAGAGGACACAGAGGAAGCACATTTTGCTTTTGGGCGCGAAGCGCCGAAGCCTTGCTTGACCGTCGGCGTATTCGCCTTCGCCGACCCGCGATATTTCTCCTCTGTGCCCTCTGTGTCTCTGTGGTGAGAAAATCATAGGAGGCTCAAAATGGCTGAAGGCGAGCTGGTTCGGTTCGAAAATATCGACGGCGTCGGTGTCATCACGATCGACAATCCGCCGGTGAACGCGTTGTCGCCGGGCGTGCCGGACGGCATCGTCGCGGCGGTCGATCGCGGCAACGCGGATTCCGCGGTCAAGGCGATGGTGCTGATCGGCGCCGGCCGCAGCTTTATCGCGGGCGCCGACATCCGCCAGTTCGGCAAGGCGCCGGCTCGGCCGGCGAACGCGCGGCGCCATTACGATGTGACCGACGACAGCCCAAAGCCGGTGGTCGCGGCGATCCACGGCTATGCCCTCGGCGGCGGCCTCGAAACCGCGCTCGCCTGCCACTACCGGGTCGCCGTTCCGAGCGCCAAGGTCGGCCTGCCGGAAGTGCAGATCGGCATCCTGCCCGGCGCCGGCGGCACGCAGCGCCTGCCGCGTCTGGTCGGACCAAAGGCGGCGCTGGAGCTGATCACCTCCGGCCGGCATGTCCCGGCCGAGGAGGCGCACAGGCTCGGCATCGTCGACGAGATCGTGTCGGAGGGGCAGCTCAAAGAAGCGGCGATTGCCTTTGCCCGCCGCATTGCAGACAGCCGACCGTTGCCGCGCATCCGCGACCGCGACGACAAGCTCGCCGAGGCCAAAGCCGATTCCGGCATGTTCGAGGCGTTCCGTAAATCGATCGCCCGCCGCGCTCGCAACCAGCGCGCGCCCTATGCCTGCATCGAGGCGGTCGAGGCGGCCTGCAATCTGCCGTTCGACGAGGGCTGCGCGCTCGAACGCAAATTGTTCGACGAGCAGGTCAATTCCGACGAGTCGCGCGCCCTGCGCTATGCCTTTTTCGCGGAGCGCGAGGCCGCCAAATTGCCCGACATCCCGCGCGACACGCCATTGCGGCCGACCGACACCGCCGCGGTGATCGGCGCCGGTACGATGGGCGGCGGTATCGCGATGAGCTTTGCCGATTTCGGCTATCCCGTGAAGATCACCGACTCGACGAAGGAAGCGCTCGACCGCGGCATGGCGCGCATCCGCAGCAATTACGAAACCAGCGTCAAGCGCGGCAGCCTGACGGCCGACGAGATGGAAAAGCGTCTTGCCCGCATCGAGCCGGTGCTCGATTACGATTCGATCGCCGATTGCGATGTCGTGATCGAGGCGGTGTTCGAGCAGATCCCGGTCAAGCAGGAGGTCTGGAAGAAGATCGACGCGGCGATGAAGCCGGGCGCGCTCTTGTTCTCCAACACCTCCGGGATCGATATCGACGTCATGGCGCGCGAGACCAAGCGGCCGCAGGACGTCGCCGGCACGCATTTCTTCGCGCCCGCCAATGTCATGAAGCTCTTCGAGGTCGTGAAGGGCAGCGATAGCGCCCCCGATGTGCTGGCGACCGCGATGGCCTTGGGTCGCAAGATCGGCAAGGTCAGCGCGCTCGCCGGCAATACCGACGGCTTTGTCGCGAACCGCAGCCGCGGTCCGTTCTCGACCGAGATGGCGATCATGCTCGAAGAGGGTGCGCTGCCCGAGCAGATCGACAAGGTGATGGTCGATTTCGGCTATCCGCTCGGCCCGTTCGCTGTGTCCGATCTGTCGGGCCTCGACATCGGCTACGACGTGCGCCAGCGCCGCGCCGCGCAATACCCGAACTACCGCAAATTGCCGATCGCCGACCGCATCGTCGAGGCCGGGCGGCTCGGCCAGAAGAACGGCAAGGGCTGGTACCGCTACGAGCCGGGCGACCGCACCCCGCATCCCGATCCGGAGGTCGCGCGCATCATCAAGGAGACCGCCGCCGAGCTCGGCATCCCGCAGCACAGTTTCACCGACGATGAGATCCTGAAGCGCATGCTGTTCGCTTCGGTAAACGAGGCCTGCAAGATCCTCGACGAAGGCAAGGCGTTGCGCGCCAGCGATGTTGATGTGATGTGGCTCTACGGCTTCGGCTTCCCGCGCTATCGCGGCGGGCTGATGTTCTGGGCCGACACGATCGGCGTGCGCGAGGTGTACAACCAGATCGCCGCCTGGCATCAGCGCTACGGCGAGCGCTGGGCGCCCTCGCCCTTGTTGCGCCGCCTCGCCGATGCCGGCACCCCGCTTCGCGAGGCGAAGGCTGAGCGGTTGAAGTGACGATCTAGGTCATCGGATGCGTTGGCGGATTTCTTGCTTCCGCCTCTAGGATAGCCAACCCCGCAGCAGGAGAGCGGCGATGAGCGAGCCCGTCTGGAACAGGTTTCTGACCGAGCGCGACAAGGCGGTGTTCGCCGCCGGCGGGTTCGGCGCCCGCGCCGGCTTCGGCAAGCGGCCGGCGCTGCTGGTAATCGACGTCAACTGGGCGTTCTGCGGCGAGCGTCCCGAGCCGATCCTCGACTCGATCAAGCGCTGGCGCACCTCCTGCGGCGAGGAGGCCTGGGTCGCGCTCGACTACATCAAGGCGCTGATCGACAAGGCGCATGCGAAGGGGCTCCCGGTCATCTACACGACCGGCGAGGGGCGGCCCGACAAATGGGACCGCGGCAGCTGGAGCTGGAAGAGCTCGCGCGCCGACGAAGCCGGCGGCGCCGCTCCTCCCGGTACCAACGCTTCGCCGCTCGACGGCAACGAGATCGTCGCGATGATCGCGCCGGGCCCGCAGGACATCGTCATCCGGAAGCAGAAGCCGTCCGGCTTCTTCGGCAGCAATCTCGCCTCCTACCTGACGCTGCTCGGTTGCGACAGCGTGATCGTCACCGGCACCACGACTTCCGGCTGTGTGCGCGCCACCGCGGTCGATGCGTTCAGCTTCAATTACCGAGTGATCCTGGCCGAGGAGGGCTGCTTCGACCGCAGCGAGGCGAGCCACGCAATCAGCCTGTGCGACATGCACGCGAAATACGCCGATGTCGTGCCGACCGCCGAGGTACTGGCCTATTTCGAGCGGCTCCCGGCCGGCCTGTTTGACCTGCCGTCCGGCCGCGAGCCGGCCGCACCCGTCAGAGCCGCCGCCGAATAGCCGCGTTTGCTTTAGGTCCCGGCGCAGGCCGGGACCCATTTCTCAACCGGCTGAGAACCGGACAAGTGGGTCCCGGCCTGCGCCGGGAACTCCTGTAAGAATTACCCCACGCGAGGGAGCAACATCATGCAAGCGGCCGTCATGGTGCCGGGCCCCGAGGGCGGGCATTGGGATATCCGCGAGGTGCAGCGTCCGACCGTGCCACCTGGTCATGTCTTGCTGCGGGTGCGTGCCTCCTCGATCAACCGCGCCGAATTCCGCCGCCTGCACAATCTTCGCTTGCAGCCGGGAAGGCCTGCGTCCGAGGAGCGGGTCGGCGGCGGCGACGCCGCCGGCGAGATCGCCGAGCTTGGCACTGGGGTTACCGGCTTCAAGCCGGGCGACCGCGCGATGGGCCGCTGCGCCGGTGGCTTTGCCGAATACGCGCTGCTCGACGCCCGCGAGGTGATGCCGCTCCCGGCAAGCCTGTCGTGGGAAGAGGCGGCCTGCATTCCGGTGGTCTTTGTCGTCGTGCATGACGGGTTGTTCGCCAGCGGCCAATTGCAGGCCGGAGAAACTTTGCTGGTGACGGCAATCCCCTCCGGGGTCGGCGTCACCGCGCTGGTTCTCGGCAAATATCTCGGCGCAAGAGTGATCGGCACCTCGCGCTCGGCCGACAAGCTGGAGCGACTGAAGCCCTACGGCCTCGATGCCGGCGTGGTCACCGGCAGCAACGGGTTCGGCGCGGCGATAACATCCGCGATCGGCGAGAAGGGCGTCGATATGATCGTCGACAATATCGGCGGCGATGTGCTGGCGCCGTGCATCGAGGCATTGGCGGTCGGCGGCCGCTACGTCACGATCGGCCGCATGAGCGGCGTCTTGAAGGGCGAGCTCGATGTCGATCGCCTCGCCGAACGCCGCCTGCACCTCTACGGCGTCAGCAACCGCTTGCGCAGCTCGGTTCAGCGCGCCGAGTCGATGCGCCGGTTCATCGCCGATCTGATGCCGGCGTTGAGCGAGGGCAGGATCCGGCCGATCATCGACCGCTCGTTCCCGCTCGCCCAGCTGGCCGCCGCGCAAGCCCATGTCGAAGCCGACCGTCACGTCGGCAAGGTCGTGATCCGGATCTGAGCAGCAACCGCCTGGGGCGGAAAAATGCAAGCAGCCCCTTACCCAGTCCCTCTTCCGCAAGCCGGGCGAGGGAACGCGGCGGCGCTGTCAAACCCTCTCCCCGCGAGCGGGGAGAGGTCGGGTGAGGGGCCTCCCGACCCATGTTTCGCGCTATTTTGCTTCGGTTGACTCCAGCGCGCCGCGCAGGATCTCGCGCGCCGGCGCGGTGCCGTCGAGCGGCCGCAAGGTCCGGCTTCCGATCTTCCATCCCTCGGCGGTGCGCGCGAACTCCCACCGGTTGGCCGACACCCGATGCACGTGGAAGCCGCTCGACGAGCCGTGATTGGGCACCTCGAACACCGGCCCGACCCGGTCCGGCACCAGGATCTGCAGATAGGTGATCGCGACCGCCGTGTCGCCGGTCACCCGCACATAGGGCAGCCCGGCGAAATGCGCGATACCCTGCTCGATTGCTCGGTGGTGCTCCGGGTTCGACGAGCCGCCGGCGATCGCCGCCCGCCCGGTCGGCCGGGGAAATTCGGCGCCGCGGTCGAAGACGCCGTCCTCGGTCCACACCGTCGCGGTGTAATCGCCCGCACCGGTGTCGGCGCTGGGCGGATGGCTGGCGATCAGATTGTAGATTTCGAGCCGGTCCTCGATCAGGCGGATCCGTTCTTCGAGCGTCTTGCCGCCGCTGCCTCCGGCTGCCATTGATGCCTCCTCCGTTCCGCGGAATTCTCCGATGTTATCCGAAAGGACGCGGCCATGTCGTTGAGCCGAGACTTCGCCGCCTTTGTCTCCAATCTCAAATACGACGACCTCCCGGCGCCGGTCGTCGACCGCGCCAAGGGCGTCACCCTGCAGGCGCTGAGCTCGGCCCTCGTGGGCCGCGATTTTCCGACGAGCCGTCAGGCCTTGGCATTGATGCAGGAGGAGGAAGCCGGGGGCGGCGGGGCCGCGACCGTGTTGTGCCGCGGCGCGAAATTGACCAAGGCCGGCGCCGCCTTCGTCAATGCGGAGACGATTTTCGCCGGCGGCAAGTGGGACACCTTCCGCATGCTGACCCATCCCGGCGTCGCAATCCTGCCGGCCGCACTGGTCGCGGCCGAGACGACCGGCTGCTCTGGCCGCGAGTTCCTGACCGGTGTTGCTGCCGGTTATGAGGTGATGGAGCGGATGGCGGCCGAGTTCATTCCGACCGTGATGTCCCGCGGCTTTCATTCCGGGCCGGTGTTCGGGATTTTCGGCGCCGCAATGGCCGCCGCCAAGATCCAGGGCCTCGACGCAAACCAGGTCAACGGCGCGATCGCGCAATGCGTCAATCTCGCTTCCGGCAATCTCGAAGGCGCCCGCAGCGGCGGCCGCTCGTTGCGCGAAGGCGGCGCGGTGCGGAACGCCCTGCTGGCGGTCGCAATGGGCAAGCACGGCACCCCGGGTGGCGAGACCACATTGGAGGGCGAGGCCGGCTTCTACCATTCCTATGCCGGCAACAATCAGGGCCTGCTGCGCTACAGCTTCACCGGCGACAACCGTGCCAGCCTCGACAAGATCACCGAGGGCCTCGGCCGTGACTGGATCTTCCTCGAGACGCTGTACCGGATCTATTCGACGGCCGGCTACAACATCGCTCATGTCGATGTGACGGCGCGCCTGTGCGAGGAGCACAACCTCAAATACGAGGACATCGAGCGCATCGAGGCGGTCGTGAACTGGCTCGAAACCGAATACCCGAGCCCCGCCTTTCCGAGCCGTGGCATCGACATCCCACCACGGGCCGGCAGCACGCAGTACTTCACCGCATACGGCGCAGTGACCGGCGGCTACCCGTTATTGCGCGGCGGCGAACCCGGGCCGGGCGAGACCGACCCGCCGGAAGTGCTCGATCTGATGCACCGCGTGACCCTGATCCCGATGGTGCGCCGCACCCTGTTCGGCCCGCGTATCACCGTGTTCACCAAGGACGGGCGCAGCTTCACTCGCGAAGGCACCGGCTGCGAATTCATCTGGGATTTCGAGGAGCACGTCCGGCGCATGCGCGGCATCGCCCCGGGCCTCGCGATCGGCGAAGCGCAATTCGCCGAACTGATCGACACCTGCCGCCACCTCGACACACTCGACGCCGCCGCCAAAAGATTGATTGGTCTCACAATTCCGGGCTAATCACACCACCCCCGGCGTCCCGGCGAAAGCCGGGACCCATTTTCCAGCGCCCCAGCCGTGGCAGGATGGGTCCCGGCTTTTGCTGGGACGCCGGCGTTCTTAACCGGCGTAAATCCAGAAATCGGCGATCAGGGCGGCGCCGGGCACCGGTATCGTCGGCGGAGTCCGGACGCAGACAAAGGGGTGCGGCTGCGCACCGAACCGCGACGCCCAGGCCATCGCGATCCCAGGAAAAACCGTGACATCCGACACGAAATACTGGGCGCGCAGCGTGTTTCCCATCGAGGTTCCGGCCGCCCGGCACAATGCCCCAACATAATCGTAAACCGCCGCGGCCTGCACATACCCGGCATGCGACAGCCCGGTGAAGCCGGGCGATACCGCCTTGCCGACGATATGCCCGTCGCGTCCGATCGCCATCAGCCCCGAGGGCAGCAGGAACTCGCCGACCCGGACGCACGGGCCCAGCGCCGCCATGCCCGGCAGATCCGCCGTGACGACCTGCTTCTCGCGCCGCGCCGCATTGGTCAGCGCGATCAGGTTGATCTCGATGATGCCGCCGACCGTCGCAAAGGATTTGGTCGGCGCCACGGTCAGCGCGCACGGGATGTTCTCGTAATGCCGATTCCACACATCGACGAAATCCGGCAGATCCTCGATCCGCGCGAGATAGACCTGCGCCTTGACCGAGCGTTCGAGCGACGAACCCGCCGCCTCTAATGCCGGCTTCAGCTTTGCCTCGATCAGGAATTCGGTCTGCTTGCGGATCTCGATCCCGGCCCAGGCGGAATGCTCGGGAACATGCGCCCGCGGATCGAGGCCC
>Ga0210400_10000970_pt1 | contig 29515 bp, 43 predicted proteins | sample IncBWH26MmetaG_FD_155456 | JGI IMG/M metagenome (GOLD analysis project Ga0210400, IMG submission 155456) | Forest soil microbial communities from Barre Woods Harvard Forest LTER site, Petersham, Massachusetts, United States - Inc-BW-H-26-M | ecosystem: Environmental > Terrestrial > Soil >... | reverse complement strand
GGGGCTCAAATAGATCCCGCGTCCAATAAGGTTACTTTTACCGGCCAACGTGGTGTTTTTGAGGCCAATATCTTATTGATGAAAGAACGCGAGAAGCTCCTGTCTATATCTCCACCAATGGGCGGTCCCGATCAGGAAGTCAAATTGAGTAAGTAATGTCGGATTCTTTAATTCGAGGTAGTACCGACCTCCATATTACCACACAGGGCCGCGAAGAGTCTCGGCTACTTGGTCAAAAATTTGCCGCTAAAGGGTGCTTCTGGCGTGTTTATACATCCACCCAGGCTCGGGCACTAGAAACGGCCCACGCCCTTGCCACAGCCTGTCCTAATGTCTCCTTTATGCGTCCCTCCGAGGAATTGACAAGTTGGCCTTTAGGGGCTTTTGAGGGCCAACCCAAAGATAAGGTTTTGCCAAAAATACAGGAATTAGTGGAGAAACGTCCTTGGGTAGTGCCGGAAGGAATGGGACCTAAGTCTACCAAGCCTGGGGAATCTTTTCTATCATTTAAAAATCGTGTAATAACGAAAATGAAAGAAATAATGGAGGTTTGGACTGAACATACGTCTAAGCGTATTCTAGTTGTGACGCACTTTCACGATATTAACGCGATAGAAGCGTGGCTGGCTGAGTATAGTGGCGAACCGGAACCAGATGATGTGGATTATGACCATACGATATATAATCGAGATATTGGTTATCCGCTAGAAGTGATATGGTTATATAAGTTAAAGAATAAGTGGAATTTTAAGCGTCTTCCTAAAATGTTGGATGGAGTGCCCTTTTTATTTCCCGGTATTTATCTTGTTAGACATGCGGAAACTCCTTGGAATCTTTAGATTATGCCCCTTAAAGATACAGTTAAGAGACGAGAATATCATAAAAATTATTATGAAAAATATTGGAAAGAAAAGAAACGAGATCGTGTGTTTAATAAACGTTCTTATCACTTAAAAATAACATACGGGTTAACAATAGAAGAATATGATAGAAAAGTTATAGAACAAAATAAACAATGTGCGATCTGTAAGAAGCATACTGAAAAATTATATGTCGATCATAATCATATAACTGGTCAAGTTCGTGAATTATTATGTAGAAAATGTAATTTAGGACTTGGAATGCTCTATGATGATAAAATAATAGTAGAGACTGCCTTAAATTATTTAAAGAAATGGAATAAGTAAATGTCCGCCAGACCCTCAACCTATACGTGGGCAAATGTTTTAGATATAATTCGTAGAAAAATTCCTGCTGCAACTGATAGAGATTTGCAGGTTCATATTGTTAATAATACAATGAATTACGTCTGGGATAAGTACGATTGGCGCGAGTCCCTTGCCTCTTTACCTCCTTTTTACCTCGTACCTAACGAACAGGACTATGGAGCCCCCGCCGTTGTAATACCACAAGATTTTTATGGCCTCCGATGGTGTAATCTTATGAGAGCCTCCAATGTGCCTCCCTATCGTCAGCCCCTCGCTATTATTAAAGACTTACAGCCAACGCATATACGATATCTACCCCACGCAATATGTTACGTAAGTGATAAAAAGGCATTTCGCTTATACCCACGTATTCCAGATAATATTGGTTCGCCCGATTATCTTGTGGAAGGGCAATATAAAACGCGGCCCGCCAAAATTAATGTCAACACTATAGCCTCCACGTATCTACCATTTGATGACATCTACTTTGATATGTGGATTGAGACGGCTAAATGGGTAGCTTGGGAAATGGATTCTGATCCTCGCGCCGGTCAAATAACGTGGCAGAATGGGCAAATGACGGCCACTGGGCAGGCCGCCGTTATGATGGCGTCTATCGAATGGGTTGCGTCTCGCGAGGGCCTTGAGCTAGGTGATCCGGTTATTAGCCCAAGTGAGCCGCTTGTAAGTCAGGGTCCATATCGCCCACAGATGTTTGGCGTCGGTTTCGGCTTCTGAGCATGTCAGTTAATTTATCCGATAAATTAGGTGTTCCGATCAATCGTCACGTAGACGACACGGCAACATCTATTATGGATAATACTAACCATGCTTTACAAGTAAATGTAGTGGCTGGTGGTGGTGCTGGGGGTACTTCCTCTACTTTTGGCGCTAGTTTTCCAGGTATCGGCACAGCAGCAGGCGCTAAAGATATTAGCGGCAATATGGCCGCGCTTAATTTAGATGGATCTGGAAATTTAAAAATTGCCGGGTCTTTAACGGTAAATCCTACTCAAAGTAATACCGCAACAGCAATTACTTCGCCTTTTACCGTTGGAACTTTATCTATTCAGGCGATTGCGGCAAATGCAAGCCGTAAACGTTTAACTTTGCAATGTGTAGGTACGACAGTTATTTATGTGTTATTTGGTGCTAGTACAGCCTCTTCATCAAATTATCATATAGCATTAGCGGCTAATGGAACTTCAAATGATGGAAGTAGCCGAATATGGACTGATACTATGTGGACTGGGGCTGTTCAAGTTATTAGTTCGGCAAGTGGCGGGTCTTTATCAATTATGGAGAATACTTAATGGAACGCCATATTCAAACTATTTGTTTAATTCTTTTGGTTATACCAAACTTAATAAAAGGTTGGCGTTCTTATGGAAATTGGTTTGACCGGCAGCACCGGCATTGGAAGCATATACGGAGTAAATTAGATGAAAAATAAGTGGATTTTTATTTGTATCGTTGCGATTTGTTTGACTTTTGGAATTGTAGTATGGGCGCAACAGCCGGTAGCACAGGGACCTCAGGCTTCCAATGCTGCCGCTTGGCTATCTAATATTACTACTTGGGCCAATGGGACCTTAGGCGCAATGGCAAACTATGGCACATCGCCTGGAGCAGTATTAGTTCCTGGTGTGAATGCTTTTGTAACAAATGCCTCTTCAATTGGTGCTCCTGTGCCTACCACTTCTTCAACTAATGCCACGTCTCGTTATCATTCAAGCTCAGCGGCAGTGGCGAATGTTAAAGCTAGTGCGGGTAATCTATATGGTCTAGTTCTTGGTAATTCGGGGACAATAGATTGTTGGTTACAGGTATTTAATACAGCAGGAACACCGACAGCAGGAACAAGTGTTGTTGATTCATATATGGTGCAAGCTGGGCAAACGGTAGTTATCCCTGTTGGTCCTCTAGCGCTTACAAATTATGCGACTGGAATAGGTGTGGCAGGTGCTACTAGTGATTCTGGCGCAACGGTGACAGGATGTACAACTACATTTTCCGTTACGGTCTTTTACTTTTAGGCGTAGTAGCGGCTTATGGGCAGGCTCCAGATGCCCCAATGCCCAATAAGTCGGTGGCTACTTTTGCGGCGGCTAAAACTGCACTTGTCCCCGCAGCTAGTGCCACCGATATTGCGGTTTTAAGCGGTAATGCGACTAATACAGTAGTAGTAAGTAAAATTGTGTTGAGTTGTACCCAAACCACAGCGGGACAGTTCACAGTACAACTTTTTATTAGAACTACAGCGGATACAAGTGGTACTTCTACGGGAAGTCCAACTACTTTTCCGTTAGATCAAAATAATGCATCGTCGGTCAGTTCGGTGTTAACATACACGGCAAACCCCACAGTGAATGATGCTACGGCTAGGTTGATCGATTCTCAAGTAATAGGTATGATGGCACCAGCAACGGCCTCGCCGAATGACATCTACGTTTGGACTCCCAGCATGGGGCAAAGTATTGTGCTTCGCGGTACGGCTCAACAGGCGGCTCTTAATTTTAATGGGACAACTTTAACGGGCGGATCATGTAATCTTCGTTTTCAGTGGATGGAGATCGTAGGGTACTAAATGCGCCGTTTTCTTATTCTGCTTTTGTTTGCACTGCCTAGTTGGGGTGCAATTGCAAGAGATGGGAACGGAGGAGCAGTCGGTACGTCTTTTACCTTTTCCGCTACCGCAACCGGCGATCTTAAAATCGTAGTTGCCTTCGACAGCGGCGCGACCACTATTCCAACCTTACCGTCTGGTTGGACAACAATTGCCACGGTCGCTACAACCACAGGCGGAACTCCCGGAGCGATTCGGATAGGCTGCAACGTCTCATCATCTTCTGGTGACACCGGCTCTGGCACCTGGACCAACGCAACCGACGTCGTCGGAGTTTCCTATAGCGGGACACTAGTCAATGTAACCGCAGACTGCAATCTAACGGGTGTCGGGAATCGAGCCACTAACTCAGCAAAGGCTAGCACAACGGTAAACTTCCCTACCATCGCGGTTCAGGCCGCAAACAACTGGGTGCTCGGGATCGCGGCAGACAGCGGCGTTATCGTCGGTGCACCGTCGCTGATGAGCCAATTCAAAACAGCGGGAACTGGTCCGTCCTTAGCGGCCAATGACACGAATGCTACCGTCTCAAGTTGGGCATCCACCAACGTTACCGTCACTAGTAGTACGTGGTTATCATTTGTCGGTGAGATCCTCGGTCCGGTTCCGGCGTGTACTGGAACCTGCCCTACTTTGGTCTCTACCAAGTTCGCATCCAGCGCAGGTGAGAGCGGCAATGCATTCAAATTTACCTATGGTGGGGCGCTCGGAACTGGATCACTGCTTAATAATCTATTAGTTTTTGTTATCGCCTATCCACACGGTTCCACTCTTTCGCCTTCCGTGCCTACGGATAACGCGGGTAATACATGGATTCTCGTCGATACTGGAGACAGCGGCACGGGCGGCTGGGTGCTCCAGCAATATTATATTGTCGGCAAATCCGCTGGTGTGAATCTGATTACCACGACATTTTCTGCTACCGTTAGCGACTTTCATGCGGCGCTATTAGAATATCGTAATATCGCGACTAGTTCTCCGCTAGATGGGACCTGCACCAATAATGGTGTAGCTGGCCCCAAGGCAGTTTGTAGCGCGGCAATCACCACCACTACCCCACAAGATATGATTCTAATAACCGCTCTGGATGCGCCGTCAAATACTATTCTCTCGCCATCATTTACGATCACTTCAGTTGTGGCGGGATTTCCGACAACGCTTGTGAGTGGCTCGAATGGCTCTGGCTCAACGGTAGGCTCTTTTAGTTCTGCCTGGGTTCAGCCAAGTGCTGGCACGATTACTCCCTTTATCGTAGCTAATCAGTCTACCAGTGATAACTTCGATGTGGTGGCCGGTGCATGGAAGTCCGCTTCTGCGGGGACTTCTGCCGGAACCGGAATACAACTAATTCACGAAGAAATTGCCTATCTTCCAACTGCATCATACACGACCATATTCCCTTCCAGTGGCAATCTCCTGTGGATTGGGGTGGACGATATCAACAATAACACAGGTGGAAATATCGTCACTATCGCCACATCTCCAGCTAATACGTTTACGAAGTACTGCGGAGGAAGCTGCGCCGGTAATACGATCTTTCCGCAAAGCTTTTATATCTGTTGTTCAGCAGCAACAAGTCCTACCTTGACGATGTCCTTTACGAGTGGACATGTAACCGATAGCACCCTCGTTCATATGTACGACGTAGCTAATGCCGTCAGCCACGATACTGACTCTAACGGCAGCGGAACGCAGTGCAACGCGGGTGAGAATATACCCTTAGCCACTTGTGGCACAGACAACTTCGCTGGGGCTCCATCGATCACTCCTGGTGGACAGCCAGGGATGGCCTTCACCGTATTACAGAATGGTACCGGGCCTTCTTCGAACCTAGCAGGTACGGCAACTGCCGGACTGATCTATGACAACACCAATTACACATCAGAAACCGATCAGTCAAAGATGAACAACGGAGACACGTGGTCGCACGGATGGTTTACTTCCACGGGACAAATCAACTGGGTGTGGACGATGGCTAATGTGTCGGCCACTAATTGGTCGGCTGTTGCCGATACATTTCTTGGTCCCGCCCCGGCCTCAACTAGTGCTGTTTCTAAAATTAAAAAGTTAATTAAACTTGGAGAGTATCAATAGGTGTAAAATGGATTTAGTAAAAGGCACAATAAATGATCTCAAGACTACGGCTGAAGATACAGTCCAAAAAGCGCAAGATGCGGTCGCCACCGATTTGGATCAGATTAAGAAATTTTTATCTTCATATAAAGTGGTGGTTACGGTCACGGTCGAACCGAAATGAAAAAGTGGATTAAAGATACGGCGTACAATTTTGACCGGACTTTAGCCTCAGCCTTTTTAGATGTTGGTCCCCAAGAAACAATATCGTCTACGATGGGTCGCAACACTAATAAATGGTGGGGTAAGTACGGATGTAAATGTCTAGACGCAGCATTCCCAAATCACTGTGCTAAGGCCGTACAACATGCTAATTCATTAGACAAGGCTGATAATGGATTTGAAGGATAGTCTTATTGAATTATTTATATGGCGTGAAGCTCGTGGAGGAACGTCCGACGATTGGCAGGGCATTTTGTCGGTTGCTCGTAATCGGTTAGCCGCCTCGTATCTAGGGGCAAATACGCTTGCCGAGGTCATATTACGTAAGTATCAATTTTCATCTTTTAATTGGAATGATGTTAATTCCACCAAATTTCCACGTTCCGCTGATGTTCCTGGATGGAAGGCTTGGCAGGCAATTCAAAAACTTGTAGCCGCCGATTTAACGGATAATACAAATGGAGCTAACCACTACTGTAATAAGGGATTGGCTACGTCTTGGAATAAAGGCGTTGAACCGTGCGCCCATACTTCATCCTTTGACTTTTATAATGTTCCTTAATTTTTAGGGAGGCAACCACTGGAAGGCTTGGCGGCATTCGGGCCGTGTTCGCCCTCCGTTGGCTGTTGTTGGGCTATATTTATTATACACATTTTCACATGGTAAAATAATAGTAGATGGAGAAGCCCACTACCAAAGAATTTGTACCGGCTATTCTTCCTCTACGTCGTCCGTCCCAGGATAAACAGACTAGCGGCGACGGTGTTATGATTCGTTTTACGAGAGATAAAAATGGCCCAAAGTCAAGATAACTACGATTATTACTCTGATGGTGTAAATGCTTTCGATGACAACTGGTCGCACCAGGATGAAAGACAGCAAGAACTAAACTATGCTCGTATTCGGCGCGAAGGTTTGTGGCATAGTGATGAAGATCCTGAGTCTCCCTATTGTACAGAAGTATGTCTAAAATTTTATGGAGCTAAGTAATGCCCGTTGAAAAATATTTTGACGGTCATGGAAACGAAGTAATGTCTTCGATGCGTAAGACCTATGGCGATAAGAAAGGTAAGTCCGTTTTTTACGCCACGGCCAATAAGAAAGGTAAAACGGCGGCCAAGGCTCCTAAACCACACGATGTTCTAGCTGCTCCACGAGGTAAGTAATATGACACCTACGAATAACTATAGTCTTCAAGCGGTCGCCGCTCAAATGATTACTGGGCTCACTCAATGGGCACAGTTGAATAATCAAGCGGCAGTATCTAACTATAATACCGCAATGGCCAACTACCCACAAAATGCGGCCACCGATAAAGCTCTTGGTCTACCTATTCCTCCCGCTCCGCAGCCTCCGATGTTGATGATTGTGGATTCAAATGCTATTACTCAGACAGAAACCAATTTTCCTGTTCCAGTTCCGCAACCCTCATTTTTTCAATACATCCAATACGTACCTATTCCAAATGTGCCAGCGGTTCCAGCCAATCCACTAAGTATCGCCGAGGCTATTCCTCAGTATCCTGGTTTCTATGAAGTTAACGGTGATGGTCCCGCTATTCCTGTAGGTACGTCCTTTGATGAAAATGGAGCCACATATAAGAAAGTTGTTATCTCTCACTCCCCTTTTGCTCCAAATGACCAAGTTACAGCTTGGCAACAAATTCTCTAATAAATTGGTAAAATAAAGGTAGGAAATAACTTATCTTTATTCATGGCCATTAATAATACGTATATGCCGGGTGGTCCTGGTGGAATGCCTAACCGTACTTCTTTCGCCCCCGGCAATCCACTTGCCAATGTAAATCCAAATGCGGGACTACAATATAATCCAAATATTGCGAATGGTGGTGGTTCTAGTGCTCCTCTTAATCTCTCGGGTGTAGGTCAAACGAATACTAATCCTAATAATATAGGAAATCAGAGTGTAAATTTAAACACCAATCCTCTTGCTACTCCTGGCGCAAATATACCTTATATTAACCCCTACGATCCTGCCGCACTTACTAATGCCGGTCTTAATATTACTAATAATCCCTCAACCGTTACCCCACAAAATGTAACCGCACCCTACGGATCATCCAGCGCTCCTCAGTCTGCCGCGCCTACGGCTCCTACCGACAATCAATATGGCTCCTCGACTCCCGGTTGGCAACCCGATTGGATGTACGGTGGCCAATGGGGAAATCCCGGCCCTCAACCAAATGGCGGCTCTATTCAGCCCGGTCAGATTACCAATAACATGTCGCCTCTTCAACAGGCACAAGTTCAAAATGAGGCGGCGGCTGGTATGTATGGACCTAATGCGCCTAACGCTAATAATGATGGCGCGGCTTATATGTACGGACCTCAGGGTAACCAGAATTTATTTTCAAATATTTTAAATGGCACACAACAGCAATTTCAACAGCAGCAACAAGGTGGTTCGCCATTAGGACAAGTATCTCCTCAAACAGCCCAGCTTTTAGCTCAGTTTTTACAAATGTTGGGTGGAAATATGAATGGTATTGGACAGGGTAGCGGCGTACCGAATCAAATTTTTAGTAGTGGTGGTGGGCAAAATGGTATGTCTGGTATTGCTCAGTTACTTAATACCTTACAAGGAATGCAACAGCAGTTGGGTTTGGGGCCGCAAACTTCTCAAGCCCCACAAATGAGTAACCCCTTCAATCAACTTGGCGGTTATCAGTATCCTTCGTTTCCATAATGTCTACCAATCAACAATGGGACGTTTATGAACCAGAAGCATTAGACCTACCTTATAATTTAAGCGAAAAAGGTCTAAGTGAATTACCTCGGCTAGTCAACGGTTCTCAAAATGTCTTTGTAACTCTCGGCGGTAGTATTGTTCGTCGTTTTGGCACAATAGCTCCTTATATTAATAATAATGTCTCTACCGTTGGTCGAGTAGAACGGGCTATTATATATGAAACTATGGAAACATCTGGCACACCTTTAGTGTACTTGGTGATGTCAGTTTTTAATGAATCTTCTTCATTATATGAAATATGGTATCAAGAACTTGTTGCGACCGGTCCCGCTACTGCCGTTAGTGCTGGAACATATCGCGCCTTAAATCAAAGTTTCTATCCCCATGAAATGGTAGTTGCGCGAGGTTTACTTTATATTAAAGGATTTCCAGTTTTTACTAGTGAAAAATTAGGTTCTGTTATATTCAATGGCACTGGAGGCACAGTTACAATTCAGCCTTGGGGAGGGCTAGGACCGACCGTACCGGCTCAAATAGGAGGCTCTAATACTGCATTTGGTCAATTAATCGGCGCTATTAACGCAACTACAACTACAATTAATGTGCGTTATGATGCAACTAATAATAATTTTTCTACAATTCCTATAACTTTTATTATTTATGTTGAAAATGAACAAATGCAGGTTTCCAATGTAACCGGTTCGACCTTTACAGTAGTTCGTGGTTTTGCTGGTACTACCGCAGCTGCACACGGAAATAATACAACCGTAGTTGCTATACCTACTTGGGCCGTAGCGACGACAGAAACTTTTCAGCTTTCAATCGGATGGACATATTCATATGCTTGGATTTCTAATACCGGACAATATACTAATCGTGCGCCAACCATAGTAACCGGAGCCGGTTCTGGTAGTTCAACTACACGTCCCTCAATTACTCCCCTTATCTCAACTACTATAGTTGGTGGCGGGTCTAGTGTTCCTCAAATGATTGTACAGGGGCTTGCGGATACCACAAACTATCCTCAAATCGCTATTTTTCGTACAACTGACGGGGGTGGTACTTTTTATCTCATAGATGTAATAACTAATATTGGTGCAGGTAATATTACCTATACAGATAAAATGACTACTAATAGTCTTTTTCCGTCTACTATTGTTGATGGACCTGTTCCTGATACACTTATTACTGGCACATTTGCACCCACTTTAACATCTAATTCGCCACCCCCGACTTGTATAGCTCCCGGTATTGTAGGTACCTGTACGCCTTCCCGTTCTTCCTCTATGGCCTATTTTCAAGGTCGTATTTGGTACGGGATTGGAAATGTTTTATTTTTTTCATCTCAAGAAGAAACTTTAGTTGGAGTACCAGAAGAATCTTTTCCGTCAGGTGTAAACGGTAACTTCTTTCGCCTTCAATATCCTATTGTTGCCCTTCAAGCTATTTCAGAAGCTCTTTATATCTTCACTTATTCTCACGTTTATGTCATTACTGGTTCTACTCTTGATACTTTCTCGTACCAACCATTATTTGATAATTTTGGAATGAATCCACAACAGTATCAGGCCGTAACTCGTTTCGGCGAATCAGTAGCCTTTATGACTCACGATTATCGAATGGCTATTATTGAAAATGGATTAATAAATGTAATAAGTGATCCATTAGTAGATTCTTTAAGTACTTTTATTGCGGCTCAAACTTTTATACCCGCTGCTCAATTTCAATTACGTTACTATTCAGATTCAGATCGTGAATGGTTAGTGTTATGTGGTAATAGAATGGATAATATAACATTATCACAACAATGGATATATGATCTTAAGCGAGCACGCGGAGGTACTAGTGAGCAGTCACCTCCGTTAGGTGGATTTTATTCTCCTAAACGTCACTTTTGGACGGCTCCTTGGACTTATCCTTCTGTATGTATATTAGTAGGCCGAATTAGTGAAGCTACTACAAGAAATGTTCTTTTATTTTTTACATGGAATAATGGGGCCACTTCTTATATTGTAAAATGGTCCGGTACAGCGACTACTGATACTGTAGCAAGTGGTACACAAACTTATCCGGTTACGATAATTATTGGTCAAATACGAGTTCCGGCAGGAAACCACGTAAACGCGAAACGTGTACCCGATATTACGCCTGTCATATACTCGTTACGACTTGAACGTACTACTTTTATGGGTGATACTGATCCAGATGTATATTATTTTAAAGATGATATATATACAACTCCCGTACCACCACAATTAGCCGAAGATCCTCCCAGGCGTCCACCATCTTTAGGATATAAGACACTTGAATATCCTATTAATGAAGTGGCTCAAAGATTTGCATTTAAAATACAAAAATTAAATTCGGCTGATAATTTCGAATTACAAAATTTTCAAGTCTTATATGATCCCGAGGGCGGCTCTTGACCGACAATGAACAGTTACATATATTACGAAAATTTCGTAATCGTAGTAATACCGCCGAAGGACCATTAGTTCCTCCACGACAAATCGGTATATCTCGTGTACCCTTCGTTAAAAGTCTAGCTATCGCCTCGGCTGTTAGAAATGCTACATCTGGAGGCACTAACTTTACTCTTATATGGCAAGATCCAGTTGAACGTATTTTAACTATCGATCATTTTAATATTGTAGTAACCGGTGTTCGCGGCACACCTGGAAACCAATTTCAACTTATGGCAACCGTTTTTCGATCTCCAGCCACAGTTTTTGTCGCCTCTCCAACTGGCACACAAGTAACTTTTGCCGTTCAAACTATACTTAGTGGAGGTCTTACTACAGTACTAGAAAATTCGCCCACTATTAGTGGAACTTGTTTGTAAACGTGAGATAATATTAATAGAAGTACATGTTTGGTCTTCGTCCAATTTTACAAGATTTATTCGATCCTACGGGTGGCGGTCTAGGCGGTGGAATTTTAGACCCTTCCCTTGGAGGCGGCGATCCCTTTCCAGGACCAACTTTACCAGGAACGGGCGGTATTCCTGTCGTTATTCCTCCTTTGGGTGGAATTGGAGGAGGGGGCGGAGGCGGTGGAATAGGCGGATCTGGTGGTGGCGGCGGTTCAACTGGTACAAGTGGTGCAGGAGGTCTAGCATCAATCTTTAGTAACCCAAATATTCTAAATAATGCCCTAAGCGCTCTTGGTGGTCTTGGTAGTATTTTTGGGGCTATTCAGAGTACTAATAATATCGATTGGCTTCATGGGGCTCTCGGGACCGTTTTAGCCAATTTACAAAATAATGGGACTTTGCCCGGTACGGCTACCTTCCAGCAGTACGCCGGTATGTTGGGGCCAAATGCCCAAGCCGGTAGTAACCTTGGACTATCTCAATTACAAAACTCATTAGGTCCACTTCTTTCCGGCCTTCAGGGACAACAGTCTAATCTTCCCGGTCTAATGAGTCAGTATACGCAAAATGGCTACTCTAACCCACTAATTGCGGCTGGCGCAGGAGGCCAAGGGCAGGGTGGTTTACAAGATTTACTTGGATCATTACAGGGAACAACTGGACTAGCCCAACAGGTATTTGGAAGTGGTGGCTATACACCACAAGGGGCACAGGGCTTTAGTTCGATAATGAACTTACTTCAGGGTGGGGCTCCCGGTTCACAGAATAGTGCGGGCGTGGCAAATAATCTGATAGGCGGTCAGGGTATGACGGCCTATAATCAAAATGCCCAAAATCTATCTAACGATGTAATGTCATCTGGTGGTTGGATTCCCCAGTTGAATATGGCTCTTAATCCACTTCAATCAATATTGAACAATGGTGGGAATACTAATCAGTCTAATATATTGATGAATAGTGGGAATAATACTTTAAATAATGCTCCGCTAGGAGTAAGTGGTTTAACGCCCACTGGAGCTACTGGGGAACTTGCGGCGTTACAAGGTATTTTACAGGGCGGCACTAATCCCGCCACGCAAGCACTTACTAATACCGGCACCAATATCTTAAGTCAAAGTCCGTTAATGTCGCCCGCACAGGCCGCGTCTCTTGCCGCTAATCAATCTGCGACCACGTTTCAGAATCAAATGAAACAGCAGTTCGAACAGGCGATGCTACGTGGTGGTGGTCCGGGTGCTATTACAAGTGGTATACAAAATGAGGCCGTTAATGATTATGCTAATCAGGGTAATCAGAATGTAAGTGCTGCTGTCGCTAATGCTCTTCAACAGCAACAAGCGTTACAGTTACAACAGCAACAACAGGGTACGCAGATGTTGACGGGTGGCCTGGGAGCGCAGAGTAATTTACTCGGTAATTATTCTGGTCTGCTTGGAAATTTGGAGGGAGTAGCTGCCAATCGTTATGGTACCGGTTCCAATTCTGTACTTGGTTCTGGTAATCTAGCAAACTCGTTACTCAGTACCGGACTTGGTACGGTACCACAACTTACTAATGCCGCTGCGAATTATGTATCTCCTTACGGTCAACTTGGTTCCAATGCGGCTAATAATCAATTAGGTTTCTTGGGCGCTGGATCTAATCTGTCGAATATTTTACAAGGCGGTCAACTTGGTGGACAAAATAACTTAACTAACTTACTTGGTACGACAAACCAATATGCTCTTGGTGCAGGAGGCCTCGCAAACTCGACCACAGGTACTTCCGCGAACATCGCTAATCTCTTAGCTAGCCTCGGAATTTCGAGCGGTCAACTTGGGCTTGGTCAGTTTGGTGGTTTAACTGGTGCTCAAAATCAAAACTTTGGCCAGCAGAACTCTTTTGCCGGTAATGCCGGTAACGTATTTGGTTCTAGTAACAACCCATTACTTGGCCTCGCGAATGCTGGTAATAGTCTGACACAGACCGGTCTTTCGACTCAGGGTGGTTTATTCGGCAATAGTGGTAATACTACTTCTTCCCCTTGGTCTAATTTGATTTCAGGATAATACATGCCCGGTCCACTTGATGTACTAAATGGTCTAGGAATTGGTCTAGCTGGAGGTATGCAACAACAGGCCCAGCAGCAGCAAGATCCTCAAAATCAATCTAATCCATCTCAACAGACAATCGATCCATTACAGCAACAGGGACCACAGGGACCAAATTTTCCTTCATGGCTCACTGATGCAATGGATAAGGTTAAACAACAGCAGCAGGAATATGAGGGCACACGTAATCAAGTTCAACAACAAATTAATTCTATCACTGACTATCTTAAACCCACGAAGCGCGACTTAGATATTCAAAAAATGATTGCTTATACTCCTGAGAAACGTACTCAGGATTTAATGAGCCAATTTTTTGGTATAAATAAGAAGCAATTACCGGGTCCAGTGCAGGAAGGACAAGAGCCTCAATACAATACAAAAATAAATAAAACACAAATGATTACCAGTATGCTCGGTGAGGCGGCGCGGGCATTTACTCATGGTAATAAATATGTGCCTGTAGAAGAGCGTATGAGGGCACAGGCCGAAAAAGAATATGCCGCTGAAGTATCGCCCCTCACGCGAGAAATGTATTATGATACGTTAACTAAACGCACTGTGGCTCAAAATGCGGCTCGTGAAATGGGTAATGTATTAACTAATGCAAATCGTAATATAGCGAATACAACGGCCCAGATGGGCCAGTTAACACGAGCGCAGCAAGAGATATCCCAAGCACAACTTAATCAGAAACGGGGCGAATATCTAGCAGCTTCGACAGAGTTTCGTCAAGGTTTAACTGCACAACAAGGTGTAGATCTGGAACGTAAAATGACCGAACAAGCTATGTTGGCTCAGTTTGGAACCAAACCCGGTACTATGCCCCCCGATGCCTATATGATTAATCAGCTTCAAAAGGCAGCTAAACAGACTACGGGTAAAGAAATGCCTTATGCAGCGGCGGCGGGTGAGTGGGAGCGTATTAAAGCGCAACAGTGGGGTGGTCGTTTTAACGCCGTAGAACAAGGGAATGGTGGTCAATTTTTTAATCTAAATAAAACTACTGGAACTGCTACTCCATTTCAGATGGGAGGACAAAATCCACAAGGCCCAGGAAATGGTGAGGCTGCACGTTCTTACTACCGTGGTATGGGAACTCCTTTTTCAACCGGGTATAAACCGCAGGGTACGGAAAAATTAGCCCCTGAAGATCAAGAAATTTTAACTAACTATCCTATGCGTGCTCCTCTACGTGGTAATGACCTAACTCGTGCTCGTGGATCACAACTTGGATATGAAAATGCCCAAGATATGTATAAAGTTATTCAAGCGATACCGGATAAGGATTTTGGTACCGTTGGTGGTCTACTTGCCAAATTTACTGCGGGTCATTTATCGGGGGCTGATCCTAATATTACAAAGTATTTACAACAGGGTCAAATTCTGGGGGCCAATCACTCAGCCGCCCAAGGTTTTCGTTCTACTGAATTTGTAAAAGAAATTGGTGGTAATCTTAGTAAATTTACCAATAAACAAGCCTTATTGGAATCTATACGTGCGTATGAGAAAACTTTTACCGATCAACTTGCCAATTACCCAGAACTTAAGGCTCTGCCTTTTGCCAAACAGATGAACGCCGCTGAACAGCTTCGGGTATTTCATCCCGATATCTACGAAAAATATGCTCAGCAAGTCCAACAACAGGGTCGCTAATGCCTGACCAACTTACTCCCGATCAACTTGAAATGTTCCGCCAAAATATGCAGGAACATGGTATTGGTCAGGCGCTTAATCCTAATCCACAGGGGCAACAGGTGTCACCAGAATTTAAAAGTGGTCCTGGCGAGATGCTTAAAGAGGCTGGTTCTGGCCTATTAGGGGCAGCGGGTACCGCACTCGGAGGCGGCGGTGTCCCTAGTATGTTAATGAATGCAGGTATTCAAGCTGCTTTCCCGGCTGAAAATGGTGGAGATGTAGCCGCTAATGCTACCGGCGATATAATGGGAGGATTACAGAATAAATTAATTGAGCCTCTTTTATCTAAACTCCCCGGTGGGATTGGAGGGGCCTTAGCCAAAGCTGCACTTCGAGCAATGGGAGGTAAAGTTACATACGAAGGAACACAGCTGGCCCATAAACTATTTGGTGGTAATGATCCTGAAACTACGACCGGAAATGTTCTTTCTATGGGCCTGCCTGCTCTTGCTGGTCGTATGACAGATAGTATTAAAAGTGGTGTTACTTACCAAGGCCGCGAAATTCAAGGAAATATTAATAAAACTATTGAAGATTTAACACAAGGAAAATTTAATCGTCCATCTTCAGATATGTTATCGCAAAATACCATTTCGCCAATAATGGTTGAAATGAAAAATATATACGATCAACATGCAAGTCAACAAAAAACTATTCAACTTGCAAAACAGGAAATGACGAATATTGAAAAACAAAAAGCACAACTATTAACACAATCTGTAGGAAGTTCGGCGGAAGATAAATTATCACTCTCTGCTAAACAGGATATGTTTAATAGACGGTCAAATGAATTAACTAAAGCCAATTTTTTACCAAAAGATGATCCGACGAAAATTGCTATTGGTCAACTTCGTAAACGTATTAATACTTTAAGTGATGATAAATTTGATCCTCTAGACCCATCAGTTAAATTATCACAAAATGAATTAAATTTACGTATTCGTCAATCTCAAGCGGAATTGAATAATCATGCGGATAATCTAATTTTACGTCGTAATGGATTTCTTACTCAAGCCGCGCAACAACCAAATCCTGTAGTTACAGCATTAGATACACGATTGGATCAGTTAAACCAAACTGTTGCAGATGCAGTAAATAAAAGCCCTATTGAAATGACATTTCTTAAGGATCTTGTTCCTTTTGAGGGCAACAAAGCACCTACAGTTGAAATGTTTCGGGATAAACTTATGGATGCTTACCCAAGTCAAATTAAAAATTTCTTCGATTGGCTTGGTACTCGTCCTGGTGGGCTGGCCCAACAACAGGATGTACGGGATGCAATGGTTGGAGAATTTTTTAAACAAGCCTATAACCCTAAAAATCAATCCTTAGATCAAGCGGGAGAATTATTAAAAGCTGGTGGAAAATTTAACTTCGATAAAATAAAAGAATTGTATGGTGGTTCCGATGAAGGCACTAAAGCTGTAGCCAAATTTACTACAATGTTGGAAGATATTAATAAATTGAAACAAATTCCCATTACTGATAAATGGGGCCAACATCTTATGACGCATGTGGCTATGGTCTTACCTACAACTTTAGTTTTACATCAACTTGGTGTTCCATATGGAATGTCGGCTATTACTGCGGAAATGGGAGCACGTAGTTTAGTAAAAAGTACTATGGTCAGTTATCCGCAACTAATTGACAAAGTAATGACTAATAGTGTTTTTAGTAAACAGTTTCATAAATGGGTCCAACAAGGCGCGGCTCCCGATGCATTACGTGACTTACCTGCCGTAACTAAATGGATGGAGGAGAATCAACGTCTTCTCGATCCACCTCCCGAAGCACCTCAGAAGCCTCCTCAAGTCCAAGGTCAAGGGCAAGCTGCTCCCCCGGTTGGCCCAACTGCGCCCGCGACTCCCGCGCAAAATGCCCCTCAGGGTCCACAGGTGCCGACAAGCGGCATACGATAGAGTGCCACCAATTTAATACGTGTACCTCGCGTCCGCATTGACCGCATTTAACCATATACAACCTCTTTACCTACGGCCCACTTATCATACTTCCATTCCCCTATCTTGAGAGGCACTTCTGGAAACGCAAGTGGATCTTGAGACGGTGGGGGTACGTTTACTTGTACAATAGGCCGACGATCACCGGCTACCATACGCAAGTCATCATCGCGGTTTACCAGGACTGTCATTTCAGGCGGTGGCGAACCGTGACGTGTAGTGAAACGTAATTTAAGTTTCCAAGCCTCGTAGGGTTTACCGCCGATATTACTATAGCGATGTGCCGTGATAATGGAGTCGGCTCCATCTTTCCACTTCGATGCCCCCCTAAAGTTATATTCACTTAACGGATCAAATCCACTTCTATGTTCTCCATATGGGGGCTTCCCAAAGTGATGTGCTAGTACGACCGCCATATCAAATTCTTTACCCAATATTTTCAACTTATTTAAGGTAGAATAAAGGCGGCCAATATCGACGTTACTATTCTCCTCACCATTATGTAATAAAGAAATGGGATCAAGTAATAAGATATTTGGCCTTACGTCTTTAAGTAGCGAAGTAAAATTACGAATACCCCAATTTGAATCAAGAAGTAACAAAGGCTCACTAGAGACGAGATAAAAATTATCTTCCCATATTTTGCGTTCTTCATTCTCAAATATCTTCTTAGCCCGTTCCCTCGTGGCACGTAATCCGTTCTCAGCCTCGATGTAAAGACACCGTACTGATTCAGGTACTTCAAATGCCGGGTAGTCAAAAAGAGGCTTACAGTTGGCCGCTGCACGTATTACCTCCAACATCATTAGTGACTTACCTATCTTGGCCAATCCGCCCAATAAGAGTGTGCCGCCTTTGGTAAGGATATTGGGTTCAATATAAGAGTTATGTTCGGGGAACTCCATATCCAATAAATCGGTGGCACGTAACGCCTTGACATCTCTTTGTTCGACCATTCCATTTTATTCATCGTCTTTAAACAGAGACTCAATTGCTTCTTTAATTCTTAACAATTGATCTTTAGTGTACATAGATCCATACTCATTAGTATCAACAAACATAAAATATCTATCTAAGTTATCGTAATAATCAATTTTAATCATACTACTTCCACTTAAAGAGGTCTTTGATTTTGTTGTTAACAGAATCGATTGTTTGAACGGCACGGCCTTCCAAGGATGACTTGGCGGTCATAATAACTTCCGGCTCTTCGTCGCGGTACTCAGTATCTACGGCAGGTTCGCCAAGCTGAAGCCACGTCAGTAGTATGTTCGAATAGACCATAAGATCAAATACCGTGTCGGTAATCTTCTCATCGACTACCGCACCTTCCATACCAGGACGATCCAGGAGATTATTAATACGAGCAAGTTTATCAGAAACACGTACCAAAATGCCTTTGGCCAGTGGAACCCCAGAAATATGAGTAGTAAGGCGGAAGTTTCGATACGGGTCATTACCGCTGGAGTAATCTTCATTTTTAGCCTTGGTTAGTTCTACGGCCTTTAGACAGTTGGCCGTGAAAGTTTCAAAATACACTTCTTTTAGAGTTTTCATATTAATATTTCTTGCCCCCTTCTAGTCGCCTATTTTCCGCCTTATGATCTGCACGATGCCTATTGTATTCCATCTTTTCCTGATATGCTCCTTCGAGGTCCATGTTATAGGCCCCGGCAATATCAAAAATACGTATGAGACAATCTACTAATTCAACCTCTTCCATCTTACGATGCGGTAATTTATCGTCCTGTAGATTCTTACGATTACCTTCAAGCGCTTCGGACAATTCAGAATGACACAAGGCAATTAGTTCACCAAAATTACGTTTAATAGGTTCGCCAGTGTAAAGATCGCGCCACCAATGCTGATTAGTATGATGTACTTCTTGTGAGTAATAATTTAGACTCTTGTTCATAAATTTCTATTCCTTCTTTAATCCATTCAATTGCTGTTTTTGATTTTAAATCGTGAAGACGATTCCAGGGTCGTGGCACTAAAATTGAAAGACCACCACCGTCTCGAAATTCATCAATATTTTTATCTCGATCATCAATAAGAACTTTGTTATACGAGGCAAGAAGCCCCTTTGCGCCGCCAAAAATTATCTTTCTATAAAGTTTTGGATAATACCTTTTAATCCATTCTTTTTTCCCAGGAATACAAGAAGGATCATCTGAAGGTGATGTAAGAATAGCAATATTATTTATGCCAAATTTTTTAACCACCAGAGTAACAATAGCATCGGCATCTGGCATCTTTTTCAAGTCTGACCAAAAATTCAAACCTCGTTTATCAATAGGTGCCCAAAATTCGGCGGGTGTCATTCCCCATATCTTTTCTATATCGAATTTACCAAGATTATTAATATCTGTATACGGCCAAGAACGATAGTGAGTATTACACGCACCTTCTACAAAATTAGCTAACACTCCATCCATGTCCAAAAAACATGTAAGGTTACTCATATACTTCCACCTTGAGGCTTACTATGTACCAATACTTTACGATACACTTTCTCCAAATCTACAACGTCTCGTATATTGTGATCCATTATGTATTCTAAAGACTTACTATCGCCACGCGCCGCTGCCCGCCAGTATTTACCATCCACACGAGTCTTATCCGTCTTTCCTAATAGAACACGACACACATTTTCCAGTCGCGACGACGTAAGTTTAAACTTTTTCTTAACAAGGTCATATACGTCTGTATGTTTTATCGTTCCCCACTCAGGGAAAGGTAGGCCCATGCTAATAGCGCGAGTACGGATAAAAGGGATATCAAAACGTTTACTATAAAAGCCAGTAAGTCTATCGAATTTCGACATATCCGCCAACAATTTTCTAACCACTTCTTTATCTTCGTCACCGGCTTTGGCTCCGTTAATTTCATCGCGTGTTATCGAACCTGAATATATTGTTTCTTCGCCGTCTACCTTTATACAATAAGTCAGGATAAATCCAAAATCGGCTACAAGTGACGTCGTTTCGATGTCCAAGTGGCCTATACGTTCTGGTACATCTATTTCTTGTACAAAACATGATAGATGGTCAATGTAGGCATGACGATGACGGCACGATTTAGTAAGTAACTTTTGTAACTCAGCCTTGCGTAAACGTGGCACCAGTTGTTGTAGGGTCATATCCGTTCCAAGTCCGCAATGGCATTCTTTATAAGCGCCAACCCTTCATTAAGTTGATTCAAGGCTTCCTTTCGTTTACTTTTAAAATATGGCGGATTTTGAACCTTAAGAGCTTCAATACCGGCCATTGCCTGCGAATATACAGCGGGCATTTTATTGCGACCGGCCAAGGCTTCTTCCGCAAGACGGGCTAGTTCTCGGTAATAGTCGCGTTCCGCTAGTAACTGCTTATTATATGTCATTTCAGTCATTTTGCAAATCCTGTGCAAGACTGGCGGCAACGTCCTGATACATTGCCAGCTTGGATTCGCTACCTTTTGTTACCAACCATACGAATGAGAATAATGCCCCACTAGACAGTACAAATACTAATTCTTCGGATGTAAGATGTTCTTTTTTGCGGTGATCTAATATTACATCTAATATGGCTGACAAATAATTACGTAATTGTTTCTTACGACTATCGGATAATTTACGTAATTCTGCCGAAGAAGAAATAGCTTGGACTGCATTATTAAGTGCAATACCTATCTCTTTTTGGGTATGTACTTTATTATTGGATTTCATTTTCGGCATTCATCGCACGATCAATTACATTTCTTAACTTTTCTTTTATATATGGATTAGCGTCTGCTTGGCAAAATCCATGATAACTAGACCATCCTGTTGAGGCTGTTTTTGCTTTATTAAGCCACCAATCAAAAGAGACAGCATGTTTTTCTAGCCAGTCCAAGCGTTCAATATCATTAGCCATCGATAATCCCACCAGCACCGCTTAACTTAATAAGTTCCGGCGTCATGTCGGCAAATAACTGTAAGGCTCGTTCTGCCGTTTCCAGTGCATCATATACAACCGGCTTGCCGTCTGAATCTCGTAGGTAATCGGTACGGCCATTAATGGTGGTCTTAATCACCCAACCACGACGACCGGCCAGCAGAGCGGCGTCAGACGTAACACCTTCTACATTTACCTCCACTTCAGACAGACCCTCACGTACTTTTTCGCGAAAGGAAGGGAAATCTTCGGCAGCGAAAAGGCAGGCGAGAACGTATTGCATAGTGGCGTCCATATGGGCCAGTCTATCTGTAAGAAAGTTGTCCAACAATTTATCTTGATTATACACACTTACTCCATAGATTAAAATTCTTTAATACTGGTTGTACGGGGCGTAAGGTAGGTCGAAAGAGGCGGTAACTGAGTTAAAGTATAGCAGAGTGGACGTTAATTGTCAAGTTCTTTGTAAAGCCAAACGTCGGAGTCAAGTTCCCGGTCGCGGATAAATTGAATAGCCTTTATAGTCATCATAGAGCCTATAGTGCTAGTAGGATTATATGAATAATGTGGCGGTGTCATCACTGCAATACGAATTACGGGTTCCGGCCTATCTAACCATCCATGCGATTTTTTAAAACCTTTATTGTCTTCTAAAATTATAAACGGCATTACAATTTAATTTCTTTCATCGCACCTTCAATATGAGTCTCGGCCTTCTTATCCTTCCACTCAAGCCACTTTGTACCTCGGTACGCTTTAAAGGGACACTGGAAATCGGCCAACTTACTTGTCTCCTGCCCCATTATCGATATAAACTCATAGGCTTGTTTGTCAGACCAGTTACGATCTATTTCGAATACATATTCATCGTGGACTTGTAACAGCGGTATACGCTGTAACTCGCGACTGAAACGTAACGCTACGCCTTGAATATGTTGCGCCGCCGTACCTTGACCAAGAGCCGCCAGAGCCACTTTAGCATCCGAGTCAGGTCCGTATATACGTAAGAAGTGGCCAGTAGGGTATCGGACATAACCTTTGGATTCAACCTCATCTAGTGCCGCCTTTTGCCACCGTCGTAAGATAGGGAATTGTTTGAAGTAAATGTCTTCTTGTATTTCAAGGGCCTTTTTCCTATTCTCGTTAGACTTGGAACCAAATAGCCGCTCCGCAAGGTTGGAGCCAGTAAAGCCAACAACACGGCCCCGAAAAGTCCAGTCAAAGGGAGCGCCGTATTTTTTAAGATACACACGGAGTGAGCCGCCCGTTATAGCATTCTTTACGTATGGCTTCATCAAATCATCTGATGAGTAGAGACTAAAGCCTTCGCCATAGTCAGCGGCGTGAGAGACGGACTTGGCTATGTCGCGTTCCGAGAGCTTGTATATCGCGGCGGCTTTAGCGAAGCCTCCATTAGATTGATCTACGAGCCATTGGAAAGCGTCGGCGGGGATTTGTGAGACGTCGAAACCGGCGAGATACATACAGACACGAAATTCTAGGTTGGAGGCGTCGGCCTTTAACAAGTGAAGAGAAGAATCACGAGGGATAATACCTGCACGAACGAGAGAACCGAAACCGCCACGAGGAATATTTTGAAAGTTAGGTTTTGAAGACGACCAACGTGTTGTACTAGCCCCGATTGTAATAAAGCGAGGATGAAAAAAATCGGCGCTATCACGATATTTATCGTCGAACCAAGGACCAAAACCTTTTCCACTATCTTTAAACTGGTACTCTCTAAACAAAACATCTAACACCTGTCTTTCCGTCAAGTCAGCGTCTTCTAATACCTGCGTACTGAAGCCGCCGTTTTCATCCTTTAGCGTGTAACCGTACTTCTTAGCCTCTTTTTCCAGTGCAACACGTATATTTTTCTTATCCGTGGATTCCAGTGCCACACCTTTATCGTGAAACCACTGTTTTACTTGTTGGTTAGAACGCGGATTGAATAGTTCCCATTCATTACCTTTACGCGGAAATAACAGTTCCTTTTTTTCATCAGCCTTAGTCTCAAGTTGATTGATCCAATCCATATCAACTTTGATACCTTGCTGATGCATTTTTTCTGCAATATCAGTTATCTCCATTAGGTCAGAGTATATCTGTGAGGGTATCGACCATTCACGGAATTGTTTCTGATGTTCATGATCGGCGGCTACACTGGCCCAAGCGTCAATAGCACAGTAGCCTTGGACATCATGGCGGGGGCATATCTCGCCTTCACAGGACCGGCCTCGACAATCTTTCCAGTTCGGTACATCTAGCGTCATGGAGGTCGTAGTCCACAGGTTCATGAAACCAAGGGCACCAGAGTCATCGTCTTCGCGTTTATCGGGTGCTTTAGCTAAGTCCTGGTTTAGAAGGAAGTGGGATAACATGGAATCGCGCCACTCGAACCATTCGGTGGTAAGACCGGTAGTTTCGCGTATGACCTTCATTTCTGCACCATGTACAGAATGGCCTACCAACGTGAGATTGGCTTTACGGGCATAACGTACAAGGTCTTTTACTATTTCTGGTGAGGCTTCTACAGCTACAGCTTCATGTAGGGTAGAGATGCCCACAATAGAGGCTTTGTAATCAGAATCAAATTCAAAATCAACACCTAACGTACAATCAACAAGACCGTAAAGGATTTCGTAAAAAGAATCTAATTCACGATATACTTTAGGATAATACTTACTGAAGGAACTGGAACTCGGAAGTAGGTTGAGTTGAGAGGCTTCCGAGTCGCCCGGTAGTAGTATTTTGTTCTTCTTAGACATTGAATCCGAGAGTGGCTTTACCTTTTGTAAAAGGCCACTCTCCTTCCCAAAATGTACCGCGCCACGATTTAACGGACCCATTACCGCGTATCCAAGGGGCCAATAATTCGGCGGCTTCCGCTCCCATAGCCACCAAGGGTCTTAGTCCTTGTGAGACGAACGACCGGGCTTTTTCCATGTCGCGCAATATTTGGCGATGATATGCCCCAACTTTTCTGACATCATGCGGATCAAAAGTAAGAAGATAAATATTAGGGCTAAAAGTAAATAGGCCACTATCATGTAAGTTACCTTTTACGCCTCTCTTATCGTCATATATGCGACAATTATTTTCCGCCTTTTCCCTTACGCCCGCCAGCGGGTAACCGTAATCCTTGAGACGTCGGTCCCATGGTTGGTTACAGCGTAGTACATGCGATAGTATTACCTCGTCAGGAGAAAAGTAAGGTGTGATGTAAGTGTTTGATATATAATGACCCATACCACCAGACAGGGGACGGAGATATATAACGTCATCAGTACTAGGAAAAGGTAGTAAGAAAGAGATTTTAGCATTTTTACCTACGTAGTCTGGACAGAAACCGGTTCCAGTATGGGCCAATGGGCACCATGAACATTCGCGAGGTTTACCCTTTACGGTGTTTGACTCCCAAGGTTTACTGGTGTGTATCGTTAGGGGCTTGGGTTTTGGCCGTCGTACCGTTACCATTTCCGTTACCTCCGTTTCCGTTCGGCTTAAGGGCCAGGAGCAAAGCTCCGAGAACCATTTGGTCGGGCGTAATACCGAATTGATGAAAGACGCCGAGTATGACTAGGGTTGTTATAAGAAAGACGGCTGAGTCAATTCGTTGCATAGTTATTTACTTTCACAATCTGGACATCTTAAACTTTTTAATGAATATCCATATTTTTCATATAAATCCTCATATTCAGTACGTGTCATTTTTGAAAATATAACTTGTCTTTTACAGATAAGACAATATCCTTCAGCTTCATATACTTTTGGGGCAGCTTGTACTGTTATTTCCATTTTATTTCCCGTATATAATATCAATTCCCACTGACGCCTGTGCTGGTTGTGAAGTGGCTCCAGTCAATTTAATCATACGTATGTTTATGCCAACCGAAAAGCCCCCTTTTATTGGATATACCAATAGACCGCCAGCCGTCGAAGCGCCCCCAACTGTAGGACTACTAGGGTTTGATGTTGTGGTCAAACTAGTAACTGCTGCTCCAGCCGCCCCTAGTGCATATAGATGTGCCTTACCAATATCGCGTACCCAAGGGGCCACACCGGATTCGACCGCCGTAGACATATTGGCGTGTTTCGTGTATAAGAGATCAACGGCAGTCCACGAATAGACTTTGGCTTTCTTATTAACTAGGGAAGCATACCAAACGTGACCGACTAGTTTGGGCGAGGCACTAGCGTCATATGAGACGCCCATACCTATGAAGGAGCCGGGTCCGGTACCGACACTTAACACTGGAGTATCGACTTGAGCCTCAAGAAATAGAGGCGCGGCTAACGCAACTAAGAATAAACGTATCACTTTTTATTATCTTCTTCTTTAGATTCTACTTTGGGTGCCGGTGGTTTAGGCGGATTATTAGCCAGACCGGTTAGCCGCTGGTCATTGTTGTAATATTGGGTTACTGTTTGAATTTGTAGACGCAAGGTTGAAACTTGCTGTTCATACCATGCGATAAGTGAGTCTTTGTATTTTAGTTGATCTTGAAGTTCGGCTATAGTAAGCGGTTTTTCGGCGGCTGGTGGCTTTTTATCTTGGGCCACTAGTGCTGTCGTTATTAGAAAGACAATGGTTAATTTTTTCATATATATTGTAAAATAAAGCCGCCTATTTTTAGCGGGCGGCACGCTTTCCCTTTTCCGTTCGTCAATCTAAACTAAGTAGTGGGCCAAAGCTGGGCAGAAATGGGCACCACCGTAAAGAAAAACGGCGAAAAAAGAAACTCATCAATAAGGAACTCCTTCATACGTAAACTTCGTATTACCCTGTGACTTTTCGGCTCTGATACGTTGAGATTTCAAGTTCTTCTCGTTGAAATCCATGATCTGTTGTAGCTGGTACCTGTTCTCGGCCAAATAAATAGGCTTACCTTCGGCATTCAACTCATTGGTCTTAGTATACTGTTGACGAAGTTCGTAGATGAACTTAACCTTCTCACCACTCGCATCAACATTACCTTCAAAGAAATCGGTCAACGTCTTCTGTACGTCCTCGATGGACGGTCCATCCGCCCCCTGCGGTACATCCAGGCTTAACAGTTGTACGGCCAAGTCCTTAAATGTCTCAGGCGATCCAGTCAGACCACGTAGTACCGAAATGCTACCACGTGAGTTAATATTACGGCCATAAACGAAGTGCATTCCCTCGCCGCCGTCAAGTTCTTTCAGTGTTTCGGGTTGGAACCCCGGTACAAACCAGTTCGGACGATACAAAAGTTGTACCTTTGTAGACCGACCGGCATCAAGGGGCTCAATGGAAATAGGTTGAACAATGTAGTTGGATACACCGTCTTCGTTAGGCTTGGACAGGTGTCCCTCGCCCACTTCGCCCACGGTTCCCACACAGATAAGTGTAGGCATCCGTTTAGCGGAGGCTTCTGCAAAACCAGTTGGTTGGTTGTCGGTTTCAGTTTCGGTTGCAAATTGTGTACTCATGTAGACCATCATACAGTATGATGGATTACATTGTCAAGTAGCTTACACTCGGTAAGTGATTAATTACACTTCATTAATTTCGTTAACGTCTACCGCATCTTTAACTACATTCAACTGTTCAGTCAGCATTTTCCATAAAGCCTGCATATCGGCATCCATCTCATTAGGCAATACGAAACCGCGTACCTTCGTCTTTTTACCCAGACCGCGAAACTGATATATGAATCGCTCCGTTTCGCCCGCTACCTTCTTACATCGCATTACCAAATCAAAAGCATGTAACGACAATACACCCCCGGCACCTTGTAACAGCGGCTCTGACGTTTCCTTGAAACCGCCGCCCATATCTTGCCCCTTACTTTTAATAGCTTCAGGACACGTTACAATCTTATGCCATATCTTGCCGGTAACCTTATTATGCATGGAACAGAACTTATCCACGGCCCTTACCGTAGCATTCTTTACCATCCCCCACTGGCCTTGTTCTAGAAATAAACCGGATTCTACGGCTGGCTGTAGCTCTTTGCCTCCAGACCGCTCAATAGGCATAGCTCCGACCTTTTCCTGCAACTCAACAGTCTGCCACGCTCCAAAACCGTCCCAAAATAATACATCCAACGGTATGTCATATATGTCGGATATATACTGTGTGGGGTCCAATAGAAAATTCTGTATTACCTCATCCGTAGGTAATATAATCTCGGTCAAATTACTAATAAGATCCTCACGGCCCAATTGTTTCAGGCGTAACTTAATCGAATTAGCACCAGAACCGCCAATGTCAGTAGATACAAGCAGGACAGACAGGCCACTAAGAAGAAGCCCAACTGCCAAAAATGTCTTGCCTGTACCAATTTCTCCGAAAGCAAAAATTTTAATTGTGTTCGCATTTTCCTCATTTCCTCTTATTACACGCGGGCCACGTACCGGGGCAAGTTGTCTTCTACCTGTACGAGACGTAAAATCATCCTTGGCATCCTCGACGGCTTTAGGTTTAGGCGCGGCTAGTGGCATATATTAGTCCTTTTTATTACCATTTAAAACATCCTTTATATCTTTCTGTAACACTCTTACCTCATCTTCCGTCAATCTCCAGTACGAACACATTAACTTCGGTGTCGTCTTACTGTCCATACAATACAATACCTTATACGGCGGTAACCCATCATCACCTATATACATTACCTGTATCATAACTGATCCTGCCTACGGAATAGACGATAAAACCAATTTTCCCTATCATCCCTCAACTCATATATTCTGGTCAACTCTTTAATATCCTTTACAGTCCCTTCCGTTATTTCTTCCATTTCAACCGGACCTTCAACCTGCTCCTGTACAAATTCCTGTGTCTCATTGTCGGCTGGCTCAAATTCCAAGTGGGATATGATATCGTATATCATTCTGTTCTGCATTAAACCAATTTGCGAAAGTCGAGCTAGAAAATAGGCTTGGTCTGTGGAACCTTGCATGAAGTAGTTCATTAAGTTTGTAAAGTAAGTTATGTTCCATTCAAGTAGCATCCTTATTTTTCGGTCTAAGTTCATTTCAATAGCTTAAACAATTATCATAACATTCATCAAATTCATAAATTTCTTCTAAATTATCGGGCTTGGGTTTATCATAAATTCGTTCTTTATATGATGTACCTCTTCCACAAACAGGGCATTCACAAGAATAAAATTTGTACCAATAAGTATTTTTTATATTTTTATGTTTGGTAGTTGTGCCCATAATGCAGCTAACCCCTGATGTACACCGCCACCAATATTTGTAGCTAACGTCTCATCATCTTCTGGCGTCAATAACAACCTACGACTACGTTCGGGACAAGTTATGAAACGATGAAACTGGGTAAAGGACATAACCTTACCCATCGGCGGCGTCCATCGTGGCATCGTATAGTCCGTACAGTCTCCATAAAATGGACACTCGCGGCCATACATATTACACGCATCTGGCATATTACGAGGCCATACCTTCGCCCCTATACTTATGAGTGCATTACGTTGGGCCAACAAGCCTCGCACATATTCACTAACTTCTTCACGATTCGTAGACGGTACCGCAAGGGGAATATCCCTGGTAGGGCACACACCACCAATACAGCGGCGGCTAATACCACGGTAATTAAATACCTGAGCCCCCGCCATATCAGCATAAATACGCCACTGCCACGAGTCCACCAACTTATCTTTCCATCTTGTGTCAAGTTCGCCTTCCTTAGTCTTCCAATCTACTACGACCGTCTGACCACGAAACTCTTCATATGTCTTAAGTTGGCCCTTTAATTGTGCGGCTACATCCAGGTAAGCCTTAATATTTTCGCCGTCATATAAATATGTATGTTCTTGTTCAACCTTGTATACTAATGCAGTATTAAATTCCACTACGTCTTGGGGAAACCATCTCTCAGCCGCCGACCAAACCATTTCCTTTACATTTGCATATTCGTCTTCCGTATATCGTGTAATACGCTCCTCACGGTCGGATGCTAAAATAGCGGCGGCTACCTCCTTCATGTCCACCTGCGAAAGTAGATCGTTAAACTTTGGGATCAGTGGTTTTTTCATCGGCAACTTGTTTTACGATCTCATCAACTGGCGTATCTAATACTTTATATGCCTCCCCCAACTCATCTTCCAGTGTATCCAATATTGTAGTCCCAAGAGGCTTACTTAAGCGTATTG
>Ga0210400_10000969_pt1 | contig 29517 bp, 29 predicted proteins | sample IncBWH26MmetaG_FD_155456 | JGI IMG/M metagenome (GOLD analysis project Ga0210400, IMG submission 155456) | Forest soil microbial communities from Barre Woods Harvard Forest LTER site, Petersham, Massachusetts, United States - Inc-BW-H-26-M | ecosystem: Environmental > Terrestrial > Soil >... | reverse complement strand
GGCGGACCTTCATCCGCTGGCCGGATCTGCCGCCCGCCGCCTGGAAGCACGCCGCCGAATGACCGAGCCTCTGCCGGATTTGCTGATCGCGCCCCTCGTCCAGGCGGCCTTGCAGGAAGACTTGGGGCGGGCGGGCGACGTCACCTCCCAGGCCTGCGTCCCGGCCGAAGCGCGGCTGCGGGCGGTGTTCGCCAGCCGCCAGGGTGGGGTCGTCGCGGGCCTCGCCTGCGCGCGCCTGGCCATAGCCGCGCTGGACCCGACCGCGGACTTCAAGGCCGTCGTCGAAGACGGGGCCCGCGTGGGCGCCGGCGACAAGCTCGCCTGGGTCGACGCCAACGCGCGCGCCCTGCTGGGCGCCGAGCGCGTGGGCCTGAACCTGCTCGGCCGGCTGTCCGGCGTCGCCAGCCTGACCCGGGCCTATGTGGACGCCGTCGAGGGGACTGGCGCGATCATCGTCGACACCCGCAAGACCACCCCAGGCCTGCGCGCCCTGGAGAAGTACGCGGTGCGTTGCGGCGGCGGGACGAACCACCGCTTCGGCCTGGATGACGCGATCCTGATCAAGGACAACCACATCGCCGCCTGCGGATCGGTCGGCGAGGCCGTGCGCCGCGCCAAGGCCGCGGCCGGCCACCTGATGAAGGTGGAGGTGGAAATCGACGGTCTGGACCAGCTCGAGGAGGCCCTCAAGTACGGCCCCGACGTGGTCATGCTCGACAACTTCAGCCTGGACGACCTGGCCGAGGCGGTGCGCCGCGCCGCCGGCCGCGCGGCGCTGGAGGCCTCCGGCGGGGTGACCCTGAAGACCGCGCGCGCCATCGCCGAAACCGGGGTCGACGTGATCAGCGTCGGCGCCCTCACGCACTCGGCCGCCGTGCTCGACATCGGCCTGGACGCCGCCTGACCTCAGGCCGCGGCGGATCGCGCCCTGGTTTCGGGCGTGGCCAGCACGGCGTTCAGGGCCTTGGCGAGAATCTCCGCGCTGACCGGCTTGGGCAGGTGCGCCTGGGCGCCCGCGGCGCGGCCGGCCTGCACATGTTCCGGTTCGCCGTTGGCGGACACGATGATGACCGGGACCGCCGCGCGGCCCGAGGCCCGTTCCTGGCGCCGGATCTCGCGCGTGGCGGTGAGGCCGTCCATGACCGGCATCTGGATGTCCATCAGGATCGCGGCGAAACCCTGGACCGCGGCCACGTCCACCGCCTGCTGGCCGTCTTCGACGGAGACCCATTCGACGCCGAGCTGGTCGAGGATCAACTCCAGCACCTTGCGATTGGTCGGATGATCGTCGACCACCAGGATGCGAAGGGGGGCCGCGTCCGCCGGCGCCGCGGCGGGACCGGTGTCCGCCGCCGCGCCGCCGCCGCCCTCGGCGTCCGCTGGCAGCTCGATCTCGAGGGCGAAGACCGACCCTTCCCCGGGCGCCGAACGGCAATCCAGCCGGCCGCCCAGTTCGCTCGCCAGCCTGCGCGCCAGCGCCAGGCCGAGCCCGGCCCCGCCGTGCCGCCGGGTAGAACTGTCGTCGGACTGCGAGAAGGTCTCGAACAGTTCGGCCTTGCGCGCCTGGTCGAAGCCGACGCCGGTGTCGGCCACCTCGAAGCGGTATCGCGCGCCGCCGAGCGCCTCGACGACCAGGCGGACATGGCCCCGGTCGGTGAACTTGACGGCGTTGGACAGCAGGCAGCTCAAGAGCTGCTCCAGGCGCGCGACGTCGCCGGTCACGCTGCGTTCCGCCTGAGGATCGATCAGTGTTTCGAGCCTAAGTCCCTTCAGGTCCGCCGGGGGTCGATGCTCGGCGGCCAGGTGTCGGACGGTCTCGCCCAGCCCAAAGCAGCGCCGGTCCAGCGGGCGCGTCTCGGCCGTTCCCCGCGAAAGCGTCAGCAGGTCCCCGATCAATCCGTCGAGCGTCGCCGCCGAGTCGCGGATCACGCCCAGAAGATTTCGCTGGTCAGGCGAAAGGTCCGTCCGCGCCAGCGCCTCGGCCATCCCCGCCACGCCGTTGAGCGGGGTGCGCATCTCGTGGCTCATGTTGGACAGGAACACGGTCTTGGCGCGCTCGGCGGCGTGCGCGCGTTCCAGGGCGTCGGCCAGCCGGGCCGCCGCGGCGTGCGCGGCCCGCTGTTGCTGGATCAACCGCCGCAGGGACCGGACCGCGATGACCATGGCGAAGGCCAGCGCAGCGCCGGAACCCAGAAGCAGGGTGAGCCGGCTCTTCCAGATGGCCGCCCCCCACTGTCCGTCGCGGGCGTCAACCAGGCTCAATTCTTCATGGCGCAGAACAGCGAAGTCGTCGCGGATGGCGTCTAACTGCGCCTCTCCAGCCGGTCCGTCGCGCCGGCCGTCGCCAGCCCGAGCGGCCACGATCTGCGGCTTTGCAACCGTCTCGGTCCAGGTCCTGGCCTGTTGAATTACGTCCTCGACCCGTCGGCGCATGAAGAGCGGATCGTCCGCCGCTTGAGAGATCATGCGCGGTATTCCAGCCTCGAACCGCTGGCGGGCGCGCTCGTAGATTTGCAGGTACCCGGGATGCCCGCGGAGCGCGAAGCCCGATAACCCGGATTCCTGCTCCTGCAGGGCCTCAAGCATCGCGCCGTAGTGCATGAGCTCCGAGCGAGCCTCGTCGTCAGCCGTGTCCAGCGCCTCGAGGCGGTCGATGGTCGACCAGACGATCGCGGCCTGGACGACGACCGCGAGCACCAGGGCGCCGAGGCCCGTCACTAGCTCGCGAAATGTCCCGCGGCTGGTCCTGCGCATTCATCGCCTCCGGTGTCGCGCCCGACCCTTAACCACGCCGGCTTAACGCCCCCGCCAGGATGCGTGCGGCATTCGGTCATCGGACAACTACCTAGGCGGAGACCCCCTACAGGTGCGCCTCGGCGGGGATGACGGTCTCGTCGTCCTTCTTGGACGCCTGGGCGCCCATCAGGCTTCGGTCGCGCATGGGCACGTTGGGGATCAGGAGCGTCACCAGAAAGGCCACGACCACCACATAGAGGCCCAGGGCGAAGACGTGGGTGATCGCGTCGGAGATGATCACCTTGACGAAGGTCGGCAGGGCCGGCGCGGCGCCCGCGTGTGCGCCGGCGCCCATGGCGCGCAGCTTGCCCACGTCCACGCCGGGCATGATCTTGCCCAGTCCGGAGTTGAGGTTTGCAGTCAGGAAGGCGCCGAAGATCGCCACGCCCATGGTGGAGCCGATCTGGCGGAAGAACTGGCTGGACGAGGTCACCACGCCCAGCTTGTCGAGCGGCATGGCGTTCTGGATGGCCAGGCCGAACAGGCTCTGGCCCGGCCCCAGGCCGATCCCCAGCACCAGCATCCGCCAGGCCAGATCGGGCCGGGAGGTGTCAGCGTGCATGCGGCTGAGCAGCCAGATGCCGGCGAAGGTCACGACCAGGCCGCCGATCATCAGGGCCCGGTACTTGCCGGTCTTGCTGACCAGTTGTCCGCAAAGGATCGAGGAGCCGAAGATGCCGACCATCAGCGGAAGCTGCGCAAGGCCGCTGGTGGTGGCCGCCACGCCCTGCCCCAGTTGCTGGAAGAGCGGCAGGAACGCCACCGTGCTCATGAACGCCATGGAGACCAGGAAGCCCGCCAGGTTGGCGGTGGAGAACACCCGGTTCTTGAACAGCTCCAACGGCAGGATCGGGTCCGAGGCGAACCGCTCGTTGACGATGTAGAGCAGCAGGCCCGCCGCCGAACCGCCGAACAGGCCCAGCACGGTGGGCGAGCCCCAGGGATACTGGTGGCCGCCGAAGGTCAGCGCCAGCAGCAGTGGAACCACGGTGGCGATGATCAGGGCCGCGCCGATGAAGTCGATCTTGCCCTTCGCCTGGTGGGACATCTTCGGCATCTTCACGATGATCATGAAGAGCGACAGGATCGACAGCGGCAGGTTGATGTAGAAGACCCACCGCCAGCCGGCCACCACATGCCCGGCAAGGGTGACCGTGCCGTGGTCGGTGAAATAGCCGCCGATCAGCGGGCCGATGGTGCTGGCAAGCCCGAACACCGCCCCGAACATGCCGCCGATCTTGCCCCGCTCCCGCGGCGGATAGAGGTCGCCGATGATCGCGAAGGCCGTGGTGAACAACGCCCCGCCGCCGATCCCCTGGAGGGCGCGGAAAACGATCAGCTGCACCATGCCGCCGCCGATCAGCGGCAACGACCCGAACTCTCCGGACAGCCCCGAGAGCCACGAACCCGCCAGGAAGAACAGGATCCCGGCCAGCAGCACAGGCTTCCTTCCGAACAGGTCGCCCAGCTTGCCCCAGATCGGCACCATCACCGTGGACGACAGCAGGTAGGCCGTGGTCACCCAACTGTAGAGCGCCAGGCCGTTCAGCTCGGAGATGATCCGCGGCATGGCCGTGGCCACGATCGTCTGGTCGAGCGCCGACAGCAGGAAGACGATGGCGACGCCCCAGAGCGTGACCCGCTTCTCGACCTCAGTGAATTCTGTCGTGCTCACGGTCTCGCGCCCCCCAACGCCGGTTCCCCGGATTCATAACCCAGGTATGCCACCGGGCGCGACAACCGCGGCGCCATAGAACCCGGCCGCGCCGCGCGGCGCGGCTATTTCGGCTGGTGGCCGACGGCCCAGACGTAGGCGCTCACCGCCGCCAGGTCGTCAGGCGAGAGCTGCGCCCCGCCCATCGGCGGCATCGGGCTGCGGTATTGCTTGGGCGCGGGAACGCCCTTCGAGATCAGGTCGGTGATCTGCGCCAGACTGCCGTCGGTCCAGAGCGGACTGCCGGTGGTCAAGGGCGGGCCGATCGATCCGCCGGCAGCGTCCTTGCCGTGACACGCGCCGCAACTGCCGCCCTGGAAGAGCGCCATGCCCTTGGCGACCTGCTCGGCGGTCGCGCCCGGCGGCACAGGCAGGGCGCCGGGGCCGGCGGCCGGCGCCGCGGGCTGGGCGTAGGTGGGCGCCGGCGCGCCGGTGGCCGGGGCGCTCACCGGGCCCTGGTAGGTCACCCGCCAGATGCGGCCCTTCACGTCGTCGGAGATGTAGAGGGCGCCGTCGGGTCCGACCGCCAGGCCGCTGGGCCGGAAGACCGCCTTGCCCGAGGCCTTGTTCGGCCCGGCGAAGCCGTCGGCGAAGACCACGTAGTTCCCCGAGGCCTTGCCGTCCTTCAGGGGCTGGAAGACCACGTTGAAGCCGTCCTGCGCCGCAGGCGCTCGGTTCCACGAGCCGTGGAAGGCGATGAAAGCGCCGCCTTGATAGGCCGCGGGGAAGGCCTTGCCGCCGTAGATCTGCAGGTCATTGGGCGCCCAGTGCGCCGGGAAGGCCGCAACCGGCGGGATCTTGCTCGCGCAGACGCCGACCGCCTTGCCGCCGTCGCCTGCGTATTCCGGCGCCAGCACCAGCTTCCTCTGGAAGTTGTCGTAGTAGCAGAAGGGCCAGCCGTAATCGCCGCCCTGCCGGACCATCATCAGCTCTTCGGACGGAAGCTCGGTGGCCATCTTGGCGTCGGGGTAGAGCTTGGGCCAGTTCTGCAGGAGCTGGTCGCGGCCGTGCTGGGTCGCGAACAGGCGCCCTGCGCCGTCGAACGCCAGGCCCATGCCGTTGCGGATGCCGGTGGCGTAGCGCTCGGCCGGCGAGAAGGCCTGGCCCAGCTTGTCGGCGGAATAGAGCCAAGTCCCGCCGCGGGTGATCAGCTCGTCACAGGGCTGGGCGCCCGGCACGCCGGCCACGCGGTTGCGCGGCTGGCAGGCGTTGGTCGCCGTGCCCATGTCGACGAACATCTGGCCCTTGGCGTTGATGGCGAAGGGATGCATCGGGTGGTCGCCGCCCAGCGGCATGCCCGAAACCACCACCTCGGGCTTGTCCGCGGGAACCGCGGAGCCGGCCGCCAGCGGATAGCGGACGATCTTGTCGTTCATCTCGGCGTAGACGAAGCCCTTGTAGAGCCCGATGCCGGTGCCGCCCTTGGAGCCTTCGGCCGGCGTCTGGCCGAAATGGGTGATCCTGTCAGCCTTGCCTTCATGGCGCGTGTCCTGCAGCGCGATCAGGAAGCCGTCAGGCGCCGGCGTGCTGCGCGGGAAGTAGGACGAGCCGTTCCAGGTGTTGGCGTAAAGCGTCCCGTCGGCGGCCACGGCGATGTGGCGCACATTCCCCAGGTTGTCGGCGAAGACGGTGGCGCAGAAGCCGGGCGGAAGCGTGATGCCCGCATCGCCGCCAGGGCAGGCCGGCCCGCCCGACGCCGGAGTCCTGGGCTGGGCCTGGACGGCGAGCGCGCCCGCCCCGGCCGCCGCCACGGCGGCGGCGAGCCCCAGGGCCGCCGGCCACAAAGCCCGCTTCCGATCGCCCGCCCGCTGGGTCATTCCGCCGTTCCTCCGCCGCCGAAGCGTTATGCGGTGGTTCTATCCAGGGCGCGGCGGCCCGTCCAAGGCGATTTCCCCCGCCGCGGCGGTCAGGATTCGGCGGGCTGCTGCGGCGCCGCCGTGTCGGCCGCCTTGGCGGAAGCGTCAGTGGCCTTGGTCGCGGCGGCCTTGGCCTCTTGCGCAGACGCGGACGGGGCCAGGCCGGCGGCGGCGGCGACCGTCACGTCGGAGGCCTTTTCCAGGACGGCGGTGGCCAGGCGCAGGTTGGCCCCCGGCACGACCGGCAGGCCGGCCAGCAGGCCACGGTCGTCCGGCCGGTTCAGCGGCGCGTGCGGATTGAAACGGTAGAAGACGTGCAGGCCCACCTGGGCGACGCGCAGCATCTGCGGCCCCCAGTCCGGCTGGACGTCGATGGTGTGGAAGTGGGTCGCCGCCCCGATGTTGGCCACCCGCACGCCGGAGAGCGCGCGCTCGGCCACCTGGCGGGCGCGGTCCCAGGCGTCGGCCTCGCGGCCATGGCGCATGGAGCCGTCGCAGGCGAAGCTGAACTGGCAGCCGTGGGTGGCCACGCCCTGGAAGACGACGCCGCAGACGGTCTTGGGGAAGCTGGGGTTGGCGACCCGGTTCAGCACCACCTGGGCCACCGCGGCCTGGCCCCGCAGGGTCTCGCCGCGGGCCTCGAAATAGACCGCCTGGGTCAGGCAATCGAGCTCGCGGGCGCTGTCCAGGGGCGTGACCCGCCGGCCGACCGGCGCCCGCTCGTCGGGGCGCGACGGCCAGGCCTGGGCGACGTCGGGCTGCGCGTCGGCGGCGAAGGCGTCGTGCGCCCGGGCCAGGCGCAGGGCGGCCGGATCCATGAGATCCATCTCGCGCTGCAACATGGTTTCCGAGAAGGCGCCGCCGGCCGCTTGCGCGATCCGAACCGCCCGGTGGTGATCGCCGATGGCCGGAGCCAGGCCGCCGATCAGATAGGTCGCGCCCAGGGCCAGGCCGATTCCGGAGCCCATCAAAGCGGCGCTCATCAGCCCGCGCCGATCGGCGCTGGCCTGCGTTCCTGCAAACAAAACAAACGTGTCCTACACGGCGAGGGCGACTCTGGCCCCCCGACATTGTCGCCGCGATCGCCCCTGCTCTTGCTGGCAGTGACCGCTGGCAGGCCCACCCGGGACTCGTTGGGGGTGGGCGACGGCAATTGGTAAAGAGGGTATGAACAACTTCGGCCGTTTTGGCAAGCTTCTATTGCAGTGCAACCAAAGCTGAGCTTCCCGGCGTGGGTTGTTCCCTTCTGAACCGTCGGGGTTTCTCACCGCAAATCACGGGCCAATCTTGGGCCTTGCTCGGGCGCAATCGTGGCGAGCCCGGAACCGAAGCGGCGCCGTTCCGTTTGTCTCGCCGACATCCGTGGAGTGGAGAGTTCGACATGCGCAAGACGCTTAGCCTGTTCGTCGTCGCCGCGGGCCTGATGGCGCTCGGCGCCTGCAGCACCACCACCGAGCAGAAGGCCGCGGCCGGCGCTGTCGGCGGCGCGGTGGTCGCCGGTCCGGTGGGCGCCGTGGTGGGTGGCGCGGCCGGCGCCGTGGCCGGCCACGTGCAGGAGGATTCCAGCAAGCCGCACAGCTAGGGTCCGCCTCGCCGCCACGGCGGCGTCCGAGGCCTGGCCGCGTCCGTACATCCTCCCAAGGAACTGGGAAAGCGTGCGGACGTGCGCCACATCTTGCTCGCGCTCGCCGCCCTGGCGGCCAGCGTCTTCGTCCTGCTCAACGCCACGCACGGCTTGTGACCGGCGAGCTTCCGTTTACGCCGTAAGCGGTGCTAGGGTCTCCCAAACGGGAGGCTTCCAGACATGCGCAGACTGACCTTCGCCGCCGCGATCGCCGTGGCGACGACCCTGGCCCTCGCCGCGCAAGCCGCGCCCGCCGCGAAGATCGAGGACCACTACGCCCAGAACGGCCCGGTGAAGATCCACTACGTCACCCAGGGCAAGGGCCCGCTGGTGGTGCTGGTGCACGGCTTTCCCGACTACTGGGCGACCTGGAAGCCCCTGATGGCCACCCTGTCGGCCGCCGGCTACCGGACAGCGGCCCTCGACATGCGCGGCTACAACCTCTCCGACAAGCCGCAGGGCGAAGCGGCCTACGCCATGCCCAACCTGATCGGCGACATCGCCGCGGTGGTGAAGGCCGAGGGCCAGGCCAACACCATCCTGATCGGCCATGACTGGGGCGCGGCGATCAGTTGGCAGACGGTCTTCGCCCGGCCGGACCTGGTCAACAAGCTGGTGATCATGGCCGTGCCGCACCCGGCCGGCATGGCCCGCGAACTGGCCACCAACAAGGCCCAGCAGGAAGGCTCGAACTACGCCCGCAACTTCCAGAAGCCGGGCTCGGAAAAGAACCTCACCGCCGAGGGCCTGGCCGGCTGGGTCAAGGATCCGGCGGAGAAGCCCGGCTACGTCGAGGCCTTCAAGCGCTCCGACTTCGGCGCGATGATGAACTACTACCGCGCCAACTACCCCAAAGGGGTCGGCGACAGCGCCGCCCCGCCGGCGACCTATCCGCCCATCAATGTGCCGGTGCTGATCATCCACGGCATGAAGGACACCGCGCTCAACGCCGCCGGCCACGCCGGCGCCTGGGACCACGTCACCGCCGACACCAGCATCCTGATGATCCCCACCGCCGGCCACTTCGTGCAGCACGACGCCCAGGACCTGGTCGACCGCACGGTGAAGGACTGGCTGAACGAACGGCGGTGAAGCTCACTTCCCTCCCCTTTCATGGGGAAGGACAGGCCGCCAGCGGCCAGGGTGGGGAAGTGTGGGTCGGCGTGCGGAGCCAGCGCTTGAACCCGACCTCCCCACCCGCCTCGCTTCGCTCGCCACCCTCCCCATGAAGGGGAGGGAATGCTGCCACCTTGCTGTCAGCAACCGCGTTCGGCGGGGTGGCGCTCAGGCGGCAGCCGACCTACCTTGCGGTTCATGGCCCGTTCTCCCGCTCCCACCGCCGAAGCCGGCGTCGCCGACATGTCGGCGACGTTCGACTACGACGAGAACACCATGCCGATGCTGTGGAAGCCGCACCGGCCGGACCGCCCCGCCAAGTCCGAGGGCGGCAAGCTCTTCAAGCTGGTCTCCGACTACGAGCCGGCCGGCGACCAGCTCACCGCGATCCCGGAGCTGGTGGCCGGCGTCAACGCCCGCGAGCACGACCAGGTGCTGTTGGGCGTCACCGGCTCGGGCAAGACCTTCACCATGGCCAAGGTCATCGAGCTGACCCAGCGCCCGGCCCTGATCCTGGCCCCCAACAAGACGCTGGCCGCCCAGCTCTACAGCGAGTTCAAGAGCTTCTTCCCGGAGAACGCCGTCGAGTTCTTCGTCTCCTACTACGACTACTACCAGCCCGAGGCCTACGTCCCGCGGACCGACACCTACATCGAGAAGGACTCATCGATTAACGAGCAAATCGACCGCATGCGCCACTCGGCGACCCGGGCGATCCTGGAGCGCGACGACGTGATCGTGGTCGCCTCGGTGTCCTGCATCTACGGCATCGGCTCGGTCGAGACCTACACGGCCATGACCTTCACCCTGGAGCCCGGCCAGAAGCTCGACGAGAAGAAGCTGATGGCCGACCTGGTGGCCCAGCAATACAAGCGCAACGACGCGGCCTTCGAGCGCGGGACCTTCCGCCGTCGCGGCGACACCATCGAAATCTTCCCGGCCCACTACGAGGACCGCGCCTGGCGGATCAGCCTGTTCGGCGACGAGATCGAGGCGATCACCGAGTTCGACCCGCTGACCGGCAAGAAGACCGCCGACCTGAAGGGCGTGAAGATCTACGCCAACTCCCACTACGTCACGCCCAGGCCCACGCTCAACCAGGCGATCACCCAGATCAAGGACGAGCTCAAGGAGCGCCTCGACTGGATGGTGGCCGAGGGCAAGCTGCTGGAGGCCCAGCGGCTGGAGCAGCGCACCACCTTCGACCTGGAGATGATCCAGGCCACCGGCTCCTGCGCCGGCATCGAGAATTACAGCCGCTACCTCACCGGCCGCCGGCAGGGCGAGCCGCCGCCCACCTTCTTCGAGTACATCCCCGAAAACGCCCTGCTGTTCGTCGACGAGAGCCACCAGACCGTGCCGCAGATCGGCGGCATGTACCGCGGCGACTACCGGCGCAAGTTCACCCTGGCCGAGTACGGCTTCCGCCTGCCCAGCGCCATGGACAACCGCCCGCTGAAGTTCGAGGAGTGGGAGGCCATGCGCCCGGACACGGTGCACGTCTCCGCCACCCCCGGTCCCTGGGAGATGGAGCGCACCGGCGGGGTGTTCACCGAGCAGGTGATCCGCCCCACCGGCCTGATCGACCCGCCGGTGGAGATCAAGCCGGTCTCCAAAGGCGGCTTCAGCCAGGTGGACGACGTCATCGACCAGGTCCGCCAGGTGGCCGCCGCCGGCTACCGCTCGCTGATCACCGTGCTCACCAAGAAGATGGCCGAGGACCTGACCGAGTACATGCACGAGCAGGGCCTGCGCGTGCGCTACATGCACTCCGACGTCGACACCCTGGAGCGCATCGAGATCATCCGCGACCTCCGCCTGGGCGCGTTCGACGCCCTGGTCGGCATCAACCTGCTGCGCGAGGGCCTGGACATCCCCGAGTGCGGCCTGGTGGCCATCCTCGACGCCGACAAGGAGGGCTTCCTGCGGTCGGAGACCAGCCTGATCCAGACCATCGGCCGCGCGGCGCGAAACGTCGACGGCCGGGTGATCCTCTACGCCGACAGCGTCACCGGCTCCATGGAACGCGCCATGGCCGAGACCAAGCGCAGGCGGGAGAAGCAGGAAGAGTACAACGCGCTGCACGGCATCACGCCCGCCAGCATCAAGAGCCGCATCAAGGACATCCTGGCCAGCCCCTACGAGAAGGACCGCGTCACCGTGCCGGTGGGCGTCGCCGAGGACGGCTCCAAGCCGTTCCTGGGCGACAATTTCAAGGCCACGCTCCGCGACCTCGAGGGCCGCATGAAGGCCGCCGCCTCCAACCTGGAGTTCGAGGAGGCCGCGCGCCTGCGCGACGAGATCAAGCGCCTGAAGATGCTCGACCTGGAGTTCGCCAACGAGATCCTCACCGCCCCCGGCGAGGACGTCGACCGCGGCGCCGTCAAGCGCGTCAAGGCCGAGGCCCGCGCCGAGGCGGCCGAGCGGTTCCGGAAGGGGCGGCTGTAGGGAGCGCCTCGCGCCTCTCCGATCCGCTCATCCCCGCGAAGGCGGGGACCCAGGTTTTTTAAACCACGGAAGGCGCGGAGCCCGCCATAACAACCCGAACTAGAGCATGGAAATCGGCATCATTCGATGCTGCGTTTCGTGCCCAAATCGGAGCTGGCACGATGCGCACCACCCTCGCCCTGGACGATGATCTACTGTCCGCGGCCCAGGAGCTCACCGGCCTCAAGGAGAAGTCCGCGCTGATCCGAGAGGCCCTCACCGCCTTGATCCAGCGCGAGAGCGCGCGGCGGCTGGCCCGCCTCGGCGGGAGCCAGCCGCACCTCGAGGTCCCGCTGCGTCGGCGATGATCCTGGCGGACACCTCCGTCTGGCTCCAGCACCTCGCCGGCGGCGAGCCCTTGCTCGCCCGGCGGCTCGACGCCGGCGAGGTGCTCGGCCATCCCCTGGTGATCGGGGAGCTGGCGATGGGGAACCTGCGTCAGCGCGAGATCGTGTTGGCCTCCCTGCGCGCCCTGCCGCAGGCCGTCGTCGCGTCGGACGACGAGGTCCTAGGCTTCGTCGAGCGCGAGGCGTTGCACGGCTTGGGCGTCGGCTACGCGGACGCCCATCTGCTCGCCTCGGCAAGGCTCAGCCCGGAGACAGCCCTATGGACCCGCGATCGCCGCCTGGCCGAACTCGCCGTCCGCATGGGGATCGCGGCGGCCGACAGGTGACGGCGAAGCCAGACGCTTGCGGGCCCGGGCCGGCACTTTCAAGGCCGCCAGCGGCCGCGCCGTCGAAGGCGCCACGGTCGTGGGTGGCGGTGGCGGTGGCGGTGGCGGCCTGCAGGTAAATTAGCTACGCAGCACTATCGGCCAATGTGAGTCTGGGGATAGTTGCCACTGGACGCGGCGACGAGGATCAACCGTCGCAGGTTGCGTCGTCCGCGTTCTCCCTACCCCGCTGTGCCCCGGAATCCCCACCCCCCAACAACCGGCGCCGTTCATGCAGCGGTCAGGGAACCTGTGCTGTTCTCGTCCGTATTCGAGACAACAGGCCTGGGCAGCCCTTCAGCGGTTCATGGTGAACGGCGGGCGGTCCAAGACCTGAGGTTGGGGATTTGAGGTATTACCGCATGTCACCGTCTCTTTCCGTGGTCGCGGACAACGACCTTAAAGCTGTAAGGCCCGAAACCGTCCGGGCCGAAACCGTCGCCGAGCATGTGCGTCGACTGCAGGCCGAGGCGCGCCAGCTCGCCAAGGATCACATCGGCGCCCTGATCGCCGCCATGTCCGACGCGGAGAAGATCGCCGCCGAGATTTCCGAGGGCGGCGAGGCCTATCCGGCCGGCATCCGCGACCTGGCCCGCCGCTTCGTCGACGACTGCGAAGCGCGCGTCCAGACGCTGGAAGCGCTCACCGCGCGGACGTGAGGTCCTAGCGCCCGATTGTCCCGGCGAAAGCCGGGACCCGGACTCACTGTCCGGCTCCTGCCGTTTGCGATGTCGCTGACTCGGCTTGGATCCCAGCTTTCGCCGGGACAATCGGGACAAAGGGGATGATTGAGGCCCTTCCGGCGCCGTGGAACCCCACGTCCATCAGGCTTCGCCTGACACCTTCTCCCATGTTCAGACCGGGGACACCCTACAAGGGGAGAAGGGCGCGGCCCTACCCCACCAGATCCCCGAACTCCCGGCTCCGCTTGAGCCACGCGGCGGCGTAGCCGCAGATGGGGGTGATGCGCAGGTTCTCGTCGCGGGCCTGGGCGGCGATGGCGGCCATCAGCCGGCCGCTGGCCCCCGTACCGCGCAGGGCCGGCGGGGCGAAGACGTAGTCGATGTAGAGGCGCGCGCCCTCGCGGCGGTAGTCGGCGTAGGACGTCTGGCCCTGCTCGTCCATCTCGTAGCGGGCGCCGGTATCGCGCAGGTTGGGGTCGCGCAGGGCAGGGTCCGACATGACTGGGTTCTCCTCGGGAGGGTTCGGCTCTAGCCTCTGTTCCAAACTGGGCATTGGCCGGGAGGGTTCAAGATGAAACGCGCGATCCTGATCTGCGGCGCCGCGGCGCTGGCGCTGGCGGCGTGCTCCAAGAAGACGACCGAGACCGTCACCGCGAAGACCACCCGGACCGTCGACATCACCGCCGCCGCGCCTGCCGCCGCGCCCGCCGGGCCGATGAGCCTGCCGACGCGCAAGGCGGGGCTGTGGGAGCAGACCGTCAACACCGGCCAGATGCATCAGACCGTCAGCATGTGCCTGGACGCGGCCTTCGACCGCAGGATGAAGGTCTGGGGCGGCGAGGCGGGCAAGAACGGCTGCACCGAGGAGCGGATCAACCCGCACCTGGGCGGGGGCTGGGACTTCCACTCGGTCTGTCCGATGGGCGAGAGCGGGACGGTGACCTCGGACGGCTCGGCGACCGGGGATTTCGGCTCGCACTACACCGTGGCGGTGACCTCGACGACGGCCGGCTCGCCGATGGCGCAGGCCAACGGGGCGCACAAGGTCAATATCGAGGCGACCTGGAAAGGCCCCTGCCCGCCGGACATGAAACCCGGCGACATGGCGCTTCCCGGCGGCATGAGGATCAACATGGGCGAGGCGATGAGCGGCGGCGCCGCAGGCGCGAGCGGCCACATGACCTCCGCCGACATGGCCAGGATGCGGGCCCAGGCGATGGAGATGAAGAAGCAGATGGAGGCGACGAAGCCTTAGGCTGAATCGACATTCATTCTGAGGATGGGCCGTGGCTTGGCGTTCCTCCTCCCACAAGGGGAGGAGGCAGCCTTAGGCGCCGGCCTGAATGTCGATTGGTCCTAAGGGGAACCCGGCCTCCTCTGCGCGGCGGGAGGGGGAGGCTGCTACGCAAGCTCCACGGCCATGGCCGTGGCTTCGCCGCCGCCGATGCAGAGGGCGGCGACGCCGCGTTTGCCGCCGCGGGCCTCGAGGGCGGAGAGCAGGGTGGCGAGGATGCGCGCGCCCGAGGCGCCGATGGGGTGGCCCAGCGCGCAGGCGCCGCCGTTGACGTTCAGCTTCGCCCGGTCGATGCCGAGGTCGCGCTCGGCGATCATGGCGACCACGGCGAAGGCCTCATTGACCTCGAACAGGTCGACGTCGGCGACGCTCCAACCGGCGCGCTTCAGGCACTTCTGGATGGCGGGCACGGGCGCGGTGGTGAAGAGGCCGGGCTCGTGGGCGTGGGCGGCATGGGCGGCGACGCGCGCGACGATGGTCATGCCCAGCTTGCGCGCGACGCTCTCGCGGGTCATCACCAGGGCCGCGGCGCCGTCGCTGATCGAGGAAGCGTTGGCCGCGGTGATGCCGCCGTCCTTGGCGAAGGCGGGCTTCAGCGTCGGGATCTTGGCGGGATCGGCCTTGGCCGGCTGCTCGTCGGTGTCGATGAGCACGGCGCCCTTCCGCGTCACCACCTCGAAGGGGACGATCTCCCGGGCGAAGGCGCCGCCCTCGCTGGCCGCCTTGGCGCGGGTCAGGGAGGAGATGGCGAACTCGTCCATCGCCTCGCGGGTGAACTGGTACTGTTTGGCGGTCTCCTCCGCGAAGGCGCCCATCAGCCGACCGGGCTCGTAGGCGTCTTCCAGGCCGTCGAGGTACATGCTGTCGTAGGCGGTGTCGTGGCCGATACGGGCGCCGCCGCGGTGGTTCTTCAACAGGTACGGCGCGTTGGTCATGCTCTCCATGCCGCCCGCCACGATGATGTCTGCGCTCCCGGCGGCCAGCGCATCGTGGGCCATGATCGCGGCCTGCATCCCTGAGCCGCACATCTTGTTGACGGTCGTGGCCTCCACCGACTTGGGCAGGCCCGCCCCGATCGCCGCCTGGCGCGCCGGCGCCTGGCCCAGGCCTGCGGGCAGGACGCAGCCCATGAAGATCTGCTCGACGGCGTCGGACGGCGCCTTGGCGCGCTCAACCGCGGCGCGCACGGCCGCCGCGCCGAGCTCGGTGGCCTTCACGGGGGCGAACACCCCCTGGAAACCGCCCATGGGCGTGCGGGCGTAGCTGGCGATCACGACAGGGTCGGCGGCGGTATGGTTCATGGGGTCCATATAGCGTTCCGTCCCCTTCATGGGGAGGGACGAGCTCAGCCGCGCTTGTGGTTCAGCCCCTTAAGCGTCTCGGCGAGGCGGGCTTCCTTGCCGATCTTGCCACCCTTCTTGGCGGCGGCGTGGAGCTTGGCGGCGGGGATCTTCTCGTCCTTTGGCACGTGCAGGGCGTCGTGCAGCTTGCCCTTCTTCTCCGTCGCGCCGGCGATCCATTTCTTGGCGGGCATGGGCGTCTCTCCTTTGGCGGGAGAACGGCCAACGCTGGGCGGAGTTGCCACCCTTTGAGCCCCCGCAAGCGGGATCGTCCCCTTTCTAACCACCAAGAACGCCAAGAACACCAAGACGTCGGAGCCAGTCTGGGTCCCTTGGCGATCTTGGCGTTCCTGGTGGTCAAAGGACGGCTTCGCCGTCGCACGGCCCTAGAATTCTGCCCGCACGGTCCCGGCGATGAAGCCGCCGCCGAGGACGCGGCTTTGCGCTTCCGGGGCGTAGAGGGCGCAGGCCTGGCCGGGCGCGACGCCTTCTTCCGCGGCGTCGAAGACCACGCTGGGCTGGCCGTCGATCAGGGCCAGGCGGCCGGGCGCGGGCTCGCGGGTGGAGCGCACGCGGGCCAGGACCGGGCGGCGGGCTTCGCAGGCGGCTTCGATGGACGGGCCGTCCCCGACCCAGTTCGTTTCCTTCAAGGTCAGGCTGTGGGTCAGCAGGGCCTCGCGCGGGCCCACCACCACCTGGCGGCTGTCGGCGTCGATGCGCACCACGAACAGCGGGTCGCCCACCGCGACGTTCAGGCCGCGGCGCTGGCCGATGGTGTATCGGGTGACGCCCTCGTGGCGGCCGAGCACGCGACCGTCCAGGTGGACGATGTCGCCGGGCACGGCGCCCTGCGGGCGCAGGCGGTCGATGACCGTGGTGTAGCGGCCTTCGGGGACGAAGCAGATGTCCTGGCTGTCCGGCTTGTCGGCCACGGCCAGGCCGAGCTCGGCGGCGGCGGCGCGCACGGCGGGCTTGGGAAGGGCGCCCAGCGGGAAGCGCAGGTAGGCCAACTGCTCGGCGGTGGTGGCGAACAGGAAGTAGGACTGGTCACGGTTGGCGTCGGCGGCGCGGTGCAGCTCCGGGCCGGCCGGGCCCATCTCGCGGCGGACGTAGTGGCCGGTGGCCATGGCCTCGGCGCCGAGATCGCGCGCCACGTCCAGCAGGTCGCGGAATTTGACCGTCTGGTTGCAGCGCACGCAGGGGATCGGCGTCTCGCCGCGCAGGTAGGCGTCGGCGAAATCCTCCATCACCTGGTCGCGGAAGCGGCTTTCGTAGTCGAGGACGTAGTGCGGCACGCCCAGGCTCTCGGCGGCGGTGCGCGCGTCATGGATGTCCTGGCCGGCGCAGCAGGCGCCCTTCTTCTGGATCGCCGCGCCGTGGTCGTAGAGCTGCAGGGTCACGCCCACCACGTCATAACCGGCGCGGGCCAGCAGGGCGGCGGTGACGGTCGAGTCGACCCCGCCCGACATGGCGGCCACGATCCGGGCCCCCGCGGGCAGGCGCACGGCTTCCCGCGCGGCCTCGATCAGGCCGTCGCTGAGCCGTCCAGCGGTGAGCACGGGCGCGTTCATGGCCGCTATCTAGCGGTTCGGGGACGCTTTTTCGAGGCCGCGCGGCGAAGAAGCCGCCGAAACCTACGACGAGCCTAGCCAGGCCCTGTCTGGAGCCCTTCTCATCCACTCAGGTCGATTCAACCTGAGTGGGAAGGGCTCTAGGCGACCGGCAGCAGGGTCAGCAGCGAGTCGCCCTGCAGGGCCTGCAGCACCTTGGCCGAGGCCTGGACGGTGAGCTGGGCGTTGGAGAGGTCCGTGGCCGCCTTGGCCATATCGGCGTCGGTGATGTTGCCGATCATGCTGGTGAGCGTCGTCTGCTGGGTGTCGAGGTTGGCCTTCACCGTATCGACCTGCTGCTGGACGAGGCCGTTCTGGGCCGCCGCGGTGGTCAGGTTCGTGCCGATCTGCGCCCAGTTGGTCATGGCCGCGGTGAGGAACGCCTGCTGGTTGGCGGTGAGCGGCCCGTTCAGCGGCCCGTTGGGGCCGGCGTTGTAGGCCTGGATCGCCTGGAAGGCGGTCAGCATGGGCGTGCCCAGGTTGCTGGCCAACTGGCCGGTGGTGACCGTGGTGGTGTCGTCGAGCTTGGCCTGGACCTGCAGGTTGTCGTTCTGGAAGAAGCTGGCGATCGGCGGCCCGGCGGTGAGGTCGGTGAGCTGGGTCGCGCTCACCGGCGGGGTGTTGATCTGGCCGCCGGCGAACAGGTACTTGCCGTCGTACTGGGTGTTGAGGCCGCTGACCGCGGTCTGGAACTGGCCCTGCACCTGCTGCATCAGGGTGTCGGCGCTGCCGGTGGCGAGCGCATTGGCGATCGCCTGGCGCACGGCCGTGGCGGAGTCGGCGACCGAGGTCAGGGCCTGGTCCTGGCTGGTCAGCTTGGCGGCGATGATGCTGTTCTGCGCCTGATAGTTGGTGATCCGCGCGTCGACCGACTGCATCGCCGTCAGGGTCTCGGCCTGGTTGGCGAAGTCCTTCAGGTTCGAGCCGTTCTTGGTGGACGAGACCCGGTTCTCGGCGTTGGTCTGCTTGTTCTCCGCAGCCATCAGGTTGGCCAGGATGGCGGAGTAGGTTCCGAGGGTGGATACGCGGTCGACCATGGTTCGATCCTCTTAGTCTCCGAGCCGGGCGGTCAGGCCCAGGCTCAGGGAAGAATGCTCATCAGGGTGGTGAAAAGATCCTTCGTCGCCTGAATCATTCGGGCGTTGGCCGAGTAGGCCTGCTGGTAGGTGGTGAGGTGGATCAGCTCCTCGTCGATGTTGACCCCCTCGACCGACGCACGCTTGGCGTCGGCCTGGGTCTGCACCGCGGTGGCGCTGGCGGACTGGCTGGCGGCGGTGGCCGCGTCTCGGCCGATGGAGCCGCCGAACTGCGCCGCATAGCTGTCCAGCGTCATGCTGACGTTGCCGAGGTCGCCGGCGGCCTTGAACAGGGTGGTGGCCTGCGTGGCTTGGGAGAGCGCCAGCGCGCCGGAGCCGTCGCCGGGGGCGATGGCCGACTGGCCGGCGGGAGCGGCGAGGTTCAGCTTGCCCATCGGCAGCAGGGTCGGAGTAGCCGACAGGGTGGGGTTGACCTGGTAGCTGTCGGCGCGGGTCGAGCGGGGCCCGACGCCCAGGCCGAAGAGCTGGGACATCGAGGGCCCGCCAGCGCCGCGCTGGGTGCTGTCCTGCGCGACCGAAATCTGGGCGTTCTGCGGCGGCGTGCCGGTGAAGGTCAGCCCGCCCTGGGCGTCCAGGGTGAAGGCCCCGTAGAGGCCGACGCCGTTGGCGTTGTTGTTCAGGGCGTTGACCAGGTCGCCCATCGTCGGGGAGCCGGCCGGGGGCACCGCCACCGTGACCTGCTGCAGCGGGCGCCCGTCGGGCGTGGAGAGCTGCAGGGTGATGGTGGAGCCCGGCGCGAAGCCGTTGGGATCGCCGGCCGACAGGCCCGTGTCGTAGGTCGAAAGGCCTGTCGAGGTGATCAGGTCGTTCATGCCGAAGAACTGGGAGAAGCCCTGGCCGGCCTTCTGCGAGGTCCCTTCGTCGATCGCCACGCCGTTGCCGCCGGTGGCGGCGAGGGTCAGGGCCCCGTTGGTGAAACTGGCCGAGCCGGACGCTCCGAGCGCGGTGTTGAGCTGGGCCAGGAAGTTCGCCGGGGTGAAGGCCACGCCCGGCGCGCCGTTGACGCTCATGGTCCCGGCCGTGAAGTCGATGGCGACGGTCTTCTGCACCACGCCCGCGGAATTGGTGATCGCCACCGTGCTCTGGCCGGAGAAGCCGCTGACCGCGGTCGGCAGGTCGAGGCCGGTGTTGCGCCCGGTGAGCGAGGCCGGCGGCGGCGACGCCGTCGAGGCGTTGCTCGCGGCGTTCAGCGCCTGGGCGGCGCGGGAGACGAACTCGCCGAGCTGGTCGGAGATGCCGGGCAGCTTGACGTTCTTCAGGTCGAGCAGGCCGCGGATCTCCCCGGAGCTCACCGTGATCGCCTGGGGACCGCTCGAGGCGCCGGGCGTGGTGGCGGTGATGTACCCCGGTGTGGTGGCGGTGGCGCTGTAGCCCAGCGTCGAGGCGCCGCCGTCGCCCACTAGCTGCACGCCCTCGGTGGAGCGCACCGTCACGCCGCCCTGGCTACGCGCGCTGATCTGCACGTTCATCAGGGCGGAAAGCTGGTTCAGCAGTTGCGACTGGATGTTCTCCGAGCCCGTGGAATCGCCCCCGCTGACCTTGGCGCGCGCGATGTCGGTGTTCAGGCTGTCGATCTGGGTGAGCAGGCTGTTGACCTGGGTCACGTCGTTGTTGATCTGGCTGGTGGCGGTCGAGCCGAGCGCGCCGATCTGGGTGTTGATCCGGTTGGCGTCGCTGAGGAAGTTGCTCACCGAGTTGAGCGCCTGGCCGCCCAGCAGGCTGGAGGACGGATCGTTGGCGGCGCTGGCGAAGTTCGCCGAGATCTGGTTGGGCAGGTTGAAGAAGTAGTCGCTGGCCGAAGGGTCGCCGAACAGGGCCTGGGCGCTGTCCAGGAACGAGGAATAGACGCTGTAGCGGCTGGAATCCGCGCCGGCGGTCAGGCTGGCGGCCTGCAGGTACTGGTTGGTGACCCGCTGGACGCCGGTGACGTTGACGCCTGCGCCGGCGCCCGCCACCACCTGCTCCTGCTGCACGACGGTCTTGCGCGTGTAGCCGGGCGTGTTGACGTTGGCGATGTTGTCGGAGACCGCGCTGAGCGCGGCCTGCGCAGCCTGCAGGCCGGAGGTCGCCGCCGACAAGGCGCTGGAGAGGGAACCGATGGCCATTAAGCCTCCCCCCGGCAAAGACTGATGCGCAGCCCGGCGGATTCTGCCGGGGCGAGATGGAACGCCTGCGCGAGAGGCCGGTAATTCTTGTTTGTTTTCAACATTGACCCCTCCTGGGGCCGGCGAGTTTGCTTCATCAGCCGCAAGACCGGCGCCAGTTCGCGGAACGCCCCCCGCAGCCCGGGCCCGCCGGCGCTGACCGGGGCGGCAGGAAACGCCCCACCCAGCGCCGAACGGCCCGGCAAATTCCGCTCGCGGCCCCTGAAGCGGGCCCTCGCGAGACCCCTCTTAATCATTCCAAATCAATGACTTCCGGAATTGGCGCAAAGGTTGCTCCAGGACATCCGAATGATCCCGACGCAGCAGGCGTCCGAGCATCCCTCCAGATCCAAGGCATCCGAAGCGCATGTCCGCTGCCGCGATCAGTCCCGCCCCGTCCCCAGCCCCCGGCCAGAGCGCCGCGGCCGGCGCCGGCGCCAACCATGGATCCGCGCATGCCCAGACGCAGGGCCTGCCGGCGATCTTCGAAGCCATGCTCGCGACGCTCTACGGCGCGGAGACCGCCACGACCGGGACGTCGACCGGAACGGCGGCGGCCAAGCCTGCCGCCGGCGCGGCCAAGGCCGGCAACGCGGACGGCAAGACCAAGGACGCGGCCGCCGGCGACGGTGCGACCTCGGCTGACGCCCCCGCCGCCGCAACGGACGCCACCCAGGCCCTGGCCGCCGCGCTCGCCGCACCCGCGGCCCAGGCTGTCCCGACCGCCCAGCCCAACGCCGCCGCCGCCGTGACCGGCGCCACCGGCGCCACGGCCTTCGTCGTCGGCGAATTCACATCCTCGGGCCTGCAGGCGAAGGTCGACGGGCCGGCGCAGGCCGCCGGATCCACGGCTCCGGTCGGCGCCGACGCAAACCCCGGCTCGGCCGCGGCTCTCGCCCTCGCCGTCGCGGGCGCCCAGCCTGCAGCCGCGACGAGCGCCGACAGCGCGGGCGTCAAGGCGTCCGCCACCGCCACGGCGCAACCGAACCTGGCGGCGCCCCAGACGGCGCTGTCGCAGGCCGATCTGAAGACCGTTGCGGCGGCCCCGGCGGCCACGCCTCCCACGCCGGCGCCGCAGGTTGAGCCGTCCGCGGCGGCCGCCGCCCCGCAGGTCCAGACCGCCGCGGCCGCCAACGCCGCGGCGCAATCCGCCCAGACCGCTCAAGCGGCTCAATCGGCAAGCGCCACGGCCGCCACGTCGAAAACGACCCGCGTCGAGGCCAGCAAGGCCCCGACCACCCTGGGCGCCCCGTCCGCGGTGGCGACCACCGCGACCGCCAACGCCAAGGCGGCCGACGTGCTGCAGCCCATGGTCGCGGTCGCGGCCATCGGCCAGGCCGCCTCTGGGGACGCCGGCGGCGGCTTTTCCGGGCAGGACCCGGCGCCCGGCGCCCAGGCGGATCAGCCGGGGGGCGCCCCGACGTCGGTCGCCGACGCCGTGGCGAACGGGCCGAATGCCCCGGCCACCAACCCGGCCCTCCTGGCCCAGGCCGCGGCGGCCGAGGTGCGCGGCTCGCCGCAGACCGTCGCCAACCTGGCCGCCCAGATCATCAAGAAGCTCGACGCCCGCTCCAGCCAGTTCGACCTGCAGCTCGACCCCATCGGCCTGGGCAAGGTCGATGTGCGCGTGGCCATCGGCTCCGACGGCAAGATGTCGGCGGCCATGTCCTTCGACACGCCCCAGGCCGCCGCCGAGCTGAAAGCCCGCGCCGGCGACCTGCAGCACGCGCTGGAGCAGTCCGGCTTCGACCTTTCGGGCGGCATGTCCTTCGACGTGGCCAGCGACAGCGGCCAGGGCGGGCAGGCCCAGAACCAATCCCCCGACACCGGGGCCGTCTTCCGCGGGCGCGCCTTCCAGGCGGCGCTCGACACCACGGCCGACATCGGCCCGCAACTCTCCCTTCAACGCCCCGCGACCTCCGGCGTCGACATCCGGATCTGAGGACATCATGACGGTCACCCCCACAACCCAGACCCCGGCGGCCACGCCGAGCACCTCGGCGGCCTCCGGCGCGACGATGCAGGGGCTCGACAGCCTGACGAGCAACTTCAGCACCTTCCTGACGCTGCTCACGACCCAACTGAAGAACCAGGACCCGACCGCGCCGCTGGATTCCAACCAGTTTACCGCGCAGTTGGTGCAGATGACCGGCGTCGAGCAGCAGCTCAACACCAACAGCCTGCTGCAAAAGGTGGTCTCCAACACCTCCGGCGGGGTGGCCACCGCGGTCGGCCTGATCGGCAAGCAGGTGAAGGCGGTCAGCGACACCGCCAACCTGACCAACGGCCAGGCCCAGTGGACCTACAACCTGCCCGCCGCCGCCGCCGACCTGAAGGTCCAGGTGCTGGACTCCAACGGCAATGTCGTCAGCTCCACGGCGCCCACGGACCTCACGGCCGGCGACCACGCCTTCACCTGGAACGGCAAGGACCTGAGCGGCGCGCAGTTGCCGAACGGCGGGACCTACACCCTGAAGGTGACGGCCACCGACGCCAGCGGCACGGCCCTCGCCACCACCAACTACGTCCAGGGCGTCGTCACCGGCGTCACCCAGAACAACGGCACGGCCTCGATCATCGTCAACGGCGGTTCCGTCGACTGGACCAAGGTCGTCAGCATCAACCAGACGGCCGCGACCTCGTGAGCCGAGCCCTGACCCATCAACCGGACGGCAAAACGCCGCCCATTGCACGGCCTAGCGATCGCCGGTCGACCTCCGCAGCAGGCGGCAACCTAGGAAAGAACGGATAGAACCATGAGCATCAATTCGGCACTGCTGGCCGGGGTCTCTGGCCTGGTGGCCAACTCCTCGGCGCTGGCGGCGATCTCCGACAACATCGCCAACGTCAACACCACCGCCTACAAGCGCAACCAGGTGGACTTCTCCAGCATGGTGACCTCGCAGGCCGTCAAGGGCGAGTATTCGGCCGGCGGCGTACAGGGCACCAGCCAGCAGTTCGTCAGCCAGCAGGGCCTGATCCAGAGCGCTTCGTCGACCACCGACCTGGCGATCAGCGGGGACGGCTTCTTCGTGGTGACCACCAAGGGCGCAGGCCTGACGGCGGCGGACCCACGGGAATACACCCGCGCCGGCGCGTTCGCCCCGGACGCCAACGGATTCCTGGTCAACGACGCCGGCCTCTACCTGCAAGGCTGGCCGGTGCAGGCGAACGGAACCTTCGCAACCGATCCGTCGGACCTGAGCAAGATCGGCCCGATCAACGTCAAGAACCTCGGCGCCGCCGTCCGCCAGACCAGCAACCTCGGGATCAGCGCGAACCTCGACCAGACCACTCCCGTGTCGGCCGGCGCGGCGACCTACAACGCTGCGACCAAGAGCATGGCGGCCTATGCCGCGACGGGCGTGGGCACTGCGCCGGATGCGCCGCCGATGGACCTGTCCGTCGTCGATTCCATGGGCGGCACCCACAAGTTCGCCCTGGCGTTCTCCAAGAGCGCGACGCCGAATACCTGGAACGCCGAAATCTACGCCGTCCCCGCCAGCGACGTCACCACCGCCGGTCCGAACGGCCAGATCGCCGCCGGCCTCGTGAAGTTCAACACCGACGGCTCGATCGACCTGGCGAACTCCACCCTGTTCGGTCCGGCCGGTTCGCCGCCGACGATCAACCTGGCGGCCTCTGGCGGCGCCGCGCCGGCCTGGTCGGCGGCCCTCGGCATCGCCGCGCAGCCGCTCAGCTTCGACCTGAGCCAGTTCACCCAACTGGCGGCCGCCACGACGGTCAATTCGGTGACCTCCAACGGCGCCGCGGTCGGCAATATCGTCGGTGTCCAAGTGGGCACAGACGGCGTGGTCTCGGCGCTGTTCGACAACAGCCAGGTCCGTAAGATCGCCCAGGTGGCCATCGCCACCTTCCCGAACAGCGACGGCCTGCAGGCGGTCAGCGGCAACGCCTACGCCGGGACCCTCAACGCGGGCACCATGACCCTGAAGACGCCTGGCGCGGGCGGGGCGGGCAAGGTCTCGCCCTCCAGCCTGGAAGCCTCCACGGTCGACCTGTCCACGGAGTTCACCGGGCTGATCACCACCCAGAAGGCCTATTCGGCGTCGTCCAAGATCATCACCACGGCCGACACCATGTTGGACGAACTCATCAACATCATCCGGTAGAGTTAGTCTTAATTGAGATTAACCGAGTGTGAAATCCACACTGTTCCGAATTAGTACACGGAGATCAAGATGATTACGGCTTCATTCACTAATACGATTCAGTGGCTGTTAGGGGCCGCGTCGTATTGTTCTCATCAACAGTGATGGTGGGAAAGGCGTAAAGCCATGTTGCAGCAACAGCAGACGCGCACGAACAGCCGCGGGGAGTCGTATGTTATCGGCCCCACGGGCGCGCCGTTGACGCTGAGGGACTTGCCGCCGGCGGATACCGGCCGTTGGGTCATCCGCCGCAAGGCCGAGGTGGTGGCCGCGGTCCGCGGGGGCTTGCTCTCCCTGGAGGACGCCCTCGAGCGCTATCGGCTGACCTCGGAGGAGTTCCTCGCGTGGCAACGGTCGATCGACCGCCACGGCCTGGCCGGCCTGCGGACGACTCGGCTCCAGCAGTACCGCTGAGCCCCTCAGACTTCCCCGCAAGGGGTATCGGCGACTTTGCGGCCGCGCCCTCGTACAGGGGCGCGGCCGTTCTGCGTTTCGGGCGTCAGGCTTCGGCCTGGGCGATCAGATGGCGGGCGAGCTCCGCCTCGTCCTCGGGGGCCATCAGCCGCGCGGGGATGACGCCGGCATAGGCCGATCCGCCGTCGAACACGAAGGGGTGCAGGCCCGCCTCCTCCAGCAGCATCTTCAGATAGCCCAGCCGCACCAGGTCGGTGGTCTTCACCAGTTCGATCATCAGCGCACCTCGCCTGCTCGGAGCAGCGGCGAGCGCCCGGCGCCCGACAGCCGGCGCACCGTGACCGTGATCCGCTCCCGCTCGCCGGACGCGCGTTCCACCAACAGCCGCGCCACCTGGGCGTCGTCGTGAAAGGCGTAGCCCTTGATGGCGTCGAGGATCGCCTTGGCCAGGTTGTCGAGGTCGAGCCAGGGCGGATCGCCGACATATTCCATGCGGATCTCGACGGCGAACTCCCCCCCATCGCCGCCCCAGGGCGGCGACGGACTGAGCAAGGATTCTCGGGTCGCGAGCGACCCGGGGGCTGGGCGCGCGCCGCGCCAGGCCTTGCGGAAGAACTCGTAGATCAGCGGCTTATAGTACTTGGCCTGGGTGGTCAGACCGTCGACCACCAGCTCCAGGACGCCCTCGGCCTCGCGGGCGCGTACCTTGCCGTGCTGGGTCCAGGCGTCGTCCACGGCGAGCCGCGCCGGGCCTAGACGCGCTCGGCCTTCACCGCCGTGCCATAGGCCAGGACCTCGGTGATGCCTTCCATGATCTCGTTGGCGTCGTAGCGCATGGCGATCACCGCATCGGCGCCGGCGCGGCGGGCATGGTCGACCATCAGGTCCAGAGCCTCCTGCCGGGCATGCTCGGCGAGCTCGGTGTAGATGGTGATGTTGCCGCCGAAGATCGACTGCAGGCCGCCGGCCAGGTTGCCGAGCACGCTGCGCGAGCGGACCGTCACGCCGCGCACCAGGCCGATATGGCTGGTGATCCTGTAGCCGGGAAGATCGTTGGTGGTCGCGACGAGCATGGGTCAGGGCTCCGAGCTGGACGCCCACCTATACCGTTCGCTCCGGAGCTGCGCCACGCCCGTTGCCGCTGGCCGCGGGGGCGGTTAGACCCGCGAGATTGCAAGCTGGGACCCCCGCGATGACCGCCACTCGCACCGAGACCGACACCTTTGGCCCCATCGAAGTGGCCGCCGACCGCTACTGGGGCGCCCAGACCCAGCGGTCCCTGCAGAACTTCAGGATCGGCTGGGAGAAGCAGCCGATCCCGGTGGTCAGGGCGCTCGGTGTCGTCAAACGCGCCGCCGCGGAGGCCAACCTGGCGCTGGGCAAGCTCGACCCCAAGATCGCCGAGGCGATCGTCGCCGCGGCCCAGGAGGTCATCGACGGCAAGCTCGACGACCATTTTCCGCTCGTCGTCTGGCAGACCGGAAGCGGCACCCAGTCGAACATGAACGCCAACGAGGTGATCTCGAACCGCGCCATCGAGATGCTGGGGGGCGTGATGGGCTCCAAGACGCCCGTGCACCCCAACGACCACGTCAATATGAGCCAGTCGTCGAACGACACCTATCCGACGGCCATGCACATCGCCTGCGCCGAGGAGGTGGCCCGCAGCGTCATGCCGGCGCTGGAGCACCTGCACGCTGCGTTGAAAGCCAAGTCCGCGCAGTTCGACCACATCATCAAGATCGGCCGCACCCACACCCAGGACGCCACCCCGCTGACTCTGGGCCAGGAGTTCGGCGGCTACGCGCACCAGACGGCGATGTCGACGCGCCGGCTGAAAGAGACGCTCTACGGCCTTTATGAGCTGGCGCAGGGCGGCACGGCGGTGGGCACCGGCTTGACGGCGCCAGTCGGTTTCGCCGAGAAGGTGGCCGAGCGGATCGCGGCGATCACCCGCCTGCCCTTCGTCACCGCCCCCAACAAGTTCGAGGCCCTGGCCGCCCATGACGCCATGGTGTTCAGCCACGGGGCGCTGACCGCCACCGCCGCGGCCCTGTTCAAGATCGCCAACGACATCCGCTACCTGGGAAGCGGCCCCCGCGCGGGCCTGGGCGAACTGTCGCTGCCGGAAAACGAGCCCGGCTCCTCGATCATGCCGGGAAAGGTCAATCCGACCCAGGCCGAGGCCCTGACCATGGTCTGCGCCCATGTGATGGGCAACCAGACGGCCATGGGCTTCGCCGGCAGCCAAGGCCAGTTCGAGCTGAACGTCTACAACCCGGTGATGGCCTACAACTTCCTGCAGTCCTGCCGCCTGCTGGCCGACGCGAGCGTCAGCTTCACCGACAACATGGTGGTGGGTATCGAAGCCCGCGAGGACAACATCAAGGCCAACCTGGAGCGGTCGCTGATGCTGGTGACGTCGCTCAAGGAGCACATCGGCTACGACAAGGCCGCCAAGATCGCCAAGACCGCCCACGCCAACGGCACCACCCTGCGCGACGAGGCGGTCGGCGGCGGCTATGTGACCAACGAGGAATTCGACGCCTGGGTGCGGCCGGAAGACATGATCCGTCCGGGGTGAGGCCCCAGACCATTGACGGGACTCGCCGGCGGGCGCGTGGGTGGGTCATGGCCAGTGAAACCGTCTACATCCTGCAGACCTATGTCGCCGGGCGCGGCAAGGCGCTGAAAGCCGAGCCGCAGGTAGGCTGCAAGACCGCCGAGGAGGCGCGCCGCAAGGCCGAACGGCTGGCGCCGCTGCGGCTAGGCGTGGTGGCGTTCTCGGCGACGGCGGACACCGAACTCGGCGACTATGACGAGAACCCGGTGATCCTGTTCAAGTCCGGCCAGCTGCCGCACCCGTTCAACAAGCTTTGAGATCCCCCTGAGGATGACGACCGGACGGGTTCGCGTTAGCATTCGCGCCATGGGCAAGCTTGAGCCAAACATTCACCTGGACGCCGACTTGCTCGCGCAGGCGCAGGCGGCGGGCATTTCCCCCGAGGAAGTCGCCGAGCACGCCATCCGACGCGAGATGGTCCGACGGATGACCTCGGAGCAGCAGGACGCCCGCGCGCGGGCGTGGGCCGAAGAGAACGCCGAAGCGATCAAGGCCCATCGAGAACGGATAGAGAAGTACGGCGTGTTCGGCGAGGATTTGAGGACCTGGTAGTTGCGTCAGTTCGACGTCTACCCGAATCCGTCGGTCCGCTCCCGCGAAGCCGCTCCATATGTGGTGGTTCTGCAATCCCATTTCCTGGCTGCGACCCCCACGACGGTCGTCGCACCTTTGCTTATCGATGACGATCGATCGGCCTATTCGGAAGCGAGCGTGAAGATCGTCTTCGGCGGCGAACGATATGTCCTGTCGATCCCTGAGCTTGCGGGCATTGAGCCGTCGAGGCTCGGGCGGCGCTCAGGGGCCGTGACCGAATACGACTACGAAATCCGGCGCGCCCTCGACCGTCTGTTCACCGGCTTCTAGGCCGTCCGCGCGACCGCGACGTCGGCGAGGTCTTCCAGGGCCGGGCGCCAGGGGTTGGCGCCGAAGTCGGCCAGGGCGGCCTTGGCGCTGGCGGCGTAGCCGGCGGCCAGCTCCAGGGTGGCCTTCAGGGCGCCGGTCTGGCGCATCAGCTCGCGCGTACGGTCGAAGTCGGCGTCGGTCTGGTCGCGCCGGTCGACGGTGCGGATCCAGAACTCGCGCTCGGACGCGCCCGTGCGGGCCATGACCAGCAGCAGCGGCAGGGTGGCCTTGCCTTCGCGGAAGTCGTCGCCCGGGTTCTTGCCCAGGGTCTCGCTGTCGCCCGAATAGTCCAGGGCGTCGTCGACGAGTTGGAAGGCGAGGCCCAGGTCCTGGCCGTAGCTTCGCAGGGCCCGGCAGCGCTCGGGCGAGGCGCCGGCGCTGACCGCGCCGGCTTCGGCGGCTGCGGCGAACAGCTCGGCGGTCTTGGCCCGGATGATGTCGAGGTAGACCTCCTGCGAGAGATCCAGGTCGTGGGCGCGGGTGAGCTGCAGCACCTCGCCCTCGGCGATGACGCGGCTGGCCCGGGCCAGGATCTCCAGCGCCGGCATGGAGCCCGCGCCGACCATCAGCTCGAAGGCCCGGGCGAACAGGAAGTCGCCGACCAGCACGCTGGAGGGCGCCCCCCAGATCAGGTGGGCCGCGACCCGACCGCGGCGCAGCTCGGATGAGTCCACCACGTCGTCGTGCAGCAGGGTGGCGGTGTGGATGAACTCCACCGCGGCGGCCAGCTTCAGGCAGGCGTCGTCGCGGGCTCCGGCGAGGCGAGCGGCGGCCACGGTGAGCAGCGGGCGCAGGCGCTTGGCGGAGCCGGCGATCAGGTGGTCGGCGAGCGCCGGGATCACCGGCACCGGGCTATCCATATGGCGGCGGATCAAGCTGTCGACGGCGGCCATGTCCGGGCGCGCGAGCGCGATCAGCGCGTCCAGCGAGGG
>Ga0210400_10000967_pt1 | contig 29554 bp, 24 predicted proteins | sample IncBWH26MmetaG_FD_155456 | JGI IMG/M metagenome (GOLD analysis project Ga0210400, IMG submission 155456) | Forest soil microbial communities from Barre Woods Harvard Forest LTER site, Petersham, Massachusetts, United States - Inc-BW-H-26-M | ecosystem: Environmental > Terrestrial > Soil >... | reverse complement strand
CGCTTCGAGGCTGCATTCAACGACCATCTCGAGGGACGCACGAGCCGCTATGAATCCGAATATCGTGTTCGCCACCCGAGCGGCGATTGGCATTGGCTGGCAGCGCGCGGCCGGTGTCTGCGCGACTCGTCCGGCAAGCCGTTGAGGTTCGTTGGCTCGTCGAGCGATGTAACCGCGCAGAGGCAGGCGCAGGCCGACAAGGAACAATTGGAGGCGCAACTGAGGCAATCGCAGAAGATGGAGGCGATCGGTACCTTGGCGGGCGGCATTGCGCATGACTTCAACAACATCCTTGGAGCAATCTTAGGCTACGGCGAACTGGCGCATCAGCAGTCACCGGCGGGCAGCCCCGTACGCCGCTACCTGGACAGCGTGATGCATGCGGCGGAGCGCGCACAGATGCTGGTGGAGCGCATTCTCGGATTCAGCCGTAGCGGACTGGGCGACCGTGCCCCGGTAAACATTCAGTTCGTCGTCGAGGAGACGCTCGAACTGCTCGAGGCATCGCTGCCCGCCGGCATACGTCTGGAGAGCAGGATCGAGGCGGGCAACGCGGCCATCATCGGAGATGCGACGTATCTGCACCAAGTCGCGATGAACCTATGCACCAACGCGATCCAGGCCATGGAGCACGGCGGCGTGTTGCGCGTGACCCTCGATTGCGCCGAGTTGAACGAGCCCCGCACCCTGTCGCGCGGTTCACTCAGCCCGGGCCCGTATGTTCGCCTGAGCGTCAACGACACCGGCGCCGGCATTCCGCGCGCCGTGTTGGAGCGGATCTTCGATCCTTTCTTCACGACGAAGGGAGTCGGCGAGGGCACGGGCCTCGGACTGTCGCTGGTTCACGGGATCGTCAGCGATCTTGGGGGGGCGATCAACGTCAGCACCCAAGCGGGCGAGGGAACAACCTTCGAGATCTGGTTGCCCGTCGTGGGCGAAACCGCGATTCCCGCCGTTGAGGCCGCCCGAACGCTGCCTCGTGGCAACGGTGAAACCGTGATGATTGTCGATGATGAGCGCCAACTGGTGGCCCTCACGGAGGAAATCACCGCTCAGCTCGGCTACGAGCCGGTAGGCTTCGTTTCGAGTGGGGCGGCGCTGGAGGCATTTCGCAATGCCCCGCGGCGCTTCGATGCCGTGATCACCGATGAATCGATGCCGGACCTCATTGGTACCGAGCTCGCGCACGAAATCCTCAAGATTCGTCCCAACATTCCCATTATCCTGATGAGCGGCTACGGCGGCGCGCAGCTCACCAATCGCGCGGCCGAAATAGGCGTGACCGAAGTACTGCGTAAGCCGCTGCACCGCCGCGACCTTGCCGAGTCGCTCGCGCGCGCGTTGGGATCCGCTCACTGACGCCAAGGGAGATTGCCGTGATGCCGGAGAGTATTGCACCGCACATACTGGTCGTAGACGATGACCCGCAGATCCGCGCGCTATTGGAAGAGTACCTCACGTCGAGTGGCCTGCGCGTCAGTGCGGCGGCGAGCGGCAAACAGATGTCGCAGATTCTCACCGACGAAGCGATCGATCTGGTCGTTCTCGATTTGCGGCTCGCCGGCGAGGACGGAATGGCGATCGCGCGATCGCTGCGCGATCAATCGGCGATCCCGATCGTCATGCTCACGGGCGTGCGCGAGGAAGCCGATCGGGTCATGGGCCTGGAACTCGGCGCCGACGACTATCTGACCAAACCGTTCAGTCCCCGGGAACTCCTGGCGCGGATACGTACGGTGCTGCGGCGGACGAAGATCGCGGCGCCCGGCGCGGCACGCAGGGAGATTCGAGCCTACCGATTCGCCGAGTTCGAACTCAACCTGCGCACACGACGCCTCAAGCCCCGTGACGGTCGAGACATTGCACTCACCAACGGTGAGTTCAACCTGCTCGCCGCATTGTTGTCCGCTCCTGAACGAATTCTTACCCGGGATCAGCTGCTGGAGGCAAGCCGCGTCTACGACAACGAGGTCTATGACCGGGCGATCGACATTCAGATCCTGCGGCTTCGCCGGAAAATCGAAGAAGATCCCGCGCAACCGAAGTTCATCCTGACGGAGCGCGGCGTCGGCTACACGTTCAATTGCCCCGTCGAAATCGTCTATTGAATAGACCCCCGCCCGAATAGACCCCCGGCCCCCTTAATCGGGTTTCGGCTGAAATACTCGCCGGGCGCCGCGAAATCCTCGCGCAACCCCTTCCCGCCAAACTTGTTCTCGAGACGGCGGCAACAAGGAGATATCCACATGAAACTTGGATTCATTGGACTGGGCCAGATGGGCACGGCGATGGCGGCCAATCTCGTGAAAGCGGGACACGACGTAACCGTATTCAATCGCACGCCCGGAAAAAGCGGGCCGCTCGTCAAGCTCGGTGCGCGAGAGGCGGCCAATATTGCCGAGGCGTGCGGCGGTGAGGCCGTCATCACGATGCTCGCGCATGATGATGCGGCATCCGACATCGCCTTTGGCCAGAACGGTCTCATCGCCCATTTGCCCAAAGGCGCGATCCATGTGTCCATGAGCACGATCAGCGTGGCCCTTTCGAAGCGTCTGGCGCAGTGCCACGCGGACGCTGGTCAACGCTACATCGCAGCGCCGGTGTTCGGGCGGCCGGCGATGGCGGCGGCGGCCAAACTGTTCATTGTGGTGGGCGGCGACACCGCGACGATCGAGGCATGTCAGCCCCTGTTCGAGAGGATCGGACAGAAAACCATTCCGATCGGTACGGACGCGGCGGCTGCGAGTCTCGTCAAACTCAGCGGCAATTTTTTAATGGCTGCCGCCATTGAGGCCCTAGGCGAGGCCATTGCGCTCATCAGCAAGGCCGGCATCGACCGGCATGCGTACGTCGAGTTGCTCACCTCCACGGTATTCAACTCCCCGGCGTACAAGACTTACGGCGGCCTCATCGCCCAAGGGCAGTTCGAGCCGGCTTCCTTCGCCGCGCCACTTGGATACAAGGACATCCGGCTCGCGCTCGAGGCGGCCGGGAGCCTCCGCGTTCCCATGCCGCTGGCAAGCCTGCTGCACGACCGGTATCTGCGCCTGCTCGTCCAGGGTGGCGAGCATCTCGACTGGGCCGCCCTCGGCGGGTTGGCCGCTCAAGATGCCGGCGAGAATCTGACTCAGAATTCCAGCCGCTCGGGGCCGCTCCCATGATCGCCCTGGATCGCCTGCGCGGCATGAGCAAGCCCGTCATGCTCGGCATTGTGCTGATGCTGTTTGTAAGCACGACGGCTGTCGCGGACGATCCGGTGATGATCAGAATCTATAACGACGACGCCGATGTCATTGTCGTGAGCGTCTACGACATGAATGCACAACCCCCGGAAGCGACCGTTGGAGAAAGAATCAACGGATTTGCCTGGATACCCTTTGCGTTGGCGGCGGGCGCCGCCGGGAGGGGCGATCTGCAGCTGATCGCAAGAACCGCCGATTCCAGTTTTCACAAATGCGGATACAAAGAGGTGCGCGGAGTGGCGAATGACGCCGAGGTGTACATTTCCGCGGATTCCAGTTGCCGCAAACCAACCCGTTCAGGAAATTAGCAAACACTTCAGTCTCGCATCATCCCGGTGGCGCCAAGATTGTAAACGGAGCTTGGCATAGCGGTTCGCCCCCAAGACCGTATCTGCGCTATCGATCGTAAAAGCGGTCAATGAGCATTTTTGGAACAATGAGACCGAAACTCATCGCCAGTATGATGATGATTGCCGTCATGCCGTCCGAGAGTGTCGCGCCCATCAACTGCAATGTCGTCTGCGAGCCGGCGGCGATTTGCACCAGGCCGCTGGTCATTCTGAAAAGGTAGACGCCGGGCATCAGGGACACGACGGAGGCGAAACCGATGGCCGCAAAGGGCATGTGACGGCGGCGCGAGACCGGCGTCAGTATCAGCCCGACGAGGAAACACGCCACGAGGGCGCCGGTCGCGACGCCCATGCCGAAGGCGGCGAGCACCACCCAGCGCAGCGCGTGGGCCAGCATCCCAACCGCCACCGGCCAAGGGAGCATGTTCAATGGCGTGGAGAAGAAGACGCTGTAGGCAAAAACGGCGAGGCCGGCGGCGATGACGTCCTGCCAGAGGGGCACGCTCCTGCCGGCCGGATCGACCGGCAAAGAAGCGCCGAGAAGCGCGAGACCCAGCAGCAACCCGATCGAGATCGCCACGACGATGAGCAACGCATAGATCAGGCGGGCAGCGCCGAGATGAATGCGGCCGTTGACCAGGTCCAAGGTGCCGTTCAGAAAGTGCGGTCCGGGCACCAGGACCATGCAGGGACACACCGCGACCAGGCGCAGTGAGGAGCTCAACTCATAACGAACCGCTAACGCGCCGACGATGCCGGCGAGGAGTGCGGCGCAGAATGGTTGGATAAAAACATTTGCACTCCACGCCGCCAAGCTCCGACGCAATAGGGCGCCGGCGGCCGCGCTCACGAAGATAATCATCGTCGCAGGGAGATGCTCGACACCGAATATCACCGCCAGCGCCGCCGCGCCGACTCCAGCGGCAAGAGCAAAAAGCCAGGTAGGCGAGGGTGGTGCCTGCGCGATCACCTTGATTGCATTGACAGCCGAATCCGGCGCAAGCCGGCCGGCTTCGACCTCCTCGAGCGCCCTCATGGAGGCAGCCACTCGATCCATGTCGACGCCGGTCGGATCCGCTGACACCTCCGACATGACCAAGCCGCCGTTTTCCTCGAGCAGTTGCAGTTCTCCCCAGCGCGGCATCACTTTGCAGGGCAGTCCCAGCGAGCGGCCGAGACGTTCGGCCGCGGCCACGGTCTGTTCCGTGGCCTGACCGTTGACATAGAGTGCTCGGGCGAAGGAGAGGATGAGGCTGTAATGCTCCTGAGGGGTCATGCGAGGAAGCGCCGATCTCAGGCCGCGTGTGTGACCGACGGGTCCGTGGCGACGTAAGGACTCACCATTTTCCTCGGATCGACTATGCGATCGAATTCGTCCTCCGTAACGAACCCCAACTTCAATGCGGCGCTCTTCAGCGTCAGATCGTTGTCCATCGCGTAGTGGGCGATCTTCGACGCCTTGTCGTAGCCGATAACCGGCGAAAGAGCCGTCACCAGCATCAAAGATCGCTCCACGTACTCGTTGATCTTCTTCAGATTGGGCTTGGTTCCTTCCACCAGAAACTTCCTGAAGTTGACGCAGGCATCGTTCATGATCGTGATCGAATGGGTGATGTTGAAGATCATCAGCGGTTTATAGACGTTCATCTCGAGGTAGCCGCCGGCGCCGCCAACTCCGACGGCGACGTCATTGGCCATCACTTGAACGGCGACCATCGCCAATGCTTCACATTGGGTTGGATTGACCTTGCCGGGCATGATCGAGGAGCCCGGCTCATTCTCCGGTATCGTCAATTCAGCAAATCCCGCGCGCGGTCCACAAGACATCAGGCGGATGTCATTGGCAATTTTGTACAGGGACACCGCGACCGTCCGCAGCGTCCCGGACAACTGCACGAGCGCATCGTGGGCGCCTTGCACGGTGAATTTGTTGGGCGCGGTCACAAAGGGCAGTTTGGTGAGCTTTGCGATCTCGGCGGCCGCGGCTTCGGCAAAGCCGGGTGCCGAGTTGATGCCCGTTCCCACGGCCGTTCCACCGAGTGCCAGGCGATAAACGCCCTGCAGGGCGGCTTCGATTCTCTCGAGATCGTCCGCCAACATTCCGGCGTAGCCCGACCATTCCTGGCCCAGAGTAAGCGGCGTCGCGTCCTGCATGTGGGTCCGCCCGATCTTGACAATTTCACCCCATGCCTTCGACTTCGCGCCGATCGCGTCACGCAGCGCGGCGATCGCGGGAATGAGACGCTCCTTCACGTTTACCGCGGCGGCGATGTACATGGCGGACGGAAACGAGTCGTTGGACGACTGGGCCATATTGACGTGATCGTTGGGATGCACGGGTGTCTTGCTGCCGAGCGGCGTGCCCGCGATCTGGCAGCAACGATTGGAGATCACTTCGTTGACGTTCATGTTGAATTGAGTGCCGCTGCCGGTCATCCAGACATGCAAGGGAAACATGTCGTGATGTTCTCCCGCGAAGATCTCGTCGCAGGCTTGAACGATCAGCTTATAGCGCTGATCGTCGAGCCGCTTGCTGGCGTGGTTCGCCGTGGCTGCGGCTTTTTTCAAGGTGGCATACGCGGTGATCATCTCGCGCGGAATCAGATCCGCTCCTATGCTGAAATGTTCGAGTGAACGCTGTGTTTGCGCGCCCCACAGCTTGTCCGCCGGCACTTCGACCACGCCGAGGCTGTCAGTCTCTTTTCTCATGTTAGCCATGTGATCACTCCTGGATTTTCCTGTTGATGTGAACTGTGTGCCGACGCGAGGTCAGAAGGTTCAGGCCGCTGCCGCGAACTCCTGTCCGGACATGTCAGCTATCGGGTTCGGGGCACTGAGGGGTTGAGCCGGGCAATGTCAACGAAGCCCGGAAGGAGCGTTGCAGCAACCCTTCAGGTGTGGTCCATAATTCGCCGCGCATCGCACACTTTGCGCCGAAGGTGAACAAGGCTTGCATGCGTTCAGGCTTGAGATCAAGCAGGCCATTGAACGGGTAGTCGTCGGGGATGGCGGTGACATGCAGGCTCATCGCGTTTTTTGTTGCGAGTGCGAGCGTGGCAAGGACGGCTGCGCGGGTTGTGCTGTGGAGTGAAGCCTGGACTCCTCGTTTGATGATCGCGCTTGCCCTGACCCGGGTTGAGATGGTCGGTGCGCCGTATTGGCCGTTCGCAATGACGTAGATATTGGCGCCGTGCAGGTCCTTGAGTTGATCGGGCAAAACGGAAGCGATTTCCGGCGCGATGAACAGCGACGCCGTGGTGCTGCCGTCCACGTGCATCTCCTCGAGTATCGTCCCGGATGTCTCGACCGGAATCATGACGGGAGGAAACAGCCCTGGAATGCTGGCCGACGCAATCAGCACCTGACGGAACAGCTTGAGCGCCGCGGGCCCGCCTCGCAAGGCGATGGCACCCATGTCCCAAATCACGGTGCGCTCGCTATCCAGGTCGGTGGTCGCGATCAGGAGCAGCCGGTCCTTGGCAGCCTCCACCGCAACGGCTTGCAGCATCTCTGCGGTGGCGTAATGGTTGACAAGATCGGCGAGCGGCTTGCCCTTGAAGATGCTCGAGCCAAAGAGCACCCCGGTCAAACTGAACTGCACCAGCTTGGCCGATCGCTGGCCTGAAAATGATTCCGTCAGCTGGGCGTCCCAGGCCGGGCCCAGAAATGCGAATGGCGCGGTGAGGGCGCCGGCGCTCACGCCCGTCACGACATGAAAATAGGGACGGGTACCGGCGCTGCTCAGACCCGTCAATGCACCTGCGCCGAACGCCGCGCCCGCACCGCCGCCGGACAGTGCGAGAATGTTGACGGCGCCACCCTGCGAAGCCATGCGCATCCGGGCCAGATAACGCGGCGCGTTCTTCTCAAAGGAGGCGCGGTCCTCGGCCACGCTGCGCACCGTGTCCGGAAATCCGGCGGGCGGGGCGGCGTCATACCAGTAGATCGGATGCTCGCGCCGTGCCGGCCCTGCGCAAGCCGCAATGGACAGTGCCGCAACCAGACAAGCCCCGCGCAGCAGCCGCTCGTGCATTTTCGCGCCCTAGAATTTGACCCGACACGAGGCGTTACGCGCTCAGGCGCCGGACGGTATATCTAGAATACTGCGCAGCGGCCCGGCGTGGAGGGTAATTCTTGGCGCTCGGCGGGGTTTAGTCCGCCTTGACGCCTTCGACCTGTATATGCAGCAGCACATCCTGTTTGAAGCCGTACTGCTGCCCGTAGTTCACGCCGAAGTCAGCGCGGTTGAAGCTGCCGCTGGCATCCGCTCCACAGACCTGCTTCTTGAGCATGGGATGCTGAATGCACTTGAAGGAGTTGATGGTGAGCGTCACGGGCTTGGTGACGCCGTGAAGAGTCAAGGCGCCGGTAACGGTTTTTGGCGCGCCATTGGCGAATTCAACGAATTTTCCTTTGTATTCCGCGGTCGGGTATTTGGCCACATCCAGCATCTCGGGGCTCGATACGTGTTCGTTGAGCTTGTCGTGGGCAAAATCGATTGTCGCGGTGTCGATGAGCACATCGACCGTTCCCGTGCGGGACTCGGCATCAAGCGTGACGGTACCGCTGGATTTCTTGAAGGTACCTCGCCACGTGGACAGCCCCCCGAAATGGTCCACTTCGAAGCTCGGGTGGGTGTGATCCGGATCAACATTGTAGGTCGTCGAGGCAGCGGTTGCCGAGGTGGCAGCCAAAGCCAAAAGCAGCAGCGTGTAAAGGTGTCTCATAGCGATTCCTTGTAAGAATTGACGTGTTTTTGAGTGCTAGCGGAGCAATCCAGCGGCAACGAGTTGGTTGCCGATGAGTTGAATTTGGCACTCGCCCGCGACGAGCGCTGCCCGACTGGTGTGAACCGAGTAGCTGCCGAGTACCAAGTCGTGCGGGTGTCTGGCCGCGGAGCCAAGAACGAACCTCGATGCTCGGTCCGCCTGAATGGCCAGCGCGCCACTCGACTCCTCGAACGCGACAAATTCCCCCGCGGACACCGGCTCGGGCGTGCGTATGGTCCCCTCGGAGACGGCGAGCCAGGCCACTTCATGATCCAACGGTGGCTCATAGGTCCATCGTTCACCTGCCGCGAGTTGCACGTCCAGGTAATTGACACCCTCCGGTGCGGAAATCGCGCTTTTGACGCGCCCATAGGAGCCCAAAATGACCCGCGCCGGCTTTTCCTCGGGCACTTGGTCGGGAGACAGATAATGGCTTTGGCTGGGAGAGTTCTCAAGTTCCGCCGGCAAGGCGATCCACAACTGAAAGCCTTTCGCGTGCTGCAGGGCCGCTCCGGTATGCCAGACGCCGCCGCCGGCGCGCATCCATTCGACGCCGCCTGCGGGAAGAATTCCCTTCACGCCGGTGGTCTCTTGATACTCGATCGCGCCTTCATGAAGAACCGTGAGCGTCGCGATTCCCGAATGCGGATGCCAGCCGAAGTTGGGCGCCTTGCCCGCGGAAATATCGAAAAGATCGAGGAACACGAACGGCTTGGTGAACTCGCCGATATCCGACGGGCTCACCAGCCGCGTGATCGCTCCGTGCCGATATCCCCGGGTCCGAAGCACGACGCGGCGCTCCCCGCCGCGCGATTTCAATACCGCGCTCATGCCGCCATCGCTGCGATGTTTTCGCGCGCCCTGAGCATGGCGGCTTCCTTGGCTTCGGGTCCAAAGGCCAGTCCTTCCGCGCGGACGATCGTGACATCCGTCAAGCCGATGAAGGAGAGCACGCCAAGCAGATAGCTCTCGTGATGTTCAAGAGCGGCTGCGGGGGAGCCCGGCGCATAGACATTGCCGCGAGAGGACGCGATGAACACCTTCTTGTTCTTCAACAGCCCTTCAGCACCATTCGCGCCGTAGCGAAATGTCTTGCCGGCAACGACCACGCGGTCGATCCACGCCTTGAGTTGGCTTGGAATCGAAAAGTTGTACATTGGCGCGCCGATGACCACGATGTCGGAAGCGCTGAGTTCCTCGAGGAAAGCTCCGCCCTTGGCCAAGTCGGCACCCAGGAGCGCGTCCTCGATCGGGCCACCTTGCCAGGCTGCCAGGTGAGCCGAAGACAAATGAAGCGCTGCGTCCGTCGCCAGATCCCGGTGCACCACATCCATGCCGGGATGTAGCGCAAGCTGTTTTGCGACGATTTCCGCCGAGAGCGCGCGGCTCGCCGAGTTGGGTCCTAAAACGCTCGAATCGATATGAAGTAGCTGCATGATACTGACCGCCTTGTTTGGCTAAACTGAAACTGGGGTGTATCCTGCGCCGGCGGCTATCCCATGAGTAGCCGTTATGTTGCGATACTATCCATCCGAATATCCGATACATAGGATCAAAATCGTGCTGGACGGCGTCTCTTTAGATCAATTGAGGGCTTTCATTGCCGCAGTCGATGAAGGCAGTTTCTCGGCGGGCGCGCGCAAGCTGCATCGCGCGCAATCGGCGGTCAGCGAACTCGTCAGTAACCTCGAAGCACAACTCGGCGTCGCTCTATTCGATCGATCCGAGCGCTACCCAAAACTCACTCCCGCCGGCGTTCAATTGCTTGCCGATGCGCGCGGTGTCGTGGCCAACGTCGATCTGCTCAAGGCGCGCGCGAAAGGAATTTCGCGTGGACTCGAGTCGGAGCTCTCCGCAGTCGTGGACGTGCTGTTTCCGATTGAAGCCATCGCCGAATCGGCCAAGGAATTCAGGGACCGTTTTCCGCGCACGCCCCTGCGGCTGTATGTCGAAGCGCTGGGTGGTGCGTACCAGCCCATGCTCGACGGTCGCTGCAGTTTAGGCATCGTGGGATCCTTGCCCATGGCTCCGGACTCCATGACTTTAGAGCGATTGCAAGGGCTCCCCATGATCATGGTGGCCGCCCGCGAGCATCCGCTCGCGCAGTTTGTGGGCGTGATTCCAAAAGCAGAACTTGCCAAGCACGTGCAACTCGTGCTGACCGACCGATCCTCGCTGACAACGGGGCGCGAATTCGGCGTCATGTCGCCGCTCACTTGGCGCTTGGGCGATCTGTTTGCCAAGCATGCGTTTCTTCTCAAAGGATTGGGCTGGGGCGGCATGCCGGTGCATGCGGTCAAACAGGATCTGTCGGAAGGTCGACTCGTCAAGCTATCGATCGAAGATTTAGCGGAGGAGAGTTTGATCTTGCCGATGTCGGCCGCTTACCTCACCGCCAATCCACCCGGTCCCGCGGGTCGATGGCTCATCGAGCGATTGAAGCAATGCTCCGGTCAAAAAACAGCGGACGCGCAAGTTGCGCAACCGCATGCGCCCGAAACCGCGGCGGTGTGATGGCATTTGCGTGGGCTAGCTTATTGACAGGGATCCCCGCTCACGTTCAACTGCGTTGAACTTAAATTGCCGGCGGCCTATCAGCGCGGCATCGAATCTTAGGAGGCGGGGCGCAGATGCAGGAAGCCGGCAACGGGTCGGAAGCACGGTACCGGACCCTGTTTGAGACGCTGATCGAAGGCTTCTGTACGATTGAAATGATTTTTGACGCGAACGGCCAGCCCGTGGATTACCGTTTCCTGGAAATCAACCCGGCCTTTGAGAAGCAGACCGGATTGCGTAATGCGCAGGGCAAATCAATGCGCGATCTTGCGCCGAACCATGAGGCGCACTGGTTCGAACTCTACGGCAACGTTGCCCTGACGGGCCGGCCCGTGCATTTTGAAAACGAAGCCAAGGCGTTGGGTCGTTACTATGACGTGCGTGCATGGCGGGTCGGGGGACCGGACAGTCGCAAAGTCGCGATTTTGTTCAACGACATCACCGAGCAGAAAAAGGCGGAAGGCAAACTCCAGGCACAGCTCGAACGCCTGGGCCTCCTGCAGCAGATCACGCGAGCGATCGGCGAACGCCAGGACCTGAAGAGCATCGTTTTGGTTGCGATCCGGACCCTGGAAGAGCGGCTGCCGCTCGACTTCGGCTGCTTGTGCCTCTACGAGCCCGCCGACAAGCGTCTCACCGTGTCGGGCCTCGGATTGCGCAGCCGGGAGCTTGCGGTGGAACTCGCTCTGACCGAGCAATCCCAGATCGCCGTCGACGATAACGGCCTGGCCCGCTGCATCCGGGGACAATTGGTGTATGAGCCGGACGTCAATCAGGTGTTCTTTCCTTTTCCACAACGGTTGGCAAAGGCGGGGCTGCGTTCGGTCGTGGCCGCGCCGCTTTTGGTGGAAAACCAGATTTTCGGCGTGCTCATCGCTGCCCGGCGCGAGCCGCATGGTTTCGGCAGCGGCGAATGCGAGTTCCTGCGACAGTTGAGCGAGCACGTCGCCCTGGCCGCCCATCAGGCGCAACTCTATGGCGCGCTGCAGACGGCGTATGAGGATTTGCGGCAGACTCGCGAGGCGGTGATGCAGCAGGAGCGCCTGCGCGCGCTCGGGCAAATGGCGAGCGGCATCGCTCACGACATCAACAACGCCATCTCACCGGTGGCCCTTTACACCGACTCGCTTCTGGAAAGGGAGCCGAATCTCAGTGCGCAGGGCCGCGATCACCTGGAAATCATTCGACGCGCCATCCATGACGTCGCCACGACGGTCGCGCGCATGCGCGAGTTCTATCGCACGCGCGAGTCGGAATTGTCCCTCGCGCCGGTGCAATTGAATGAACTCGTGCCGCAGGTGGTGGACCTCACGCGCGCCCGTTGGAGCGATATGCCGCAGCAGCGCGGCAGCGTGATTGAGCTGCGAGCCGAGCTGGCGGACGATGCGCCGGTGATCATGGGTGTTGAAAGCGAGATTCGCGAGGCGCTCACGAATCTGATTTTCAACGCGGTGGACGCCATGCCCGAAGGCGGCACGCTGACGCTGCGGACGATGGTCGTGGCGAATGCAAGTGAACGCCCGCGCCAGGTTCAACTGACGGTGAGCGACACCGGCGCCGGCATGGACGAAGAGGCCCGGCGCCGTTGCCTGGAGCCGTTCTTCACCACCAAGGGCGAACGCGGTACGGGCCTCGGGCTGGCCATGGTGTATGGCATGGTGCAGCGGCACGGCGCCGAGATCGAGATCGAAAGCGCGGTGGGGCAGGGCACGACCATGCGTTTGATTTTTTCCGCGCCGGCCGGCGCAAGCGATGTGGCCGCACGGTCCCAGACGGTTTATGCCGTGCCGAGGGACTTGCGGATCCTGGTCGTGGACGACGATCCGGTATTGCTCAAATCGTTGCAGGACACGCTCGCGGGCGATGGCCATTCCGTCGTCACGGCGAGCGGCGGCCAGGCGGGTATCGACGCCTTTCTGGCGGTGCGCGCACGGGGTGATGCCTTTCACGCGGTGATAACGGACCTCGGGATGCCTTACATCGACGGGCGCCAAGTCTGCGCCGCGGTGAAGACCGCGGCGCCACCCACGATCGTCATCTTGTTGACGGGTTGGGGACGGCGTTTCGTTGCGGATGAGGGAATGCCGCTCCACGTGGATAGTGTCCTGAGCAAGCCTCCGAAGCTGCGCGAATTGCGCGAAGCCCTGGCGCGAGGCTTGGCATCCGTGACCGGTGATCGTGAGCATTGAATTTCGGCGGCGGACCAGGTGATGGCGGTCAAAAAAGGGGGATGAGTGTGCGGTCTAGATGGAAAAAGATATTTTGGGTAGCCGGCGCAGTGTTGCTGGGAATTTTTGCCTTCGTGCTTTACGTGAATGGCCGAGGGGGGCACTACCCAAGCTACCCAGCAGCCAGTTTCTCGAAGCGCTCAGCGCCGGCCGCGAGTGCCGCGGCGACCAGCGATGCGCTTGTGCAGATCGATGCGGGATCCCTGCGCGGGACCCATGTCGGCTCGACAATCGCATTCAGAGGGATCCCGTATGCGCGTCCGCCGGTGGGCGACTTGCGGTGGGAGCCGCCTCTGCCTGCCGTCCCATGGCAAGGCGTGAGAGAGGCGGCTGAACCCGGAAGGGCGTGTACCCAGCGTGCGGAGGGTCTGGTTCCGTTCATTGCGCCGATGGCCAAGGCATATGGCGCAAGTTTCGCGCAGCCTCCGGTTCAATCTTCCGAAGACTGTCTTTACCTCGATGTATGGGTGCCGCAGTGGCCCGCCCAACGCGCGCTGCCTGTCATGGTCTGGCTGCACGGGGGCAGCAATACAGTCGGAAGCGGAAGCCAGTCGACCTATGGCGGTGTTTCCTTGACCCAGCACGGCGTCGTGTTGGTGACGTTGAACTATCGCCTGGGCGTGATGGGATTTTTTAGTCACCCGGAACTTAGCACGGGATCGCCGCATCACGGTTCCGGAAATTATGGATTGTTGGACCAACTCGCCGCACTCGCGTGGGTAAAACGAAACATCGCTCAGTTCGGCGGCGATCCTGACAATGTCACCCTATTTGGCGAATCGGCCGGCGCGATCGACGCGGCGCTGCTCATGACCTCACCGCTCTCAGCCGGATTGTTTCGGCGCGTTATTTCTGAAAGCGGTCCGGCTTTCGGGCCGTCGCGAACCTTGTCTGAGGCGGAGGCCTTCGGGAGCGCGGTGAGCGCGCTGACGGCGCCAGACCCACATTCGACGGCGCTGCAAAGACTACGGGCCCTGCCGGCCGCCGAGGTTGAAAAGCTGGTGGTCAAGGCCAAGGAACATTTTCCTGCCGACATCACTTCAGCGACAAGCGACGGGTGGGTACTGCCCCAGTCGCCTCAGCAGGCGTTCCTCAGTGCTTCCATTCAAAAAGTGGATTTGTTGATTGGCCTCAATGGGCGCGAACTCAGCGCCTTTCGTCTTGCCGCCGCCGCCGCGGCATCCAAGTCGTCAGGAAACCAAAGCAGCGTCGCAGATTCCGGCGGCTTCAAAAAGTTCTCCGCTGCCGCCCGGCCGTATTTTGGCGGCTGGACGAATCCGGCCATTGCGCTCTATTTCGGCAAGATCCTCGTGGGTCGAACCGCTGCACTCGACCGGGCTGCCAATGATCTGATCGGCACTTGCCCGGTCGGCGCGATGGCAAGCCTCACCAGCGATTCCGGCCAGCGCGTTTTTGTGTACCGCTTCGACCGATCGATTCCAGGCAAGGGCGAGGCTGAGCTCGGCGCATTCCACAGCCTGGAAGTTCCCTATGTGTTCGGCAGCCTGGCTGACCCCGAATGGCAGTGGCTGCCATCGACCTCCGACGATGCAGCACTCTCGAACCTGCTCCAGACCTATTGGACCGACTTTGCAAAATCCGGCGACCCCAATGCTCCGGGACTACCCAATTGGCCTGCCTGGAGCGATGCCAAGATGGAGTTTCTGGTGGTCAATCAAGATGCGAGCGTTTCAGCGCAACGTAATTTCGCTCCGCTTTTCAGTCGACTGGCCGCAAAGGACCTGAGAGAAAGAGAGCGCGATTCCGAAAGACTACCGCCGCCGCAATGAAATAAATTGCCGCGGCGAGGACTGGAATACCACCCAATTGAAGGAGAGGTCCATGAGCCTTTCACGCCGTGCATTTATCGGCAACAGCGCCATTCTGATCGCCACCATCGGCGTTTCCGACGCCGCCTGGCCGGCCTCCGCGCCGATGTTGTCGGAATCGGATCCAACCGCACAGGCGCTCGGATACAAACCGGATGCTTCGACCGTCGACAAGGCCAAATTCACGCAATACGCACCTGGTCAATCGTGTTCCAGCTGCGCTTTATATCAAGGCGCCGCGGGCTCTTCGTCGGGCCCATGCGCTCTTTTTGCCGGTAAAGCGGTGTCGGCGAAGGGCTGGTGCTCCTCGTACGCGAAGAAAGGGTAGGCGCTCCGGAGGAAGGGCATGCCTCCAGGCCGGCTAAACTTGATTGTTGGATCCAGCCTCTGCGCCGTGCTCCTGGTGGGCTTGGCCGTCGGCCAATCCCGGTCCGCTCACGATGAAATCCGAAATTCGCTTCCTGGGACGAATCTTTCCGCCGACGGTGCGGTCGACCGCAGCGGCCTTCCGCGGCCGGCACTGGGATTCGCCAACGCCCACGTGGCATCGAATCCGCAGGCGCCGGACGCGAGAATGGTGGGGGAAAAGACTTGCATCGCCTGCCACCAACTCGAAGCGGAGCATTTTACCCATACCCTGCATTCCCTGGGATTGCACGTCGCGAATAGATCGGATCCGACCATTCCCGTGTGCGAGGCCTGCCATGGCCCCGGATCGGAACATGCCGCCAAGCCGCAAATCAAAGGACTCATCATCGGCTTTACCAAGGACTCCGGCACGCCCATCGATGTTCAGACGAAAACCTGCCTGACCTGTCACGCGGGCGGGCCGCGCGATCACTGGCAAGGATCGGTCCACCAGCGCAACGACTTGTCTTGCAGCGACTGTCACAACCCCATGGCGAAATTCTCTGTGCAAGGGTTGATGGCGAAGGCCTCGATCAACGACACCTGTGCGCAGTGTCACCAGGATGTCCGATTGCAATTCAACCGCCGCTCACACATGCCGCTGCCGGAAGGGCAAATGAGCTGCGACGACTGCCATAATCCGCACGGCACATTGACCAGCCCGTTGCTCAAGACCAATACGGTCAACGAGACGTGCTACGAGTGCCATGCGGAGAAGCGGGGGCCGTTCTTGTTCGAACATGCGCCCGTCCGTGAGAACTGCCTCAATTGCCACACGCCGCACGGCTCGAATCAGAACACGCTGCTGGTCGCGCCGGTTCCGTTCCTCTGCCAGCAGTGCCATACCAATTTTCTGCACCCGAACGACCTACAGACGCGGCAGGCCTTGGGAACCGGCTCGAACCCGGATGAACGCATCATGGGACGAGGCTGCCTCACCTGTCACGCCAACATTCACGGGTCGAATGCGCCTTCAGGCGTGCGGTTTCACGAATAGGGCACATGGAGCCGAGAATGCAGACTCGCACCACGAAAAAACTGAAAGTAACCGTGCTCGTAGCGCTGCTGTCCGTGCCCGTACTCGGGTCGGCGGACACGGGAGTCGGGGTCGATACCTGGCGCGCCAACAAACTCGATCCGACCGGTGGGCAAGCGACCGAAACCCTCGACCCGGATGGCACGAGCTGGCTCGTGCCCGGACAGCACCGCTCGCCGACGGGAAACTTGTATGGCACTCCCGCGGCCGAGCCGCATCCTGAAACTTTGAGCGTCTGGCAGATTTACGGAACCTTCGATATCGGGTACTTGCATTCCAGCGGCGATAAAACCGCGCTCTATGATCGCTACACGCGATGGCCGACCAACGGCGCGGCGTTCGACTTCGACGTGAATGCCGAGCGGCCGTCCGACGGCAGCTACGCCGAGGCGCGCGGCAGCCGAATCAGCGCCGAGGATCAATATTACGAGGCGGTGTATGGCAAGGCCGGGGCCTACAAGGCCGAGATCTTCGTGCGCGACATGCCGAATCTCTTGTCGACCGATGCAAGGTCGATCTTCAATGGGGCGGGAACCAACAATCTCACGCTGGCCGGCGGTCTCGTACCGGGCGGCAGCACACAGGCTCAAGTCGGCGCGGTCTCGGCCGCGGCGCCGCCAACTTCGCTCGGCACGGTGCGCAACAAGCAGGGCCTCGCACTCTCCGCCTTCCTCACGCCGCGTTGGACGGTGTATCTGAACGCAAGCGACGAAGAGCGCAAGGGTACCCGGCCCTACGGCGGACCTTTCTTCTTCGATTTCGCCGGCCTTGGCGGTTCGATATTGGAAACGATCAAGCCGATCGACGATAACACCGTCAATATCAGCGCAGGCGCGCGCTATGCCGGTTCCAAATGGCGCTTCGACATCGGCTATTCCGGATCAATTTATCGCGACCGCTATCTTTCCTACTCGTTTCAGAATCCCTTCGTGCTGGGGCCGCCGCTCGTGCCGGGAACGGAGTCCTCGCCCATCACGCAAGGTCAAATGTCCATGGAGCCGGACAACGACTATCACAACTTGCACGCCACCGTCACCCGCCTGCTGCCGATGAACGGCGAGGCCTCACTGACCGCGGGTGCGGGGCAAATGAACCAGAACGACCACCTCATTCCTCCCACCAATTGCCAGGGTACGTTCGGGTTCTCGTCGAACGGCTCATTCGCCATCGGGCCGCAAAATCCGCAGTTGTTCCCTTGCAGTCAATGGAACACGACGGCGGCGCTCTCGCAGACGAGGGCGAACATGGGCATCGTCACGACCTTGGCCCAGGGCACGCTGGTGCTGCAGCCCATCCGCGACGTCAGTGTCCGCGCCGGCGCCAAATACTACCGCGAGGACTATCGCAACCAGTATCTGATGTACAACCCGCAGAACGGCGACTACGGCTATGTGGCCGAGAACGGCGCGCAGGGCAGCATCGTTCCCGGTCCGGGCCTCTGGAATCCGGTGACGTACCCTGTGACCACCGACGTGCAGGTGAGAAGCATTCCCTATAGCTGGCAGACGATCGAGGCGTACGCCGGCGCCGACTGGAAATTCTCGCCGCACGACGCGGTGGGCCTGACATACACGCTCGACCATTACAGCCCGAGGCATCGGGAAGTGAGCTACGTCGATGACCACACCGTCAAGCTCAATTGGACCGACAAGAACCTCGGGTGGCTTACATTCCGGGTCAACTACACCTATCTGAAGCAATCGGGGAGCGTCTACAACTCCGACCCGTATGCCTTCGCGTTCTTTCAGCTTCTGCCGGGCTTCGTGCCCGCGGACGACAACTTCACGGCTTGGACCGTCAATGCCCAGCGCAAGTACGATATTTCGGATCGCACGGAAAACAAAGTCGATTTGATGGCCACCCTGATGCCGCATCCCGACATGACCGTCACGGCCTCACTGCGCGGCGATTGGAATCAGTATCCGACGTTGATCGGCCGGCAGGGCTACAATACTTCCGCGGCCATGCTGCAATGGCAGTGGCAGTTCCAGACACTCAGCAGCATGAGCGCCTGGGTCGGCCTCGATCGCTCGAGCTTGCACATGGCGAACGTCAATGATGCGGGCGCGCCTTTGGCGATCGACACCCCGGATGCCGCGCTCGGCGGTGCGACCTATCCGCTCGCCGACCGATGGTGGGCCGCCGACAAAGAGCGCAACTGGTCCGGCGGCGCCTCGCTTACCCACTACTTCGGCGCCACGCGCTATCTCGGGCGTACGCGCTTGGACTTCAGTTGGAACTACGAGGCATCGCGCGGCATCACCAGCTACAACTTTGCCTCGCCCGGCGCCCTGACCTATGCCTCCGTCGCCCCCACGGCCGGCAACCAGTTTCCCGCGATGACCTACATCGTCAATTCTCTGACGATGAGTTTCACCGTGCCGTTAGGTGATCGCGCGAGTTTGCGTCTCTATGACTACTACGAGCACGGTCAGATCAACGATTGGCACTATGCCGGCTTCAACAACACATTGGTGTACGGCAACCGCGTGTACACCGACGGCGGACCGCAAGGCTACAACACCAATGTGGTCGGCTTGTTCGTCAACCTCAAGCTATGAGGCGCGCGATGCTGATGAAATCTCACCGCGTTTCCGGAATGCCGAAGCCCCCGATCGCGATCGCCGGGCTCGCGGCGCCTTTCATAATCGCGGCGCCCTTTATACTCGCGGCGGCCTTCATGTCGGTTGCCGGCGCCGCGGCCACGGCCCCACGCTACACCGACCTTCGCCGCATCGATCCGATCCACGGTGATGTAGCGGCCGGCGCTCGCAAGGCCACCGTGTGCCATGCCTGCCATGGCGTGGGCGCGTCGGTGGCGCCGACCTTTCCCCGTTTGGCCGGCCAGCGCCCTGATTATCTCTACCAGCGCCTGCTCTCCTTCAAACGCGCCGATCCCAAGGATCCGTATTACGGTCAATCGCCGATGCGTCCGCAAGTGGCGAACTTGAGCGATGCCGACATGCGTGATCTGGCGGTCTACTACGCGGCGCAGACGCCGACCGCCGCGAGCGCGGCACCGGCGCAGCCGGCGGCCGCCGAAAAAGGGCAGGCGTTGTTTCTCGCGGGAGATCCTACGCGCGGGATTCCCCCTTGCCAGGGATGCCACGGCGCCGACGCGGGAGGAACCCGGATCGCCACCGGTCAATACGCAGCCTACCCGGCGTTGCGCTCACAGTACTCCCCGTATCTCGCCGCACGCCTGACGAGCTTTCACAACAGTCTGCCGCGTGACACCACCAACGACTTCATCATGAGCAGTGTGGCCCGCACTCTCGATGACGATTCGATCCAGGCGATCGCTGCATGGCTCGGCTCTCTGACTCCCTCGGGAAGCCAATAGAGTTCGCTAACGCCTGCGAAGATCTATGATTGACAGATTGTCGACCACGCGTGTGTTACCGACAGCCTTCCTCGCGATACGTAGCGCGTCTATCAAGTCCGAACTGTTGTAGACGAACCCATTCAACACGACGGAGCCCTTTTCGATTGAGACCGTGACGTGTGCGTCGTCGAAATACGGATCGGCATGCAAAGCGGTCGTTACGCGATTTCTGAGGGCCTCGTCCGCCGCCAGGCTTGCGCCTTGGGTCTCCGAAGCCGCGATGGACTCCAACCGGGTGTTTCGCTGATCGGCTGCATCCTGTGCGTCGGCCTGCGTGGCGATACCGGCCAGTCCGCATGCCAGGGATACTACATATGCACCGACGATCAAATTGCGCTTTTTGGACGAAATATTCATAACTCGCTCCTACTTTCACAAGTACTAAAATCTTGACCTTTCACGGGCCCAGGTTGCATGGGAATCGTTGTCGGGGAATTACCGCAGGGACTTTATTCGTTACAAATGCAATCCACAGCCGCTGGTCCAGTTCGCGATGAGCGCGGAGCTCTGCTCCAGTCGATAAGTCATTTTCCCTTCGAAGCCCCGGGCGCTGCTTCGCGACTGTAGGTGGGCGAATGCGACAGCGACGCCGGCACGTCCCACATGCGAGCGGCGTACCACACAGCCCAGGCTACGATGAACAGCGACATGACCCACACCCAAACCGGGATCGAGGAGCGCGCCTCGGCGCGGCGCGGGTCGAATGGATCGTCGGTGCTGAAGGCATCCACCGTGAGGCGCACCGTGCCGCTGCGTATCGAGTTGGGGCGCAGGCCTGAGACGATGATGCCCGGCCCGTTGCGCACGACGAACGGAATTTCCTCGACGCCCTCCCGCCCATTCTCGCCCTCGGCACGAACGATGAGGCGATGCGCGCCGTCCATCAGATTCAGCGTGTCGAGCGCAATGTCGATCGGCAGTTCGCGATCGATGAGCGGCTGCGAGTTGTCATCCAGATAAACCCTGACGCGCGGTTTGTCCGCTCGCTCAGCGGTCATGGCCTCAGCGATCATGGCGCAGCACCATGTATTTGGGATGCCGTGGGTCGGCCTCGCCGGGTCGAAGCAGCATCCAGCACATCGCCACGAAGCATGCCAAGGTGATCGCGCCGGCGATCAGGATGATGATGAAGTTTCCCCAGAATGGACCGATCAGATGATGATGCACAGCGACCTCCAACTCGTACTTGGTTCAACGGTTGCATTTTTATTTTGCTTTTGCCCGCTCGGCAGCCACCTGCGCCGCGGTTATCGGCTTGCCGTGGTTGCCCCACGAACTGCGCTCGTAATCGATGAGATCGGCGATCTCGGCGTCGCTGAGCGTGGCGGCAAACGGCGGCATGACACTGCTATAGACGACGCCACTCACCCTGGCATCGTGCAGGCCATTCAACACCACGTCGATGTGCTTGTCAGCGTCGTCCTTGTTGACCGCCCCATCGCCTTTCAGGGACGGAAATGCCCCCGGCAATCCTTCGCCGCTCGCCTGATGGCAGGCCGAGCAGTTGGCCGTATACAAGGCGGCACCCTTGGCCGCATCGTAGCCTCCGGCGGCTGCCGCGTTCGCTGATGCAGCCGCGCTCCCAGATGCTGCCCCACTCGCAGATGCCGTCGCGCTCCCAGATGCGGCCGCGCTCGCCGGCGATTCTCCGCTGGGCGCCTCGGACGCCGGCAACGCGGGCTGTTTCAACGAGGCCAGATACGCAATCAACGCCTCGGCCTGGTGCATAGGCACCACCACACCACGCGCCGGCGCGTAGCCCTTGGGCAAGGGAACCGGAGTCACTCCCGCGGGCGATTGCGCCACGACATCGAACATCCAGTTGAACGAGGGCATGATGGATTCAGGCACCACCGCCCGGGGGTTATACAGATGAATGTATTGCCACACCGAACTCGGCTGGCGCGCGCCGATGTTGGTCAGATCGGGGCCGGTACGTTCGGAACCCAGCAGTTCCGGAGTCTGGTACCTGAAATCACCCGGAGCGGACGGGCGCCCGAACACCTTGTCTGCATCGAGCGGCCGCACCTGTTGGGTATGACAGTAGCTGCAGCCATTGGCCACATACACCTCACGCCCTTCCGATTGTAAAGCCGTGAGCGGCTCAACGCCGGGGCCGGCCGGTGTCTTCGACAGTTCGATGCCGGGCCATACACCCATCGTCCACGCAAGACACGCGTAGACCAACGTCGATCCACCCACAATCAGCAGCAGCTTGTTCATGCCACCGACTCCTCGGCACGCAGGGACTGCAACGGCGATGCGACCGCGCCCGGCCCATAGGACATGCGCCACACATTCCAGGCAAACACGATGTGGCTCGAGAACATGAGCAAACCGCCCACGCCGCGCCCAACGTAATAACTCTGCATGTCGATGACCGACTGGATGAACGGCAAGCCGTGCATCCAATCAAGGCCCTGGATGGTCCCGCCGATGGAGAGGGAGGTGACGTAGATGAAGCAGCCGACGAGTGCCATCCAAAAATGCAGCGCCATACCCAGTTGGCTGGCCTTTCTCCCGGTCGCCAGCGGCAGTAGTCCGTAAATGCCGCCCCATATCACGAATGTGATGATGCCGTACATCGTGAGATGCGAATGACCCACCGTGAAATCGGTCAAGTGCCAGACTTGTTGCAGCGAGCGGAAGGCTTCGAGCGTGCCTTGGGTGGATCCAATCAAGTAGCTCATCACGCCGACGAATATGAACATCAGCGGGTAGGAATGGATCAGGTCCCGGATACGGCCGCGCATGGTCAGCAGAAAGTTGCTGCTGCCCCCCCACACCGGGACCAGCATTGCCACGCTGAATACGATGGCGATGGTCTGCAGCCACCAGGGCAGCGGGCTGAACTCGAAGTGATGCGCCCCGATGATCGGGTAGAACAGCAGGTTGGTCCAGAATGCGAACACGCCCAGCGCATAAGAATAGATCGGCCGGTTCAGCAACTTGGGCAGAGAGTAATAGATCACCCCGAGTGCCAGCGGCGTGAACCACATGCCCACGGCGTTATGCATGTAGAAGCCGGAAACCGCCACTTGACCGAGTCCGTACTGATACCACGGCAGAACGGCCACGACTGAATTGATCGCTGCCCACAGCGTCCCACCCATGATGTACCAATTGGACAAATAGATGTCTGCATTGGTGCGCCGCGCGACCGTGCCGATAAGATTCCAGGCGGTCACGAGCAGGGCCGCCAGAAGGATCAGCCGAATCCACCAAGGCCACTCGCGGTACTCTTGATCGCCATCGATCAGCCCAAGATCCAGCGCAACGGTGCCGGCGAGCGCCGCCACATTGAAAAGCACCAGGCCGGTCCACGCCAGGGTCGCGCTGTAGAGTTTCGTGCCGCAGCTGCGTGCGGCAACGTAGTATCCCAATCCCACCAATGCGATGCTCGCGAATCCGTAGAATGTCGCGTTGGTATGGATGGGACGCAGCCGTCCAAACGTCAACCAGGCGCCCGGACCGTATTCCGGTGCGCCAAATTTGAATGCGATCAACAACCCCACGCCGGTGGCAAACAACAGCCACAGCGTGGCGGTGACCGTATACGCGGAGAACACCGCAATCAGCGCGCGATTATCCCTCTCACTCAGGTCCGAGTGGCGAGCCGTGACCTCTGCTTGCATAGTTTCTTTCCTTCTTTGCAATCCACGCGTAGGTCGGTCTGGTCCATTCCTCCCGGGAGATGCATCGATTGAACGCGAGCCACGGCGACTCCCAGTTCAACAACGACAAGGGGACCACATCGCGAATGTGAACTCGGTGCGATGGCATGTCAGGCGGCCTTGGGTTGTTCCCGGCGAAATTGGTATGGGGTGTAGCCCGCGAACTTTTTGAACACCGTGGTGAAATGCGCCTGCGTTTGGAATCCGACGCTCAGGGCGATGTCGACGAGCGCATCCGACGTTTCGGCCAACATCCGTTGGGCACGCGCGATGCGTTTGCGCAGGACAAAGTCGTGCGGCCGCATACCCGTGGTGGCTCGGAACTGTTTGGCAAAGTACATGCGGCTCAGGCCGGCCGTGGCCGCAAGATTCGCGAGCGTGATGCGCTCGCCCATATTGGTCTCGATATACGTCAGGACGCGCGCAAGCCGCCATTTTGGCAAAGTGCCCCCGCCGCGCGCTCTAGCCGGGCCGGTAACGGCAGGCACCAAAGGCTCGACAAGGTTTGCCATGACGGCGAGGCGCACGGCGTGTTCCGCACCCGCGAATGAGTCGATCGTCGATAAGGATTGGAGCGACATGGTATTCAGTCCCGTGATTGGCTAGCTGAAGTATCGGCGATACGCGCTCGGGGTCAGTCCGGTGATCCTGCGAAACGCCGTGCAGAAGGCGCTCGTGTCGTTGTATCCGACGGTAAGGCTGACGTCGGTGACCGACGCGGAGCGTTTTGCCAGTAACGTCTTGGCGCGTTCGATGCGCTGATTCAACTGATAACGTTGCGGCGGCATGCCCAGGGAATGACGGAACGCGCGGCAGAAATAGCAGGCGCTGAGGCCAACCAGCCGCGCCAGCGCTTCAAGCGATATGGGCTCGGCAAGATGCTCCTCGATATGAGCGACGGCCTTGCGTCGTTGCCATGCGGCCAGACCGCCGCTGGGTTGCGCTTCCGCGGGGTGCGTTCCCGTATTGGTTCGCACCAACTCATGTCTCAGCACGACCCCGAGGGCTTCGAGGTACTGGCGCTGATCCGAGTCGTCGCCCTCGATCAATGTCGCGAGCTTCAACGCCGTCTGCATGATTGCGTTGTCCTCGAAGAATATCCGCGGCGACAGCGACGATCTCGAATGACCCAGGGGAGCGGCCGCGGGCTGGATGGGGTTGAAATAGAAAAATACGACGCGCGCGAGCGTACGCGGCTCATGCCAGTCGTGATATTGGTGGCCGGCCGGCACGAAGACGAGTTTGCGGCTGCAATCCTGCAGCGTGGATTGCGGTAGGCCCTCGATGACCGTGCAACCATCGTGACGCACGCCGCGATCATGTGCCACCAACATGGGGAGCGGCGAACAATACCGGTAGTCAATTCTCCCGCGCCGCTTGTCCTGGACGATTTCGACTGCCATGCCGGCACCGCGGGCGGATCGCCGGCTCACGGCGTCGGGTGGAGAGACTCGCACGACCGGATCGGCCCCGTGGTTCGAGTCCCGTCGCGCGCAGAGTTCGGGTGCCGGCGGGACGGCCGATTGGCGCAGTGCGTAACTGTCCGGCTCGAAGGCCGTGGCATGTTCCTCGCGCGCTGAGTCGGACATATTTGACCCTCCACTTCCGCGACAGCGTAGTTCGAGCGGGGCGGGGAGTCGATTCTACGAAGGTTGGTGCGCGCAGACTTTGGTTGCAGGCCCCTATACAAAGATTCAGAAGTGCTCGCGCGCGGCCGCGACGCGGCCGGCGAGCCCGGCAGGATGCTCAGTGGTGGGTTGGGTCTCCTGTCCCCAGTGCCGCTTCGACGCATCTGATCAACGTGGGTGCGTCGAATGGCTTGGACAGAAAACAAACCGCACCGTCATGCAACGCCCGCAGGCGCGCCGACTCCTCCGGGAACGCCGTGATGAAGATGAACGGCGTGCTGCGTCCCTGCTTGCGCAGAACCGTTTGCAGTTCGACACCGCTCATGTGCGGCATCCGTACGTCCGTGATCACGCATGACGCTTCATCCATCTGCTCCGACCGCAAGAACTCCGCCGCCGCTGCAAAGGTGGCGACGGTGTAGCCCCGCGACCTGAGAAGACTGTCGGCCGCTACGCGAATGGATGCATCGTCGTCTATGACTGCGATCACGGGACGACTACGGAGCGGTTCGTCCCTGGGGACGGCCTGATTGGAGCCTGGCACGACTACATCGTGCACTTCGTCGCGGTCTCTCAGCAGTTATACTTAGGTTTAGCTGCGCGTTGCCGGGCCGCGACGGATTCCGAGAGTGTCGGCGATTCGCGCCAGGTCGGCCAGCGAGCGGGTGCGCATTTTTCGCATGACGTGGCTGCGATGCACCTTCACCGTGATCTCGCTGACGCCCAGTTCCTCCGCAATCAGCTTGTTGAGCATGCCGGCGGTAACCAGGGCCAACACCTCACGTTCGCGGGGGGTCAGCGATTCGTACAACATCCGCAGATCCGAAACCGTCTTCTCGTGTGCCCGCCTCTTTTGATCCGCATCGAGCGCCTGGGTCACGGCGTGCAGCATTTCCTGATGGCGGAACGGCTTGGTCAGGAAGTCGACGGCGCCGGCCTTCATCGCTTGCACGGACATCGGGATATCACCGTGGCCTGTCATAAAGATAATCGGGATGTGAATCCCTGACTTGGCCATCTCGACCTGAAAGTCCAGGCCACTCATCCCAGGCAGCCTGATATCGAGCACCAGACAGCTGGGGGCATTCGGAAGCCTGGCCTGCAGCAATTCGGGGGCCGAACCGAACACCTTGACGCGCAAACCAACCGACTGGAAAAGGCTTGCGAGCGATTCGCGCATGGCAATGTCATCATCGATGACAAGAACGACAGGCTCTTCGCTTCCGCCAACCCCGCCCGGCAATGTCGGCCGTATGGTCACTCAGGTGCAACTGTTTGATGCGATAGCGCCATACCCATCCCGAAGAGTTGAACCGCCTCTGTCCCTCAGAAGCCGCAGCACATGCCCCTTACATTTACCATAATTAACACAATTCGATCGGATCGGCATCTCGCAGCCCGCGGGCCGCGTTCCAGGTACAGCTCATCAATGCGGACCAATGCGAGTCAAGCGCTCGCAAGCGCCTGACCGAGGTCGGCGCTATTTTCGACAGCGACCAGCCGGGTCCGCCATTGGACACGGGTCGGTGTTTCATCCGTAACGCGTGCCGCGCCGGCCGACACCGTCCGGAATTGTCGGAGGGCTAAAAATACACGCAACTCAAGAGTGGTGCCAATGAACGCCATTGTTCTCATAGCCCTGAAGCGTCCTTATACCTTCGTCGTCCTGGCGATCCTGATCCTTATTTTCGGCGGACGCGCCGCGCTGAGCACGCCGACCGACATTTTCCCGAACATAGGGATACCGGTGGTGGCGGCCGTCTGGACCTACAACGGTCTGACCCCCGAGGATATGTCGGGACGGGTCGTCTATTACTACGAGCGCGCGCTCACGACGACGGTCAGCAACATCGAACACATCGACAGCGAGTCACTGTACGGCCGCGGAATCGTCAAAATTTATTTCCAGCCGGGCACCGACGTAGCGGCTGCCCAGGCCCAGGTCACCGCGGTCTCGCAAACCGTGCTGAAACAGATGCCGGCGGGGATCACGCCGCCGCTGGTGCTGTCCTACAACGCATCGTCGGTATCCGTTCTGGCCCTGCAGATCTCATCGGACCAGCTGACCGGATCGCAGTTGTACGACATGGCCTCCAACCTGATCCGTCCGATGCTGATCTCGGTGCCGGGCGTGGCAGTGCCCGCACCCTATGGCGGGACGTTCAGCTACGTCCAGGTGGATCTCGACCAGCAGAAGCTGCTCGCGCACGGCCTGTCGGCGCAGGACGTATCGCACGCTCTGGCACAGCAGAACATCGTGCTGCCGGCGGGTGACCAGAAGATTGGGGCACTCGATTTCCTGGTCGTGACCAACGCCTCGCCGGTGAACGTGGATTCATTCAACGCGCTGCCGATCAAGCGGGCAGGGCTTGCCGTGGTGACCGTCGGCGACGTCGCGCATGTGTACTTGGGCGGTCCGCCGCAGACCAACTCCGTACTGGTTCACGGGCACCAGGCCGTGCTCTTGGAAGTGCTCAAAGCCGGAGATGCCTCGACGCTCGCGGTGGTCGCGGGTGTCAAGGCAAAAATACCGCAGATTCTGCAGACCTTGCCCGCCGGCGTGAAGATCACGGCGCTCAACGATGCCTCGACCTTCGTGCGCGCTTCGGTGAAGGATGTCGTGCAGGAAATGGTGATAGCGGCCGTGTTGACCGGCCTGGTCGTGCTGCTGTTCTTGGGCTCCGGACGCTCTACCTTGATCGTCGGTACCACGATCCCGCTCTCGATCCTTTGCTCCATCATCGGGCTCGCCTGGGCCGGGCAGACCATCAATGTCATGACCTTGGGCGGCCTGGCGCTGGCGGTGGGCATCCTCGTCGATGACGCGACGGTGATGATCGAGAACATCGATGCGCATCTGGCGAAGGGACTCGAGCTGAACACGGCGATCATCGAAGCGGCGAACCAGATCGTGATTCCCACCTTCGTCTCGACCTTGTGCATCTGCATCGTCTGGTTGCCGCTGTTCCAGTTGTCGGGCGTCGCCGGCTACCTGTTTCTGCCGCTGGCCGAAGCCATCGTCTTCGCCATGCTCGCCTCCTTCATCCTCTCGCGCACGTTGGTGCCGACGCTGGCCGCCTATCTGCTGCCCGCGCAAGTCGAGGCCCGCAAGGCGGGCGGCGAGCCGCGCGGGCGCTTCGGCCGTTTCCAAGCGGCGTTCGAGCAGCGCTTCGATCGGTTTCGCGACAGCTACAAGGAGCTGCTGGCCAAGGTGGTTGAACGGCGCGGCCGATTCGTTGTCGCATTCCTGGCGGCGGCACTCGGCTCGGTGTGCCTGCTGGCGCCCTGGCTGGGGCGCGATTTCTTCCCGGGTATCAAGTCCGGCGAGATCGACATGCATTTCCGCGCGCCGATCGGACTGCGCCTCGAAGAAGCGGGCAAGGTCGCGTCCTTGGTGGACACGGCCATCGGCACGTTGCTGCCGGGCCATGTCACGAATGTCATCGACAACTGCGGCCTGCCGACCAGCGGCATCAACCAGGCCTACAGCGCGAGCGCCACGATCGGACCGCAGGACTGCGACGTCACCATCAGCCTCAACGATCAGGCATCGCCGGTCGATGCGTACCGCGCGATTCTGCGCGACAAACTGCCGAAGCTGTTCCCGGGCACGAACTTCACGTTTCCCGCCGGCGACATTACGGCGAAGATCCTGAACTTTGGCCTGCCGGCACCACTCGATGTGCAAATCATCGGGCGCGATATGACGGCGAACATGGCCTACGCGCAGCGAGTGGTCGCCGAGATGCGCCGCATCCCGGGCATCGCCGACGCGACGATCGAACAGACACTGGCGCAGCCGGCATTGCTCGTCTCCTCGCATCGCGCCTTCGCGCTCGGGGCGGGCCTGACCGAATCCGACATCGCCGGCAACGCGCTGGCGACGCTGTCGGGATCCGGACAGACGTCGCCCACCTATTGGCTCGACTATAAGACGGGGGTCTCGCACCTGGTGAACCTGCAGACACCGCAGACGCAGATGACCTCGATGAGCGATCTGGAATCGATTCCCATCGACAAGGGCGACGGTGACCCCGCCGGTGACGGTGTGCAGATCCTCGGAAGCTTGAGTGAGATCTCTCAGGTCGGGCGGGCGCTCGAGGTGTCGCATCGCGACATCATGCCGGTGATCGATATTTACGCGAGCAATGCCGGACGCGATCTCGGCGCGGTGAGCGATGCGGTCGACGCGGTACTGAAGCGGATGAAAGGCGACGTGCCCCACGGCGCCATCGTGCAAGTGCAGGGGCAGGGGGTGACCATGAAGGCGGCTTATGTGCAACTGCTGGTGGGGCTCGCGTTCTCGATCCTGCTGGTCTATCTGGTGATTGTCGTCAATTTCCAGTCCTGGCTCGATCCTTTCATCATCATCACGGCCCTGCCGGGCGCGCTGACCGGGATCGTCTGGTCGCTGTTCCTGACCGGCACCACAGTGTCGGTACCCGCGCT